>JAABUX010000631.1_pt1 | contig 58350 bp, 44 predicted proteins | sample 5561851 | NCBI WGS metagenome assembly JAABUX01 (sample SAMN10711883, study PRJNA513361) | rock metagenome | isolation source: Antarctica rocks | place: Antarctica: Victoria Land, Richard Nunatak red sandstone | collected 2016-01-03
GCCTCCATCCTGCGCCACATTCCGATGTTCAGCGGCAACACCATCCTGGGTGACGGTTCGGTCATCATGATCCTGGACCCGAACGGCATTGCCCGAGCCGTCGGACTGAGCACGGCTGCTCCGGCCCAATTGGCAACCGGTGCCGATGTCGCTGAGCAGAGCGGCGCCAGCACCGCCATGCTGCTGTTCCGTCATATTTCAGGAGGACCGCCCTGCGCCGTGCCGCTCGGCTTGGTTGCGCGCATCGAGGACGTTCCGCGTGAGATGATCGAGCAATCCTCAGGCCGACTGGTAACGCAATACCGGGGGCAACTGATGCCGCTGCTGCGGATGGATTTGGCGGCGCTTAACACGGGGACGCAGCCTGTGCTGGTATTCAGCGACCGTGGCCGGAGCATGGGGCTGATGGTAGCCGAAATCGTCGATGTGGTCGATGCGCGACTGACGATTGAGCTGGCTGCCTCCCTTCCCGGAATGCTCGGCTCCGCGGTGATCGCAGGCCGGGCTACGGAAGTGTTGGACGCCGGGTACTGGATGACCCAGGCATGGGAAGACTGGTTCTGCGACACCGTGCACGGCACAGCCCACATGCCCCGACCGCGATTGCTGGTCGTCGAGGATAGCGCTTTCTTTCGCCAGTTATTGGTTCCAACACTGTCGGCCGCAGGCTATCACGTCGTCGCGGTGGAGAGTGGGGCTAAAGCGTTGGCTTTGCAGGCAGGCGGCTCGCAGATCGCAGCATTTGACGCCATCGTGTCTGACATCGAAATGCCGGATATGGACGGTCTCGCCTTTGCCCGGCTGCTGCGAAGCGGTGGACCATGGGCTGATATCCCCCTCATCGCGCTAAGTGGGCGGGCTACTGTCGAAGATATCGCACGGGGGCGAGCAGCCGGATTTACCGATTACGTCGCTAAATTCAAGCGAGAGCCGCTGTTAGCCAGCTTGCAGAGCTGCCTTGCTCCCCGAGCTGGACTGTTGCTTGCGGCATGATTGAAGCAATTACTACATCCGAAACCGCGCTTGTGCTCGTGACGTTGCGCGTGGCCGGTCAGCTATGCGGCGTTCCAGTCGATAGCGTGCGGGACGTCCTGGGCGAGCAAACCGTCACACCAATTCCGCTTGCGCCTCCTGAGGTGGCGGGCGGCCTCAATCTGCGAGGCAGGGTTGTAACGGCCATCGACCTACGTCGCCGGCTTCGACTCCCCACAAGGGAGCCGGGCTGTCCGCAGATGGCAATTGTAACCGAACAAGCGCACGAATTATATGCCCTGCTGGTCGATCAAGTTGAGGAGGTGCTGACCCTCATCAGCACTCAAGTTGAGCCTAACCCGCCGACCCTGCCCTCCGTCTGGTCGCGTTTCAGCCATGGGATTTGTCGCCTGGAACACGCACTGATGATCATTCTAGATGTCGATCGACTTCTGGCTATCTCGCCGGATTCGTCGACCTGAGTATAAACCACAGTCGAGGCCGTGCGCAGCTCAGCCATCACGTCCTGAACAAAGCGACCGTGTAGTGCCGAGCGCCAAGAACGACGCTGGCATCATGGTCCGCAAATTCCCTGCGAGGCTACCTTCGAACTCCGAACCGAAAGATCGTCGTGCTGTTGAATGTTTGTCCTGGCTTCAATTCTGTTGTTGGAAAGCTTGGCTGATTGGGACTGTCGGGGAAGTGCTGAGTTTCCAGCGTGAACGCATCAGTCTGGCGATAAACACCCCCATTGCCGGCGTAGATGCCTTTAAGGAAATTCGAGGTGTAGATCTGAACTCCCGGCTCAGTCGTCAGGCATTCGAGCATGCGCCCACTCGCCGGGTCGTAGGCGCGAGCGGCGAATTGCGGTGCCGCTGAATCGCCACGCTTGTTCAGGACCCAGTTGTGATCATAGCCCTGAGCCCAGATTAGCTGCTCGTCATCACTCCGAAGGTGGGCCCCAATCGCCGTTGGTTTACGGAAGTCGAACGGAGTGCCTTGGACCGGAACATTGTGGCCGAGCGGAATGGATGTCTTGTCGGTGGGCGTATACTGGTCCGCGTTCACCGTCAGCATTTGCTGGAAAACGCCATCAGCTGACCCGGCGCCCGCAAGGTTGAAATATGCATGGTGCGTCAAGTTCAGCACCGTGTCTTTGTCGGTGGTTGCTCGATATTGAATGCTGAATGCATTGTCGTCGGATAATGTGTAGGTGACGCTAACGTCCAGCTTACCTGGGTAGCCCTCGTCGCCGTCCGGGCTGCTCAAGTGCAGCACCGCGCTGACACTACGGCCAGACGTAGCACCGGGCCGCACGTCCCAGACTTGTTTGTCAAAGCCTTTGGTGCCGCCGTGCAGCGCATTCGGCGTGTTGTTGATGGCCAGTGAGTAATCCTGCCCATCGAGGCTGAAATGGCCCTTTGCGATGCGGTTGGCATAGCGGCCGATCAAGGCGCCGAAATACAACCCGCCCTCGGCGCTTTTGGTTTCGTAATCGTGCAAGCTGGCAAATCCGAGCACCACGTTGGCCGGATGGCCTTGGCGATCGGGCACGATGATTTCGGTGATGATGCCGCCATAGCTCATGAACTTGACAGTCACTCCATGACCGCTGGTCATAGTCGTCAGCGACACCGGCTTGCCGTCGGCTGTGGTGCCGAATGGAGCCGTGCTCAACGTCGCGCCTGCGGCCGGAACAGCCGCGATGGTAGCAAGAAGCGCAACTCCAGCAAGGCTTGCGGATGGTGTCATACGACGGTTTCCTTTTGCGGTCAGAAGCTCCATCCGGCGTCCACCACCCATGTTTGGCTGGTGCACATTCGGCTATCCTCGGCCGCCAACCACAGCGCCAACCGGGCGACATCGGCTGGAAAAACTTTTTCCTTCAGGCACTGCGATTGCATCAATTCCTGCTCGGCTTCCGGCGTCAGCCAAAGCTCGATCTGTCGCTGCGTCATGATCCAGCCCGGAATGATGCAGTTCACGCGGATGCGGTCTGGCCCTAAATCGCGCGCCAAGCCCCGGGTCAGGCCCTCAATCCCTGCCTTGGCGGTGGTATAGGCCGGCATCCCTCCCTGGCCGACATGCCAGCTGACCGATCCCATGTTGACGATCGAACCGCGGCCGGCCGCGCGCATCATCGGCAACACTGCTTGGGCGGCAAAAAACTGGTGACGGAGGTTGACCTGCATCCGGTCCTCCCAGAACTCGACCGTCACATCCTCGACACGGTGGCGCTCATCGTGGGCGGCGTTGTTGAGCAGCACCGACACCGGGCCAAGCTGCTCGCCGACGGTGGCGATCGCACGCTGCAGCGCCGGGATGTCACGCAAATCCAGCGGCAGGAACAACGGCGCGGGCAACCCTTCGGCGGCCAGTCCAGCGGCGAGCGCGCGGCCTGCCTGTTCTTGCCGATCCACGAACGCAACCTGCGCTTCCTGGCGGGCGAAGTGCTCGACCAGGGAGGCGCCGATGCCGGTGGCCCCCCCGGAGATGAACACGACCCGGCCTTGCAGGCTGGGATAGCGGGCGAACTCGGTCATCGAGGACGTTCCATGCTTCAGCTCGCGCGTCGCGCGCGGTACTCGCGCCGCACGATCTCCATCAACTCCGCGACTGAGGTCGACTGAGCGTGGTTCTCGTAGGTCACCTCGCCGCGCTGCATCAACATGATGCGGTCGGCGATCTCGAGCGTCTGCGCATAGTTGTGCATGATCATGACGATCGAGAGATCTCCCGCCGCTTTAAGCCGGAGTATCAGATCGATGATCAATCCAGCCTCGCGTGCGCCCATGGCGGCCAACGGCTCATCCAGCAGAAGCACGCGCGCCTTGCTGTTGACCGCCCGTGCAACGGCTATCGCCTGGCGTTGGCCGCCCGACAGGCGCTCGACCGGCAACGTGACGGAGGGGATATGCACGCCGATGCTCTCAAGGCACGCCTCGGCCTGACGGCGCATTTCACGATTGTTCAGCAAGCGAAATGGCCCCGGGTAGAGGATTTCCCGGTTAAGGAACAGGTTGTGATAAACGCTGAGGGAGTTGGCCAGCGCGAGATCCTGGTACACGCACTCGATGCCGAGGCTGCGGGCGTGGTCCACCGACCGTAGCGTCACCGCCTCGCCACCGACGAATAGCTGGCCCTCGGTCGGCGGCTGATAGCCGGTGAGGATCTTCATCAGCGTCGACTTCCCGGCGCCGTTATCACCGAGAATGCCGAGGATTTCACCCTGTTCCAGGTGCAGGGACACCCCGCGCAGCGCCGTGACGGCACCAAACCGCTTGACGATGCCGTCTGCGCGGAGGGCTTCGCTCATGATTTTCCGCCGCTCCGGCGCAGGCGCCCGACATGGATGTTGAACAGCATCGCGGCTAGGATCGCCGCTCCCAGAATGATGTTGAAGGTGAACGCGTTGATCCCAATCAGGGTGAATCCGTCGCTCAGCACCCCCAGCACGAACGCCCCGATCAAGCCGCCCACGATCGTGCCGGACCCGCCGGCCAGGGGCGTCCCGCCAATCACCCCCGCCGCCACCGCCAGGAACATGATCCCGTTGCCCCCCGCCTGCGGATCGATCGAGGTGATCCGAAAGCTTTCCAGGATGCCGGTAAATCCGGCGAGCGCCGCGGCGATCATGAAATTACCGATCTTGAGCCGGTTGACGCGGATGCCCGCCTCGGCCGCGCCGATCGGATTGGCTCCAGCTGCGATGGTATGCAGGCCCCACCGGGTCCGGCGCAGCACCGTGTGCATCACGGCCACCACGACCACCGCCCAGATGATCTCGCTATAGCCCCAATTGCCGAAGATGGCAGCGAACACCGGCTCCTCAGGCGGCTCGACGGGGGTGCCGTGCGACAGTGTCAAGGTCAGCCCGTTCAGCAGGAAATTGGTGCCGAGCGTGGTGATGAACGACGGCACCAGCAGCGCCACGGTAATGAATCCGTTGCACAGGCCGACCAGCGCGCTGGCCACGAGCGCCAGCGCGACCGCAGCGGGCAATGGCACGCCAGCCTCGGCGGCGAAATGCATGACGAACGGCGCCAAGGCGAACACCATGCCGGCCGACAAGTCGATTTCACCGCCGATCATCAGCATGATCTCGCCGCACGCGATGATCGCGGCTGGCGCCACGAACTGCGACAGGTTCTGCAGGCTGGCGTCGGTCAGCAGGAAGTCGTGGTTCGCCGACTCGAAATACGCCACCAGGATGAGCGCCACGACGAGGATGCTCAGTTCCTGCCAGCGCAGCACGCCGTCCAGCAAGCTGGGCCGGGTCGGCCGGTCCGATCCGCTCATGTGCGGAGCCCTAGGTTGCGATCGCGCCGGAGCGCGGCACGATCTCGTGCCTATCGGTTTTGCCCTCGTAGCGAGTAGCGGTGGAAAGGTAAGCGCCCACACTGTCCTTGGTGACGAATTTCAGGCCGGTGTTGCAGTCGCCGGGCCCGACCAAGCCTCCCGACGCGAGGAAGGTGAACATCTGCATGACGGTGTAGAAGCCCTGCAGATAGGGTTGCTGGTCGATGGTGAAGTCCATCGCGCCGGCCTGGATGAGTTGCAGCGTGCGCGGCAGCAGGTCGAAACCGCCGCCCTTGACGCCCTTGGCCGCCAGCCCGTGCTTGTTCATCGTCTCGGCGACGCCCTGGGTGGTGCCGCCATCGACGGCGAACATGCCCTTCACGTCTTGATGGCCGAGGTAGAACGACTCGACCTTGGACAACTCCTCGTTCACCGTGGCACCGGACGCGATAACCTGCACATCGTAGTTCTTGCCGGATTTTTTGATCGCGTCCTGTGCGCCGTCGATGCGCGGCTGGATGTTCAGCGCGCCCGGCGTGGCGATAAACAGCGCGATGGTGCCGCTATCGACCATGTTGACTATTCGTTGGCCCATCAGTGCGCCGGCCTGGTACAGGTCCTGGCCGATGTAGGCGAGCCGCTTGTTCACGCTGCCCGCCGGCGAGTCGGCGTTGTAGGCGAACACCGGGATGCCAGCCGCGAGCGCACGTTCGGTGGGGCCGTTGAACGCTTTCGGATCGATGATCGGGATTGCGATGGCGCTTGCCTTGGCAGCCACCGCGGCGTTCATGGCGTTGACCATCTCGGCCACGTCGGAGTTCGCCGATCCCGTCCACTGATGGTCGCACCCGAGCAGGTCGCACGCGTCCTCGATCCCATATTGGGTGGGAACGAAGAACGGGTTGGTCGTCACGTGATTGACGAACACGAAGCGCCAGCGTGGATGACCTGGGAAAGGCTCTGCGGCGGCGGCGCGAGCGGTGCGCCCCCCCGCTAGCAGCGCCATCGCGGAGCCCAAGGCTGCTCCTTGCAACACGCCACGGCGCGCCATGCCGGATTGCGCCTGCAACGCGGTCGCTAGGCCAGCCAAGTTTGCCGGATCAGTCATGGCGTCGTGTTCCCCGTCGAATTATTATTCTGATACCCATATTAAAGCTGCGCCGTAGGTTTATTGGCTGTCAAGCGTGATGCGACGAGAGCAGTTGATATCACGCAATGGAAACGATGTTACCGATGCGTGGGCCTCAACTGAATTCCGCACTCATCCGGCGGGTCAACACCGCCCGGGTGTTCCATGCCCTGCGGGACCACCCCGGCAGTTCGCAGCGGCACCTCTGCGCCATAACCCAGCTCGACGCCTCCACCGTGTCCAGCGTCGTCGCCGGGCTGGAGGCGGAACGGATCGTCCGGCGGCTCAGCGGAAACCGGAGCGGGCAGGCGGGGCGGCCGGAACGACTGCTGCAAATCGATCGCGACGGCGGCGTGCTGATCGGCGCGGCTATCGAAACCGATGGCATCCGGCTCATCGCGACCGGGTTGGACGGCGAGCGGCGCGGGGTTTTCAGCGTAGAATCCAGTAGATCGGTCGACCTAGCGCTGGACCGCCTGCACCACGGCGTGATTGCGCTGACTGCTCAGCTGGGGCTCGACCTTGTCGACGTCCGCGGCATCGGCGTGGGCCAGCATGGGCTGATCGACCGCGCCGGGCGTCTTGTGCTTGCGCCCCGGATGGGCTGGCGAGACGTGCCGATGGGCGCCCGGCTGCGCGCATTGTTTCCGGTTCCGGTTTACTTGGAGAACGACACCAAGGCGGCGGCGATCGCCGAGCATCTGTTCGGAGCCTGCCAGGGAGTTGCTGATTTTGTGCTGCTGCACGGCGACTCGGGCATCGGCGGCGCATTGTTCCTGCAGGGAGCCCTGTATCACGGCAGCGGCCTCGGTGGAGAGTTGGGTCACATGAAGATCGTTCCCTACGGCCGTCCTTGTGGCTGCGGCGGGCACGGCTGTTTGGAGGCCTATGTGTCCGATCCGGCTATTCGGGCGCGCCTCGCCGAGATCGGTCGAGAGTTGCCCGATCCGGCCGGCATTGGCTCCGCCCTGGCGACCGACCCGGTCATGCGGGCCGTGTTTGATGATGCGGGATGGATGCTCGGCCTGGCCATGGCAAACCTCGTCAATCTGCTCAATCCCCGGCGCATCGTGCTGACTGGCAGCCTCGCCGCGTTAAGCGCGTGCCTGCTGCCCACGGCCCAGGATGCACTCGCGCAAAATGCCTTGCCGGTGATGGGCAACGCGGTGGAAATCATGGTGTCCAGCCTTGGGCGCGAGGCGGTCGAGCTCGGCGGTGTCGGGATGGCGATGGAGGGATTTTTGCCGTTGTCCGGGCAACTTGGAGCGGCTCGGCCAGGCCGAACCTAGTGCGATGAAAATGTCACAAAGCTATGCAATTTGCGGTTGTGCAAAATTCGTCCGGGTTTCGGCAAAATACGTGTGGTTATGTATTCAAGCGTCTCTGTAGCTTGACGTCGTTGCTGCCGTGCGAACGGGCCTAAGCCCGGCGCAGCAGGCCGATCATAAGGGGAGTCTACGTCCATGTCTAAACGTTCGACATCGCGCCCATTCCGGGTGCGTTCTGCTGCCCTCGCCGTGCTGGCCCTCGGCTTGGGCGCGCCCTCGGCTTACGCGCAAGACGCCAACCCCGGTTTCAGTCTCGGGCCCAGCGAAGCGCTGTCTCCGGCGAATGAAACGCCAGCGGCCGCCCCGGAACACCTGTTCGGAGATCCCGGCGGCTTTCGCGAGAAGCTGTCGCGGGTCGGCGTCGACCTCACCCTCAACTACATCGCCGAAGTTGCAGGCAACGTTTCTGGCGGCTTGAGGCGGGGAACGACCTACGCTGGCCAGGTCGGCTTCCAGGCCGACGTCGATTTCGAGAAGATGTTGGGCCTGCAAGGGCTGTCGTTCCACACCGTCATCGTCAACGGCCAGGGCAGCAACGTCGGCACTTTGTTCGGCGACAACCTGAACCAGGTCCAAGAAATCTACGGCGCCCGCGGCGACACGGTGGCGCACTTTGTCATGGGCTATTTCGAGCAGAGCTTGGCGAATGGCCGGGTCGACATCGCGCTTGGCCGGATGCCGGAGCTGAACGACTTCTCGGCCTCGCCGCTTTACTGCAACTTCATGAACAACTCGCTTTGCGGCAACCCCAAGACGTTGCCTGGCTCCGACGTGGGCCTAAGCTCCTATCCGGACGGTGTCTGGGGCGGGCGGGTGCGGGTGCGCCCGACCAAGGACACCTACATCCAAGCAGGCGTCTTTGAGGTGAACCAGGGCTTGTATAACTACCGTAACTTTCGGACCAACTTCAAATTCGACACCTCGCAGGATAGCGGCGTCGAAATTCCAATTGAGGTCGCGTATGAGCCTCAGGTCGGCCCGCAAAGAATGCCAGGACACTATAAGCTTGGCTACGCGTACGACACGACGACCTACAACCAGTTCCTGACCAATGCCGGCTCGTTCCCCAATGGCGTGCGCAACCGGGGCAACAAGGCTGCGTATTGGGCGCTTGCCGACCAGATGATCATACGAAACGGCCCTGGCGCCACGGATGGCATCATCCTGCTCGGCGGCTTCGCACACGCCGATCCCAGCTTGTCCGCCTACGACACCCAGTTCTTCGCAGGCCTGCTCGACCGCGACTTCTGGCCGGCACGCCCGCAGGACACGATTGGCTTGCTGTTCAACTACCAGAGTGTCAGCGGCCCGCTCAGCAAGGAGCAGGCGCTCGATGCGGCTTTCGGCCTTCCCATTGCCAACGGGGCGACGGGAACTCAGACGCATCAGGAAATCATCGAGCTCAACTATGATATCCATGTCTATCGCGGCGTGAACTTCCAACCGACGTTCCAGTACTACTTCCGTCCAAATGGACAGGCGAACATCAAGGACGCGGCGATCTTCGGCTTCAAGTCGGTCGTCAACTTCTAGCGTTCCAGGGCCGGCCGGTTACGTACGCATCCGGCCGGCCCTAGGGCTTCATCCAGCCCTGCGCGGCCGCATTGGTGAGAGCGTGTACAGCGCATCCGCCGGAGTCGTATCGACCTTCCCATTCGGATCCAGCGCGTGCAGCCTGCCGTCGGACGCCAGGAAATAGTCGCCGATGTCGTCCGGCAGATGATCGTGCAAGGTGATGATCGTTAGCGTGCGACCATCGACCTGCCGCGAACTGCGAGTCCAGGTGCCGCCCCAGTGTCGCGTGCCGTGGTTGCCGAACACCGTTGGGTCATGTTCCGTGGACTCGATCCGGTAGGCGCCTGATTGCGCATCCGGCGTGCCGTCCAGCTCCAGGTCGACCGACTTGTAGAAACCTGAAGTGCGGCCTGGTGTCTCGCCCTGCCACTCACCAAACACGGGACCGGTCGGCTGGGCGCAGCTTGCCAGCCCGATTGCCAAGCTCACACCCGCCGTAAGCCGCCATGTCGTGCAAATCATCTGTCTGCCTTTTCATGGTCCCGACGTGGACGGAACCGCTGCATGGAGTTCGGAGCCGTCCCAAGCGGGTGGCTTCGGAGTTTTAGCTCTCGCGGCGTGCGCGGCGTGCGCTGCATGCGTGCGGCAGTGAAGCCGGCCAGCATCAATAGCACGGCGCCCATGAACAGGAACAGAAAGCGCTCGCCGTAGTGCATCATCGCCGCAGCAAGCGGCGGACCGAGCACGGTGCCGGTTCCATAGACGATCAGCAACTCGCTTGCGATCTCGGAGAACGACTGCTCGCGTACCCGGTCGTTGGTAGTGGCGACGCAGAGGCCATAAAGCGGATACTGGCAGAAACCGAACGCGCCGACGGCCAGCAGCAAGCCGGACGGCGGCAGATGCGGGCGCAGTACGATGACGGCGCACAAGCCCGTGCTCAGGCAAGCCAGCGTGATGATCACGATGCGCCGGTCCACCCGGTCCGACAACGCGCCAGCCGGATAGTAGGCGAGCGCGCCGCCGAGCAGGGCCATGGCCAGCAAGGTGGCGACGGCGTGCGTCGACAGGCCCATCGACAGGCCGTAGGCTGGCAGCAGACCGCCAAGCGCGCCGCTGACGAGGCCTACCGCGAAGCAGCCGAACACGCCCGTCGGTGAAATTCGGTAGAGCATCCTGAGCTGGATGGAGAATGGCTCGATCGGCTGCGGCTGCGGTGCGCGGGTCAGCGCCACGGGCACGATGGACAGCACGACCGCAATCCCCATGAGAGTATAGGGCAGCGTGTCGCTGGGATCGAGGAAGGCCAGGCTGAGCGTTCCGGCCAGCGACGCCAGCAGGCTGACGGTCATGTAGGCGGCGAAGATCGCGCCGCGCTCGTGGTTGCCGCTGCGCTCGTTGAGCCAGCTCTCGCTGATGAGGGACAGGCCGCCGAAGCAGAAGCCGATGATGACGCGCAGGACGATCCACGTGACCTCCTCGTTCAGCGGCAGCAGGAGCAGGGACGCGGCGGCGCTGACCGCAGCCAATCCGGCGAAACTGCGGACGTGGCCGACCGAGCTGATCAGCCGGCCCACCACCAGGCAGGCGAGAACGAAACCAAGCGACCAGCCGGACGAGAGCAGCCCCACATGCTGCATGCTCGATCCCTCGAGCTGGCGGCGGATCGGGAGCAGCACGCCCTGCAGGTTGGTTCCGGCCGTCAGCAGCAGGACGCTCATCAACAAGGCAAAGATCGAGACGAATTCGGACTGTTCGCGGCGGCCCGGGCGTGGCGCGCGTTGCTGCACAGTTGTCAGGCGCGGTTCCTTGCAGCGCCGGCTTGGCAGAGCGGCGGGGCCACGTCCTCCAGGCTGCAGCGCTGGCAATCGATGCCGAGCCAGGCCTGGACCAGGCCCCCGCCGACCATCAGCACGCCGCCGAGCAGGTATCCCATGAGAATCGCGTCACGAGAGCCGCTCTCGATCAAGCGGCCGAACAGCGCGGGGCCACAGACTCCGCCGATCGCGGTCCCGACGGCGTAGAAGATGGCGATCGCGACGGCGCGGACTTCGAGCGGGAACACCTCGCCGACGGTAAGGTAGGCCGAACTTGCGGCGGCGGAAGCGAAGAAGAAGATCACCGTCCAGGCCGCGGTCTGCTCGGTGGCGTCCAGCACGCCGGTGGAAAACAGCCATCCCGTCCCCATCAGCAGCACGCCCGAGAGAATGTAGGTTGCGCTGATCATGGTCTTGCGGCCGATGCTGTCGAACAGCGGGCCGAGGATCAATGGGCCGGCGAAGTTGCCCGCCGCGAACGGCAGGATGAATAAGCCGACCCGGCCAGAGGGAATGCCGTAGAACTTCGTCAGGATCAGCGCGTAGGTGAAAAACACCGCATTGTAGCAAAATGCTTGCGCCGTCATCAGCGAGATGCCGACGATGGTTCGCCGCCGGTATTGCTTGAACAGCGATTTCACGCCTTCGATGAACCACCGATCGGTGTCCTGACGCAGGCGCAGCGTCCGGTTCGGGATCGGCGGCAAAGCGCCACATTGGGCCGATACGGTGCGCTCAATCTCCAACATGACGCCCTCGGCGGCATCGAGGCGGCCATGGGTCATCAGCCAGCGTGGGCTCTCGGGTATCCAGCGACGGAGGAGGAGGGTGATGAAGCCGATCGTGCCACCGATGACGAAGGCGGCGCGCCAGCCGTAGGCGGGAGACATGAACGCCGGGTTAAGCACCGCCAGCGCGCCGCCGGCGCCGAGCGCCGCGCCGATCCAGAAGCTGCCGTTGATGACCATGTCGGTGAAACCGCGCCGGCGCGCCGGAATCAGCTCCTGGATGGTGGCGTTGACCGCGGAATACTCGCCGCCGATGCCGGCGCCCGTGATCGCGCGGAACAAGGCAAACGACCAGAAGTTCCAGGACAGGCCGCTGGCGATGGTGGCGATCAGATAGGTGAGCACGGTGACGGTGAACATCGTCTTGCGCCCGACCCGGTCGGTCAGCCAGCCGAAGAACAGCGACCCGACGACCGCGCCGACCAGATAGCAGCTCGCGGAATACCCGACCTGGCTGTCGGTGAGCTGCAGCGTGCCCTCCTTCAGCGCGCCGGACAACGAGCCGACCAGGGTCACCTCCAATCCGTCCAGAATCCAGGTGATGCCGAGAGCGCAGACGACGAGCCAGTGGAACCTGGTCCATGGCAGGCGGTCCAGCCGCGCAGGGATGTTCGTTTCGAACACCGTCGTTGCTACGGTCATGTCCATCAGCCGGCAACGATCGAATTGGCCGCTAGTTTTCGCCGCGACTCGGGCATGATGGCTGGCAATAGTCTCACGTCCGGGAGGAACATCGTGTCACCTGTCCAACTCAACCGCGCCAGCCTCACCCGTTTGCAGCCGCCAGTGCAAGTGCCCGGCTTCGATCTGTCCCGCGTCACGCCGGGAATCGTGCATCTCGGCCTTGGCGGCTTTCACCGCGCGCACATGGCCCGATACATGCACAACCTGATGGAGCGGCGGCCGGATATGCTGCAATGGGGCATTGTCGGCGCCGGGCTGATGCCAAGCGACCGGCGCATGCATGAAAGCCTGGCGCCGCAGGATAACCTTTATACCCTGGTCGAGCGGAGCTTCACGGATGAAACCGCGACGGTGATCGGCTCGCTCGCCGCCGTGGTGTTCGCGGGCGAGTCGAGTGCGGCGTTGCTGGACGTGATCGATCGGCCGGAAATCCGTATCGTCAGCCTGACGGTGACGGAGAACGGCTATTGCCTGAACCGGTCCACCAAGCGCCTCGATCCCGCGCACACGTTGATCCTCGCAGACCTTGCCCGTCCCGAGCAGCCGTCCAGCGCGATCGGGATCATCGTCGAGGCTTACCGCCGGCGCCGGGATGGCGGCGCCCGCCCATTCACGGCGCTGAGTTGCGACAACATCCAGCACAACGGCACCGTGCTGCGGGAAGCCGTGCTCGCGTTGGCCGGACTGCGCGACCCGGCGCTGGCCGAGTGGATCGAACAAAATGGCAGCTTTCCCAGCACGATGGTCGACCGCATCACCCCCGTGACGGCGGACGCCGACGTGGCGGGGCTGGCCGAGCGGTACGGCGTCGTGGACCGCTGGCCGGTGTTCTCGGAAACCTTCACGCAGTTCGTCATCGAGGACCGCTTCCTTGCGGGTCGCCCGGCCTGGGAAGAGGTGGGCGCACAATTCGTGGACGACGTGGCGCCCTACGAATTCATGAAGTTGCGGCTGCTCAACGCCAGCCATCTCGCCGTGTCCGGGATGGGGCGGCTGGCGGGGTATGTCACGATCGACGAGGCGATGGCCGACCCGCTCGTCACCCGGTTCATGACGGTGCTGATGGACCGCGAGACCGGGCCGACGCTGCCGCCGGTGCCGGGGATCGACCTGGCGCGGTACAAGGCGACTTTGGTCGAGCGGTTCGCCAATCCGGCCATCAAGGACACGGTCGAGCGGGTGAACACCGACGCGCCGCTCAATGTCCTGGTGGACCCGATTCGCGACCGGTTGCGCGCCGCTGGGTCGGTGGAGCTGCTGGCGCTGGCCTTGGCCGCATGGCTGCGCCGGGTGCGGGGCGAAGATGAGCAGGGCCAGCCGATCGACATCCGCCACCCGCTGGCCGGGTTGTTGCGGGAGCGGGCGATCGAGGGTGGGGCAGACCCGAGGCCGTTGCTGGGCATCACCCAGCTGTTCGGCGACTCCGGCGCGGACCCGCGTTTGATCGCGCCGGTCGGACGATGGCTTGCCTCGCTCTACGCGAAAGGAAGCCGCGAAACGCTGGCCGAAGCATCCCGCACGTTGGAATTTTAGGCGGACTTCGGGCGGAGTCTATTGACGGACTTGCGTGACGGTGTGACGTTACTTCCAAAGCCGCCCAGGTTGGTCAAGGGTGCAAAAAAGTATTCAAGGAGACGCGCCATCGCTCATCTAGTCCGGAACGGCTTGTCCGCCGCCGTTCTTTCTATCGGAATCGCGTCGGCCCCCGCGCGCGCCGACTCGACCATCACCATCGCGACCGTGAACAATGGCGACATGGTCGTCATGCAGAAACTGTCCGGGCAGTTCGAGCAACAGCATCCCGACATCCACCTGCGCTGGGTGGTGCTGGAGGAGAACGTGCTTCGGCAGCGCGTCACCACCGACATCGCCACCAAGGCCGGCCAGTTCGACGTCATGACGATCGGCAACTACGAGGTGCCGATCTGGGCCAAGCAGGGCTGGCTCGAGCCGATGGACAACTTGCCGGCGTCGTTCGCCGTCGACGATTTGCTCAAGCCGGTGCGCGAGGGGCTGACCTATAACGGCAAGCTGTACGGCTTGCCGTTCTACGCCGAAAGCGCGATGACTTATTACCGCACCGACTTGTTCGACAAGGCCGGCATCAAGATGCCGGACGCTCCGACCTACGCGCAGATTCGCGGCTTTGCCGACAAAATCACCGACAAGCCGAACCAAATCTACGGCATCTGCCTGCGTGGCAAGCCGGGTTGGGGCGAGAACATGGCCTTCGTCACCGCACTGGTGAATGCCGATGGCGGCCAATGGTTCGACATGCAGTGGAAGCCGGCGATCGACACCGCCGCGTGGCGGACCGCGGTTGGTTACTACGACGACATCCTGAAGGCCGACGGCCCGCCCGGCGCCACGTCGAACGGCTTCAACGAGAATCTGGCGTTGTTCAGCAGCGGCCATTGCGGCATGTGGATCGACGCGACCGTTGCGGGTGGCCTGCTGTTCGACAAAAAACAATCGACGGTCGCCGACAAGGTCGGTTTCGCGCCAATTCCCACCGGCAGCTTCCAGAACGCCCCGAGTTGGCTTTGGAGTTGGAATTTGGGCATCCCCGCCTCGTCCAAGCAGAAGGAAGCCGCGCGGACCTTCGTAACCTGGGCGACGTCGAAGGAGTATATTCAACTCGTCGCCAAGGAAAATGGCTGGGTGTCGGTCCCTCCCGGCACGCGGCAGTCCACCTACGACAGCCCCGAGTACCAGAGGGCCGCGCCTTTTGCCAGTTTCGTGCTCAAGGCCATCGAAGCCGCCAATCCGAACGGCCAAACCCAGGAGCCGCGCCCGTACGAAGGCGCGCAGTTCGCGGCAATCCCCGAGTTCCAAGGCATCGGCACCCAGGTCGGACAGACCATCGCGGGCACGCTGACCGGCCAGAGCACCGTCGACCAGGCGCTCAAGACGGCACAGTCCGCAACTGAACGGACCATGCGCCAAGCCGGATATCCGAAGAAGTAGGCGGAAATGTCGGTCACCCTCACCCGGGACGTGCGGACAGCGGCGTCCCAGGCGCCGCGCAAGGCCGGCTCGCTGCTGGTCACGCCGGCCGTGCTCGTGCTGCTCGCGTGGATGATCATCCCGCTGGTGATGACGCTGTGGTTCTCGTTCCAATACTATAACCTGATCAACCCGGAGACGGCCGGATTCGCCGGGGTCGACAACTACCAGTTCCTGGTCACCGACCCGGATTTCTGGGTGTCGCTTCGCAATACGATGGTGCTGCTGGGATCCGTTCTGGTCATCACGGTCGGGTTCGGCACCTTGCTTGCAGTGTTGTTCGATCAGCCGTTTCCGGGACGCAACATCGCCCGGGTGTTGGCGATCTCGCCGTTCTTCGTCATGCCGACCGTCAGCGCGCTCATCTGGAAGAACCTGCTGATGCACCCGATCTACGGCGTGCTCGGCGCTGTCGCCCGAACGTTCGGGTTGCAGCCGGTCGACTGGTTCGCCGACTTCCCGCTCGCCTCGGTCATCGCCATCGTGTCGTGGGAGTGGCTGCCGTTCGCCCTGCTCATCCTGCTGACCGCCGTGCAGTCGCTCGACCACGAGCAGCGTGAGGCCGCGCGCATGGACGGCGCTGGCGTCGTGGCGCAGTTTATCTTTATCACCCTGCCGCATCTGTCCCGCGCGATCAGCGTGGTGATCATGATCGAGACCATATTCCTGCTGACGGTGTTCGCGGAAATCTTCGTCACTACCTCCGGCGGCCCCGGCAACGCGACCACCAACCTCGCTTTCCTGATCTACGCCCGCGCCTTGCTGCAATACGACATCGGCGGCGCCTCGGCCGGCGGAGTGGTTGCCATCCTGTTGGCTAACATCGTCGCCTTCTTCCTGGTCCGCAGTATCGCCCGACGGCTGGAGGTATAGCGATGCGGGAAACCCTGCTCCAGCGCGTGCTCGCAACGGTCGTCGGGTGGGGGGTGGCGCTGCTGCTGTTCTTCCCGATTGCCTGGATGGTGTTGACCAGCCTCAAATCCGAACCCGAGGCGATCAACGCCGGGTTGGCGTTCACGCCCACGCTGGCGTCCTACACCGACGTGCTGGCGCGTGCCGACTACTTCAACTTCGCCCTGAACAGCATCGTCATCTCGGTCGGCGGCACGATCTTGGCCCTGTTGTTCGCAATTCCGGCGGCCTACTCGATGGCATTCCATCCGACTGCGCGCACCCGCGGCACCCTGCTGTGGATGCTCTCGACCAAGATGCTGCCCCCGGTGGGCGTGCTGGTGCCGATCTACCTGCTGTTCCGCACCGCCGGGCTGCTCGACACCCGTAGCGGCCTGGTTGCGATCTACGCGCTGATGAACCTGCCGATCATCGTGTGGATGCTGTTCACCTTCTACAAGGAGGTGCCGAACGACATCTTGGAGGCTGGCCGCATGGATGGCGCGCGGACCGGGAGCGAGGTGTGGTACCTGCTCATGCCGCTGACGCTGCCAGGCGTCGCCTCCACCGGGCTGTTGTCGCTCATCCTGTGCTGGAACGAGGCGTTCTGGAGCTTGAACCTGACCTCCTCCGGCGCCGCGCCGCTGACCGCGTTCATCGCGTCGTTTTCCAGTCCCGAGGGGCTGTTCTTCGCCAAGCTGTCGGCGGCGTCCACCATGGCGGTGGCGCCGATCCTGGTGTTCGGCTGGTTCAGCCAGCGCCAACTCGTGCGCGGGCTGACGTTCGGCGCCGTGAAATAGGAGTTCCCTATGGCAACCTTGACATTGCGCGACCTGCGCAAAAGCTACGGTCCCGCCCAGGTCATCAAGGGTATCGACCTCGACATCGCAGACCGCGAGTTCGTGGTGTTCGTCGGCCCTTCCGGCTGCGGCAAGTCGACGCTGCTGCGGATGATCGCGGGGTTGGAGGAAATCACCTCCGGCGACCTGAGCATCGAGGATAGGCGGGTGAACGACGTGGGCCCCGCCGACCGCGAGTTGGCCATGGTGTTCCAGTCCTACGCGCTGTACCCGCACATGACGGTGCGCCAGAACATGGGGTTTGCCCTGCGGCTCGCACGGGTGCCGAAAGCCGAACGGGACCGCAAGGTGAACGACGCCGCCCGTATCCTACAGCTCGAACCTTACCTGGAGCGGCGTCCGAAGGACCTTTCGGGCGGGCAGCGCCAGCGTGTCGCAATCGGGCGCGCCATCGTCCGCCAGCCCAAGGTGTTCCTATTCGACGAACCACTGTCGAACCTCGACGCCGCACTTCGCGGCCAGATGCGCATGGAGCTGCTGCGGCTTCACGAGGAGCTGAACGCCACCATGATCTATGTCACGCACGACCAGATCGAGGCGATGACCATGGCCGACAAGATCGTAGTGCTGCAGGCGGGACGGGTCGAACAGGTTGGCTCGCCGCTCGAGCTGTACCATCATCCCGACAACCTGTTCGTCGCCGGGTTCATCGGCTCGCCGCGGATGAACATGCTGAAGGCGCAGGTAGCGGAGGCAAACCAGGCGGGGGTGACGGTGGCGCTGTCGTCGGGCGCGCGCATCGTGGTGCCTAGCCTAGCCGCGTCCGCGCGCCCCGGTGACATGGTCACGCTCGGCATCCGCCCGGAAGGCTTCCAGGTCGATCCGGCCGGGCCGATTGCAGGAACGGTGAAGCTGGTCGAGCGGCTTGGTGGCCTGACGCTTCTGCACGTGACGGCCGAAGGCGACGAGCAACTGACGGTTCAACTGGACGGCGCCGATCCGACCCGTGCGCATGAGCCGGTATGCCTGTCGATCGATGCGGCCGCCTGTCACTTGTTCAACAAGGATGGCCAATCCTTGCCACGTCTCAGCAAGCGTCCGTTGGCTGCTTAAGCCAACGCGGCATTATCGTTTCTTGGCTGTGCTGAGCCACCACTTCACCGGCTGGGGCTCACGCGGCTTTGGATTTGCCTTGCGAATCGCCTTGGCAGGTTTCGGCACGATCTCAGGCTGTGGCGCTGTTGCTGCACGCAGGGCCTGTTCGGTGAGTTCCTGCGCTGCAAGCGCTTTCTGCAAGGCAGCCTCAGCCGCCACGCGTATGGGTCGCTCAGTTGCGAGTTCGTCTTTCAGCCTAGCCTCTCGCTCCTGGGCGTCCGCATGAAGCGCCTCCACTGCGGCAGTCGCTTCCTGGCGCGCCAGTTCGGCATGACCGAGCTTGGTTTTTAGGTCGTGGACCGTCGCAAGCGCCTCCTGAAGTGCACGTTCGGCGCGTTCCCGTACTATCCGCTCGCTTGCAAGCGCCTTCTGTACGATGCTGAGACGGCTGACTTCCGGCACTGCAAGCCCGCCCGCATCGCGCTGTCCCTGGCGATTCACGATCGTGACCGCGACGTCGCCATCCTGCACGAAACGCTTGCGCGGCCGGTCGCCGGAGGGACGATCCGGTGCGCGGTTTTCAGAGGTCGGCGCTTGGTGGGCATGGCCGAGCGCGCGACGCATACGTGCTTCGACGGAGTCAAGGTTTTGAGAGTCGGGCGAAGTCGTGTCGGATGATGCTGGCATTATGCTTTCAAGCAGGTTGGCGATGAATTCGCGTGTCAGACACCTAATCCATGGGAATAGGCGTCAAAATTGATCACGTGACCTGAATCGAGCACTGCTTATCGAACAACGCCGCAGATTTTATCGATATGCCGACTAGGCCACGGCAAGGGAGTATAATGACTCCTTTGCCGTTGACTAGACTAAATATAAAGCAAAGCTAAGAGGCGGTTGCCCCTTGGCCACTGTTATCGTATCGCGCGGAGCACCGACCGTGCTTCGCCAGCGAGGCTGCGATAGACGGCCAGGTAATCTTCGGCCATGCGCCGGGAGGTAAAGCGCTGTTCGAAGCGGTGGCGCACCTTGGCACGGGACAGCTCGCCCAACCGGCCGACGGCCGCAATGGCGCTTGTCTCGTCTTCGACGATGAAGCCGGTCAGCCCATCCTCGACGATCTCCGGCACCGAACCGCGGTTGAACGCGATCACCGGTGTTCCGCACGCCATTGCTTCGATCATCACCAGCCCGAAAGGCTCCGGCCAATCGATCGGCATCAGCAAGCCGATCGCGCCGGACAGGAAGGCCGGCTTGTCGGCGTCGTTGATTTCGCCGACCAGTTCCACGTCCGGGCCGTCCAGCAACGGCTTGACGCGGGTATTGAAATATTCCTGGTCGACCTTGTCGACCTTCGCCGCCAACTTGATCGGGATGCCGCACGCCTTCGCGATGCGGATCGCCCGGTCCGGACGCTTCTCCGGTGCGATACGGCCGAGAAAGGCGAGATAGCCCGGTGTTCCGCCCTGCGGCGTCAGCAGATCCGCCGGCAGGCCATGATGCACGGTCTCGACAAAGTTAGCCTGCGGCAACGGGCGGCGCTGGCTGTCGGAGATCGACACCACCGGCGCCATCGGGAACATGTTGAACACCGGCTGCAGCTCCGGCAGGTCCAGCCGTCCGTGCAGCGTGGTGACGTAGGGGGTGCGATGGCGGCTGAACAGGCTGAACGGCCAGTAGTCCATGTGAAAGTGCAGCACGTCGAAGTCGTCGGCCTGGCGCCGGACCGCCTCCATGAGCAGCATGTGCGGCGCAATCGGGTCGCGGATCGCCGGGTCGAGGCGCAGGGCACGGGGCCATATCGCCTCTAGCCGGGCGGAGGTGACGGAATCGCCGCTGGCGAACAGCGTCACGTCGTGACCCATCGCCACCAGCTCTTCGGTCAGGAAGGACACCACCCGCTCGGTGCCGCCATACAGCTTCGGCGGCACGGCTTCGTGGAGGGGAGCAATCTGGGCAATGCGCATCGTCCGGTAACTCCTGTTCGATGCGCTCCATCATCAACGGGAACACGGCACGATTAGGGCGGCGCTGCCTTAAGATCGCCAAATACAACCTGCTTCATGAGTCCAGCGTCAGATTGCGGCTGCCGGCATAGCGATGATGCCGGTGGCCGAAACTGGCTTTGGATCACGGATTTTAGCACGCAGTGGCGGGAGATGGCATGATGGCTGGATCAACACCGAATTTGGCGGACTTATCGCATCGCCCGCTCACCTTCATGTTCCGATACGTGCGCCGGCATGCGATCGGCCACGCAATCGTGTTCGCTTCCGTGGTGCTTGCCGTCGGCTGCGCCATCGCCTCGCAATACGCGATCAAGCACCTGGTCGACATGCTGACCGCCGGGTCGCATGGCCCGGTCTGGACCGCATTCGGCATGCTGGCCGGGTTGATCGCGGCCGATAACATGTCCTGGCGGCTGGGCGGCTGGTCGGCCACCCACTGCTTCGTTGCCGTCACCGGCGACTTGCGGCGCGACTTGTTCCATCACTTGACGGGGCACAGCCCAGCCTACTTCGCCGACCGTCCGCCCGGCACGCTCGCCGGACGCATCACCGCGACCGGCAACGCGATCTATACGGTGGAAAACACCTTTGCCTGGAACGTGCTGCCGCCCTGCCTAGCCGTGCTGGGGTCCATTGCCGTGATGCTGACCGTCAGCCCGCTCATGGCCGGCGTGCTGGTGCTGGTATCGGGCGTGCTGGCGTTCCTGTTGACCAAGCTCGCCGAACGGGGCCGTCCGCTGCACCACCAATACGCGTCGGACGCGGCGGCGGTGGATGGCGAACTGGTCGATGTCATCAACAACATGCCGCTGGTGCGCGCGTTCGGTGCCACCATGCGCGAGCGGGACCGGTTCGCCGACCGGGTCGCGCGCGAGGTCAGCACCCGTGGACGCTCGCTGCGCTACCTGGAGAAGCTGCGCCTGTTCCACGCCGCGACTACGGCCGCCCTGACCGCTGGGCTGCTCGCCTGGGCCATCACGCTGTGGGAAAGCGGACAGGCGAGTTCGGGTGACGTGGTGCTGGTCACCAGCCTCGGCTTCACCGTCCTGCACGGCACGCGCGACCTGGCGGTGGCGCTGGTCGACACCATCCAGCACGTGGCGCGGCTGTCGGAGGCGCTGTCCACCCTGCTGCTGCCGCACGAGCTGAAGGACTGCGACAATGCGCGCGCGCTGCACGGCCCGCGTGGCGGCGTGGAGTTCCAGGACGTGACATATCATTACTCCGCCAGCAGCCATGCCGTGCTGGAGCACTTCAACCTGCGGATCGAACCGGGCACGCGCATTGGGCTGGTCGGGCGTTCCGGCTCCGGGAAATCCACCGTGCTGTCGCTGCTGCAGCGGCTGCGGGACGTGCCGTCCGGACGCATCCTGATCGACGGGCAGGACATTGCCACCCTGACCCAGGACAGCCTGCACGACGCGATCGGCGTGGTCCCGCAGGATGTGTCCCTGTTCCACCGCTCGGTGCTGGAGAACATCCGCTACGGCCGGCCCGAGGCGTCGGACGCCGAGGTGCGCGCCGCCGCCGAAGCCGCCTGCTGCCGCGACTTCATCGACGCGCTGCCCGAGGGCTACGACACCGAAGTCGGCGATCGCGGCGTGAAGCTGTCCGGCGGGCAGCGGCAGCGGTTGGCCATCGCGCGCGCTTTCCTCCGCAACGCGCCGATCCTGCTGCTGGACGAGGCGACCTCGGCGCTGGACAGCGAGTCGGAGCAGGCCGTGCAGCGCGCGCTGGATCGGCTGATGCAGGGCCGCACCGTCATCGCCGTCGCCCACCGCCTGTCCACGCTGCGCGACTTCGACCGCATCGTCGTCATGCAGAATGGCCGTATCCTGGAAGACGGCCGTCCTGGGGAGCTGGAGCGCAGCAAAGGGCCATTCCGTGAGCTGTTGTCGCGGCAGGCTTTGACCTTGGTGGAGGCGGCGTAAGGGAAAGGGCAGGGCTTTGCCCTGACCCACTGGGGCCGGCGGCCCCAGGCCCCGTCACTTAGTGGATGGTTTCCAAGGGCTTTACCTTCACTTGGCTTCGTCCGCTGAACCGACGCTTCACGCCCTCGCGCAGAGTCTGGAACGTGACGTACAGCATCGGGATTAGGAAGATGCCGATGGTGCTGGACGCGATCATGCCGGCGAACACCGGCGTGCCGACGTCGCGGCGGCTGACGGAGGCGGCCCCGGTCGCGATCACCAACGGCACCAGGCCCAGGATGAACGCGACCGAGGTCATCATCACCGCGCGGAACCGGGTCTTGGCGCCCAGGATCGCGGCCTCGCGGATCGGCAGGCCAGCCTCGCGCTGGTCCTTGGCGAACTCGACGATCAGGATGCCGTTCTTGGCAGCGAGCGCGATCAGCACCACCAGCCCGATCTGCGCGTAAAGGTCCAGCGACAACCCGGCGATCATGATGCCCAGGAATGAACCGAATACCCCGACCGCCACCGAGAGCAGCACGGGGATTGGAATGACCCAGCTCTCATACAGCGCCACCAGGAACAGGTAGGCGAACAGGATCGCCAACGCCAGAATCTGCCCGGTCTGCCCGGCTGCCTGCACTTCCTGGTACGCGGTGCCGGTCCACTCGAACGCGTAGCCCGGCTGCAGCGTCTTGGCCGACACCTCCGCCATGGCGGCCAGGGCGGTGCCGGACGACACGCCCGGCGCCGGGCCGCCGTTGATGGTGATCGAGCGATAGTTGTTGTAGCGCGTGATCACCTGCGGCCCGAGCACGATCCGCAGCGAGGCAATCGAGCGCAGCGGCACCGACTGCCCGGTCCTGTTGCGGATGAATATCTTCCAGAGGTCGTCGACCGAGGTGCGGTCGAATGCCTCGCCCTGGATATTCACCTGCCAGACGCGGCCGTACAGGTTGAAGTCGTTGATGTAGATGCCGCCGAGCGTCGCCTGCAACGCGGTGAACACGTCCAGCATGCTCATGCCAAGCGACTGGGTTTTCTCGCGGTCGATGTCGAGGAACAGCGACGGGTTGGTCGCGGTGAAGGTGGAGAACACCCGCGCCAGCCGCGGATCCTGGTTGGCGCTGGCAAGCAGCCCTTGCATCGCTCCGCCGAGCACGACCGCGTCCTGCCCCTCCAATGTTTCGAGCTGGTATTCGAAGCCGCCGGTGGTCGAAAGGCCGATGATCGGCGGCAGGTTGAACGGGAACACCGTGGCTGCCCGGATCTGCTGCGATGCGCCGAACATCCGCCCGATGGTGGCCTGCGCGGATTGGGTCGCAAGGTCGCGGTCGGCGAACGGCTTCAGCTTGATGAACATGAACGCGCTGTTCGACTCCTGCGCGCTGTCGAGCAGCGAGAAGCCGATGATGGCGAACGTGTCGGACACGCCGGGCAGGTTCTTCGCCAGCGCCTCGACCTGCCGCACCACGGCACTAGTGCGCGACACCGACGCGCCGTCGGGCAGCTGGATCGACACGAAGAAGCCGCCCTGGTCCTCCTCGGGCAGGAAGCCCGTCGGCGTACGCAGCGAGAGTCCGAAGATGCCGCCGGCGAACACCAGCACCAGCACGATGCCCAGCACCGCCAGCCGCAGCAGCCGTGCCACGATGCGGGCGTAGCCGTCGCGCACGTGGTCGATCCCGCGCAGCACCCGGGCCATGATCCCCCGCCGCGGCCCGCTATGGCGCAGGAACAGCGCGCACAACGCCGGCGACAGGGTCAGCGCGTTCACCGCCGAGATCAGCATAGATACGCTGATGGTAACCGCGAACTGCCGGAACAGCGTGCCGGAGATGCCGGGGATGAACGCGATCGGCACGAACACGCTGAGCAGCACGAGCGTGATGGCGATGATGGGCGCGGTGATCTGCCGCATCGCCTCCTTGGTGGCCTCGGCCGGCGTCAGGTCCGGCCGCTCCTCCAGCACGCGCTCGACGTTCTCCACCACCACGATCGCGTCGTCCACCACGATGCCGATGGCGAGCACCAGCGCCAGCAGCGACACGGTATTGGCCGAGTAGCCGACCGCGAGCAGCACCGCGAACGCGCCGATCAGGCTGACCGGGACGGCGATGGTCGGGATGATGGTCGCGCGCAGATTGCCCAGGAACAGGAACACCACGATGACCACCAGCACGAAGGCTTCCAGCAGCGTCTTGATCACCTCGCGGATGGTGTCGGTGACGAACGTCGTGGAGTCGTAGGTGACCTGGTAGTGCATCCCGTCCGGAAAGCGCTGGCTGAGCGCCGCCAACCGCCCGTTCACCGCCCGCGCCGTGTTCACCGCGTTGGCACCCGGCGCCAGGTAGATCGCGACGGCGACCGAGGGCTGGCCGTTCAGCCGGCTTTCGCTGTCGGAGTTCTGCGCGCCCAGCTCCAGCCGCGCCACGTCGCGCACCCGCAGCACGGAGCCATCCGGGTTGGCCCGCACCACGATCGCGCCGAACTGCTCTGGCGTGGTCAGGCGTCCCTGGGTCTGCAGGTTGAACTGGAACTGCACGTCTTCGGTGGTGGGGCGCGCCCCGATGCGGCCGATCGGCGCCACCACGTTCTGCGCCTGGATGGCGTTGATGATGTCGGTCGGCGACAGGTTCAGGCTGGTCAGCCGGTTGGTGTCGAACCAAATTCGCATCGAGTATTTCATGCGGCTGAACAGGTTGGCTTGACCGACGCCGGGCGTGCGCGAAATCTCGTCCAGGATATTGATGGTGGCGTAGTTGGTGATGAACAGCGGGTCCTGCTTGGCGCCGTCGCTGTACAGGTTCACGAACTCAAGGATCGCCGACGACCGCTTCTGAATGATCAGCCCCTGCTGCGAGACGCTCGCCGGCAGCTCGGCCATCGCGGTCTGGACGCGGTTGTTGACGTTGACGGTGTTGATGTCCGGGTCGGTGCCGAGCGCGAAGCTGACGGTCAGGTTGTAGCTGCCGTCGTTGCCGTTGGTGCTCTTCATATAGAGCATCTTGTCGACGCCGATCACCTGCGCCTCGATCGGCTGCGCGACGCTCGCCTCCACCACGGCCGCGGAGGCGCCGGGGTAGTTGGCGCTGACCTGCACCTGCGGCGGGACGATGTTGGGGAACTGCGCGAGCGGGATGCGGGTGAGCGAGATCGCGCCCGCGATGGTGATGATGATCGCGATGACGATCGCCAGGCGCGGCCGGTCGACGAAGACGGCGGAGATCATGGCCTAATTCCTGCCCTGGCCAGCGCCGCCGGAGGACGACGTTTGGGGTGACGCGGACGACGCGGACGCGCCGCTGCCAGAGGTGGCAGGAGCACCGCCGGGTGGTCCGCCAGCGCCGCCGGGGCCGGGAGCGGCAGGCGCCGGGTTGACCGGCTGATTCGGCCGCACGCGTTGCACGCCGTCCGACACGATCGTCTCACCCTCCTTCAGCCCGGCGGACACCGTGGCCATCGTCCCCGCCGCTTGCCCCAGCGTCACGGCGCGCCGCTCGGCCTTGTTGCCGTCGCCGACCACCCACACGTAGCTGCCCTGCTGGTCGGACAGCACCGCCGCCTGCGGGATCGCGAGCGCCTTGATCGGCTGCACCGCCTCGACCAGCACCGTCAGGAACATGCCGTCGGTCAGCTCGCGGTCGCCGGGGTCGCCCGGCTTGCTGCCGGGCCGGACCGGGTTCGGCACCACGGCGCGGATGCCCAGCGTGTCCGTGTTCTGCGCGACGGTCGGATCGATGTAGTCGATATGCCCATTCTGGTCGTACGACGTCCCGTTCGGCAATTTCAGCTTCACGACCACGGCGGATGCCCCGCCCTTGTCGGCATAACGGTCCCGCAGGTCCAACGCGGTGCGGACCGAGATCGGGAAGATGACGTACATCGGGTCCTGGCTGACGATGGACGCGAGCACGCCGGTGGTGGGGCCGACGACATTGCCCTCGGTGACCAAGGTGCGGCTGATCTTGCCAGCGATCGGCGCATGGATGTCGGTGTAGGCGAGGTTGATCTCGGAACTGCGAAGCTGCGACTGCGCGGCCAGGAGTTGCGCCGCCTGGCTGCGCTGGGTCGCGGTCGCGTCATCGACGGTGGAGCGCTGGCCGGCGGGGGTGTTCAGCAGCGACGTGGCGCGGCCCAGGGTGATGGTCGCGTTCTGGAGGACGGCGTTCGCCTGGGCCACGGCCGCCGCCTTGGCCTGCGCGTCGGCCTCGAACGGCGGTTTCTCGATTTGATACAGTAGATCGCCGATCTTTACCTCGGTCCCCTCGGTGAACAGGCGCTTGTCGAGGAACCCGGTCACCCGGGCCACGAGATCCACCCGGTTGATCGCCTGGACGCGGCCGACGAACTGGTCCGTCTCGGTGAGCGGCTGCTGCGTCACCTTCACGACGCCCACCGCCGGCGGTCCCGACGGCCCCGGCTGCGCGTGCGCGGCAGGGGGAAAGAGGCCGAGCGCGAGCAGGAAGAGAGCCAATCGCATCGTCGTTGTCACCTTGCAGGTTGCATCCGGCGGATCGCGAACAGATTGGAACGGCGGGATCGAAGCGCAACGGCACATCAGCAATACGGAGCCGCTTGCACCTCCGTCAACCTCGCCGCACGCTAGGGACGGTGAGGGCTGGAGGATGCAGCGTGGCAGAAAGCGTGATGGTGTGCGAGGTGGGTCCGCGCGACGGGCTCCAGATGGCGCAGGGACGGATGCCGACCGAGGTCAAGATACGCTGGATCGCGGCGCTCGCGGCGGCGGGCCTGCAGGAAATCGAGGTCGGCAGCTTCGTCCCGGCGCGGGTCATCCCGCAGATGGCCGACACCGATGCCGTGGTGCGGGCCAGCGTCCGAATTCCGGGCCTCACGGTGGTGGCGCTGGCGCCGAATTTGCGGGGAGCTCAGGCCGCCTACGAGGCCGGGGCGCACCGGGTCAGCATCCCCGTGTCGGTCAGCGAGGGCCATAGCCGGGCGAACCTGAACCGCTCCCCAGACGAGCAGGTGGCCGAAGTCGCCCGCATCGTAGCTTGGGCGCGCGCGCAAGCCCGGCCGATGGAGGTCGAAGCGGCGTGCTCGACCGCGTTCGGCTGCTCGTTCGACGGCGTGGTGCCGGAAGTGGCCGTGCTTGCGATCGCTGCCGGGCTGGCGGAGGCGGGCGTGGACGGCTTGGCGCTTGCGGACACGGTCGGCTACGCCCATCCGGCCCAGGTCCGCAGCCTGGTGCGGGCGGTGCGCGGCGAGATCGGCTCCAAGCTCGAGAACTTGCACCTGCACGACACGATGGGGCTCGGCCTGGCGAACGCGCTGGCGGGATTGGAGGAGGGCGTGCGCGGCTTCGACTCCGCGCTGGCCGGACTGGGCGGCTGCCCGTTCGCGCCCGGCGCGTCCGGCAACATCGTGACCGAAGACCTCGTGTTCATGCTGGAGAGCATGGGGTTTTCAACCGGCATCGACCTCGACCTGCTGATCTCCGCCCGCGACATCCTGGCCGAGGGGCTGCCCGGCGAGGCGCTGCACGGCGGCGTGGCCAAGGCCGGGCTGCCCAAGACGTTCCGGGTGGCCGCGTGACCACGGGCCTTCTCGACGGGATCAGGGTCGTCGAATTCACCCACATGGTGATGGGGCCGGCCTGCGGCCTGGTGCTCGCCGACCTCGGCGCCGACGTGATTAAGGTGGAGCCGACGCCGGACGGGGACAACACGCGACGGCTGACCGGGTCGGGCACCGGGTTCTTCGCCATGGCCAACCGCAACAAGCGCAGCCTCGCCGTCGACCTCAAGTCGCCGGAGGGGATGGCGGTGGTGCGCCGCCTGCTGGCGACCGCCGACGTGCTGGTCGAGAACTTCCGCCCGGGCGCGCTGGACAAGCTCGGCCTGACCTACGCCGCGCTGCAGGTGGACAACCCCCGCCTGATCTACTGCTCGTGCAAGGGCTTCCTGCCGGGTCCGTACGATCACCGGGTGGCGCTGGACGAGGTGGTGCAGATGATGGGCGGGCTGGCCTACATGACGGGGCTGCCTGGCCGTCCCCTGCGCGCCGGCAGCTCCGTGAACGACATCATGGGCGGCATGTTCGCCGCGATCGGCATCCTCGCCGCGATCGAGGAACGCCACCGCACCGGGCGCGGGCGGCACGTGCAATCGGGGCTGTTCGAAAACAACGTGCTGCTGATGGCCCAGCACATGGCGCAGCACGCCATCACCGGGCGGGAAGCGCCGCCGATGAGCGAGCGCCAAGTGGCCTGGCCGATCTACGACATCTTCGACACCTCCGATGGCGGCCAAGTGTTCGTCGGCGTCGTCACCGATACCCAATGGCGGCTGTTCTGCGCTGCGTTCGACCTGCCCGGCCTCGCCGCCGACCCGGCGCTGCAGCTGCAATCCGAGCGCGTCGCCGCCCGCCCGCGCGTAGTGCCGCTGGTGCAAACCGCCCTCCGCGCCTTCACCGCCCCCACGCTGATGGCGGAGTGCGAACGCCTTGGCCTGCCGTTCGCCCCCATTACCCGGCCCGTGGAGCTGTTCGACGACCCGCACCTGAACGCATCCGGCGGCCTGGTGCCATTGACCCTGCCGAACGGCGTGGAAACCAAGCTGCCCGCGCTTCCGCTCGCCTTCGACGGCGCGCGCCTGCCGCAGCGGCGCGGACTGCCCGGCGTGGGCGCGCACACCGATGAGATCTTGCAGGAATTATACCAGCAACCCCCTCATGCGACCGCCGGAGGCAAGTGAAAGGCTGAGGCTCAGCCAAAGGTATGATGCCTGTGGAAACCCAAATAAATGCGGGTCTGGGGCCTCAGGCCCCAGCGGGTCCAGGGCAGAGCCCTGGCCTGCCGCTCAGCCTAGCGCAGTCGTCACAAACGACCGCCGGTATCAAGCAATCGGCGCCAGTAGCAGGGACAGCCGCTTCAGCAGCGCCTTACGATCGAACGGCTTGCTGCACACCGGCCAGTCCGGGTGGTCCGGCGCGGCGGCCGCGCCGTATCCGGACAGCAGCAGGAACGGCACCCCGCGCCGGGACAGCGCCTCCGCGACCGGATGGATCTTCTCGCCCGCGACGTTCACGTCCAGCACCGCGAGGTCCAGCTCGGCCCGTTCTGCCGCCTCGATCGCAGGCAGCACGCGTCCGAACGGCCCGACGATGATGACGCCTTCGTCCTGCAGGATGTTTTCCAGCAGCATCGCCACCAGGAACTCATCCTCGACGACCATGACCCGGCAGCCGGCCAGGGATTTCCCGCTCATGACCTTTCCTCGCTGAGCCCGATCAGCTGCGGGTCGAGCGGCACGGCCAGCCGCATGCGCAGCCCGGTGGGCGGGAAGCCGATCTCGACCCGCGCGTTGAGCTCATGCGCCAGGCTGCGCTCGAGCAGCGTGGTGCCGAAGCCGCGCTGTGCCGGCGGCGTCACTTTCGGGCCGCCATGCTCGGCCCAGAACCAGTCCAAATGGCCGTCCGCCACCCGCCAGCCGACATCGACTCGACCCTCCGGAACCGATAGCGCGCCGTATTTCACGGCGTTCGTGGCCAATTCGTGCGCCGCCAAGCCGAGCGCCAGCGCGCCGCGCGGCTTGAGGAACACCGTCGGGCCCTCGAACGAGAAATTGTCCGGCTCGCGCGTCATGTGCGCCTCGACCGCTGCCAGCAGCAGGTCGCGCATGGCGACCTCCGTCCAGTTCTCCCGCGAGAGCAGGCTGTAGGCCGTCCCCAACGCGCGCAGCCGGCCAAGGAAGCTTTCGGAGAAGCCGTCGAGCGACTTCGACCGGTTCAGCGTCTGCGTCGCGATCGACACCACCACCGTCAGCATGTTCTTGACCCGGTGGTTCAGCTCATCGACCAGCAGGCGCTGGTGCTGTTCGGCCGTGACCAGCCCGGTGACATCGATGAACGTCACGAGCACGCCGTTGATGCGGTTGTCGCTGGCGTGATAGGGCAGGATTCGCATCAGGTAGTGCGCGCCGCCATCCTTGCGCGTCACCCGAGTCTCGAAAGGGGCATGGCCCTCCAGCACGTTGGCGGCGTCGCGGCGCAGCGCATCGTATTCGACATGGCTGACGATGTCCGTCAGCCTCCGGCCGTGATCGGACGGGATCAGGTTGAAGATCGCCGTCATGGCCGGGGTGTAGCCCCGCAGCCGCATGTCCCGGTCGAGGAAGACGGTGGCGACGGCGGTACTGTCGAACAGGTTGCGGAGGTCGCAATTGGCGCGGTCGAGCTCCTCGACCATCTCCGTCAACTGCGCGTTGACGGTGTGCAGCTCCTCGTTGGTCGACTGGGTTTCCTCCTTGGCGGTCTCCAGCTCCTCGACGGTCGATTGCAGCTCCTCGTTGACGGAGTGCAGCTCCTCGTTGGTCGATTTCAGTTCCTCGACCGCGGTTTCATACTCCTCGACCGTCGATTGCAGCTGCTCCCTGTTGTCGCGCAACTCGCGTTCAAGCCGCTCGACTGTTATGTCCTGTGCGGAATGGCTGGGCGCCGCCACGCTGTCGGCCTTCTCGGCCGCATCGGCGAACACCACGATATAGAGCTGGCCAGGATCGCGCCGGCTCAGCCGCTCGACGGTCAGGGTGACGTGCTGCGCCGCGCCGCCGTCCGATTCCACTGCGACTCGCTGGCGCTCGACCCGCTCGCCGGTTTCCGCGCATTGACGCAGGGCCGCCCGCACCTCCGCGCGAAGGCCGCGCCGTGCCATGGCCATCAGGTTGCCGTTCGGCGCGCCCGCCGCCGCCTCCAGGAAACGCCCGGTGCCGGCGGAATAGTGGACGACATCGCCCTCCGGGCCGACCACCACGAAGGCCGGCGCGAACTGATCGAGCATGTAGGCCGCGGCGGAGGCTGCAATCTTGGACGGGTTCACCGGTGTCGTGCCTCCCTCGGACAATCCGCTTCGTGCCGGCAGCTTGGTGGTGATCGCCGTCATTCCCAGCTTGGGGCTTGGCACGTCGAGACGGCGGTAGATGCGGTGCCGCTTGTCGACCGCCTCGAACAACTCGCTGCCTTGGGTGACCGTTTCGGACCCGCCGAGCATAAGGTGGCCGCCCGGCGCCAGAGCGTAATGGAACGCCGGCAGCACGTGCCGCTGAAGGTCGGAATCTAGGTAGATCAATAGGTTACGGCACGAGACCAGGTCCATGCGCGAGTACGGCGGATCGCGGATGACGCTGTGCGAGGAGAACGTGCAGAGGTCCCGGATCTCCTTCTTGGCGACATAGCTATCGCCGGCATTGTTGAAGAAACGCGCGATCCGCTCCTGCGACACCCCCTTGAGTATCTGGCGCGGGTAGCGCCCGGCGCGCGCGACCCCGATTGCCGGCTCGTCGATGTCGGTCGCGAAAATCTGCACCCGTGGCGACCGCGGCGTCGCCTTCATCCGCTCCCGGCAGAGCATCGCCAGGGTGTAGGCCTCCTCGCCGGTTGCACACCCCGGCACCCAAATCCGGACGGTGTCTGAGGCCAGCTTGGCGTCGAACAACCGTGGCAGCACGTCGCGTTCGACCTTTTCGAAGGTGTCCGTGTCGCGGAAAAAGCCGGTGACGCCGATCAGCAAATCCCGGAACAGCAGGCCGGTTTCGGTCGGGTCGGCCTGCAACCGGCCGAGATAGGCTGTCGCGTCCAAGTGCAGCGCCTCGATCCGGCGGTGGACCCGGCGCAGAAAGGTCGGCTGCTTGTAGTGGCTGAAATCATGCCCGACCTGCCGATGCAGCAGGGTGCAGATGTCGAGCCGGACCGCGGCGATCGCGTCCAGCACAGGCTGTTCCGGAGCCTTGTCCGGTTCGCGCGCAATAAGCGTGAGCAGGACCGCCGGCATCTTCTCCACCGGCACGGCCAGGTCGACCGAGCCGGCCGCGACCGCCGTGTTCGGCATGCCGTCGTATTGCGGCGCGCTGCCGTCGACACCCTGCGCCAGGGTCGTTCCGCCCGCGTCGCGGATCGCCTTCAGCCCGAGCGTCCCATCGCTGCCGGTGCCCGACAGCACGATGCCGATGGCTCGCGTTCCTTGATCCTCCGCGAGCGAGCTGAAGAAGATGTCGATCGGCGTCGTCTCGCGCACCGGCGCGCTCGGCAGCCGCAGGTTCAGGACCGCGTCCCGTATCGTCATGATCGCGTTCGGCGGGACGACATAGACCGCGTCGGGCTCCACCGCCATGCCGTCCAGCGCCTGCCGGACCGGCATGGCGGTCCAGCGCTGCAGGATGTCCGCCAGCAGGCTGGGCCGGTCGGGCGACAGGTGCTGGACGATCATGAGGCTCAGGCCAGCATCAGCGGGCATATTCTGCAGCAGGCCCTGCATCGCCTCGATCCCGCCCGCGGATGCGCCGATGCCGACGATGGCGCGGTGGGCGGGGGATGTCGGGGCGGCGTCAGGCATGGATGGAACCTTGGGGGTGGGGTGAATACGGGTAGGCGCGCCGACAGTTTCCGGCGACGCCAGCACGCCCTTGTTGCAGGGGCAAGGCTGCGGCAGGCTTGGGCCTCCACAGTAGACGGGATTTTGGCATGGATATCCTGCCGGAGGTGCAGCGCGCCCGCCGCAACACGATCGGCGACGCCGTCGAGCGCATGGCCGCCAAGTTCCGCGACCGCCCCGCGTTGCACTTCGGCGGACGAAGCTGGACGTATCGCGACATGGCCACGGCATCCGGCCGGATCGCGGCCCGGCTGCAGGCGGCGGGCCTGCAACCCGGCGACCGGGTGGCAGCGTTCGGCCGCAACTCCGCCGCTTACCTGCTGACCTGGCTGGGCTGCTGCCGCGCCGGGCTGGTGCACGTTCCCGCGAACTACGCGCTGACCTCCGGCGAGCCCGCCTATTTGCTGCGCCAGTCCGGCGCCGCCCTGCTGCTGCACGACCCCGCGTTGGCGGCCACCGCGCGGGACGCGGCCGGGCCGGCGGCGCTCGGCACGCTGTACGGCGGCGCGGGGCTGGACATGCTGGCAGCCGTGGACGACCCGTCGCTGACGCCGGCCGACGCGGCGCTGGACGATGCGGCGCCCGCGCAGATCATCTACACCTCCGGCACCACCAGCGCCCCGAAAGGCGCGCTGATGTCGCATGGCGGCATGATGGCCGAGTACATGTCCAACATCATCGAGTTGGAGATTTCGCCCGACGACCGCGCGCTGGCCGCCCTGCCGCTGTACCACACGGCCCAATTGCACTGCTTCACCATGCCGCTGCTACTGCGTGGCGGCGAGACGTTCCTGCTGGAAGCGCCGGCCCCGGAGGTCTGCCTCCGTTGCATCGAGGCGCACCGGATCACGAGCTTCTTCGCGCCGCCGACCGTGTGGATCAACCTGCTGCGCCACCCGGATTTCGACCGCCGGAACCTGTCCTCCCTGACCCACGTGTACTACGGCGCCGCGATCATGCCCGTGCCGGTGTTGCAGGAGCTGCGGCGGCGGCTGCCGGGCATCCGCCCGTTCAACTGCTACGGCCAGAGCGAGATCGCGCCGCTCGCGACGGTATTGCGGCCCGAGGAGCACGACGCGCGCCCCGCCTCGGTCGGCCGCCCGGTGCTGAACGTCGCCACGCGGATCGTCGACCTGGACGGCGCCGACGTGCCGCCGGGCACGCCGGGCGAGATCGTCCACCGTTCGTCGCAGCTGCTGCTCGGCTATTGGGGCAAGCCGGAGGAGACCTGCGCCGCGTTCGACGGCGGCTGGTTCCATTCCGGCGACGTCGGCATGATGGACGCGGAGGGCTACATCACCGTCGTCGACCGCATGAAGGACGTGATCAACACCGGCGGCGTGCTGGTCGCGAGCCGCGAGGTGGAGGATGCGCTGTTCACCCATCCGAGCGTGTCGGAGGTGGCGGTGATCGCCGTCCCCGACCCGGTGTGGGTCGAGGCGATCGCCGCCATCGTGGTGCTGCGGCCGGGGATGGACGCGACCGTCGAAGCGCTGATCGCCCATGCCCGCACGACCTTGGCGGCATATAAAGTGCCGAAGCGGGTGATCTTCGCCGACAGCCTCCCCCGCAACACGGCCGGCAAGCTGCTGAAACGCGAGATGCGGATGCGGTACGGGGGAAGCGGGAGCGCGGCGTTGGCGTAGCCGAAAGGCCATGCCTTGCCGAACTCGCTGTTCGACGTCGCTTGCTGCCTCGCCCACAACCCGGACGTGGCCGCTGCGGGGGTGGAGCATGTTTCCGGTTTAGCTGTCGTGGGTTCCCAAGCTGCCGTGTTCGTGCCCGCCCAGGTCTCGTCCCAGCACACTGGTCCCAGCACATTGGGTGACTCCGGGCGGCGATCGTCCTATGCAACGTTCGCGAGACGGTAAACATCGACGGGATGACCAGCCATGGGAGGAGTAGGCAACCTTTGGCTCGGCATCGCCTTGGCTTTGGCCGCCGCCGGGTGCAGTCCTGACTATTCGCCAGACACCTACGCCAGCACAGCCGTCCAGCAGGCGGCCAAGGTGGACCAGGGTTTGGTCGTCGGCGTCAGGCAAGTCGGCGTGAGCGCTGCTGGAACGGCCGGCGCCCTCACCGGCGCCGCTGCGGGCGGGATAGCCGGCGCACAAACGCCCGGCGCCGTTGCCTCGGCCTTCGGAGCCCTGGGCGGCGCAGTTGTCGGCGGACTGGTCGGAACAGGGATCGAGCGGGCGACCGGAGACACGACCGCCTACGAATACATCGTGCGGAAATCCAACGGCGACCTCCTCAGCGTGACGCAACGCGACGCCGTGCCCTTGAGGATCGGCCAAGCTGTGCTTCTCATTGCAGGGAGCCAGGCCCGGATCGTGCCCGACTACACGATTCCGGCAGCCCCGCTACCAACGATGGCCGCCGCGCCGCTTGCAGTTTTGCCGGCGCCAGAGTCGTCCCCGGCCGAGACGCCGCTGCCTTAGGCGAAGGCTTGGATGCCCAGCAGGGCCAGTACCAAGAAGATCAAGAAGATGGCGATCGCGATAAAGAACAGGATGCGGGCGATTCCTGCCGTTGCAGCCGAGATGCCAGTGAAACCGAACAGGCCGGCGACGAGCGAGATCACGAAGAATATCAGGGCGAGCCGAAGCATGAGAAATCTCCCGGATGGCGCTGTGACGGGGCGCTCGATTGAGAACGCCGCCAGGTTGGCATAGGTGCGCCGACGCAACTATCGACGCTGTTGCAGCATGCCATGCGCTTGGCACAATCGGCTGCATCATTGGCGAGGAAAGCGATCGTTTTGGGGGTTAGCGCAATGCGAGCGTGGCATAAGGTCGCCAGTTTTCTTCTGCTGCTGTCCGGCCCTGCGGAGGCGCAGAAAGCGCAGGACACGCTCAGGATCGCGTGGCGCGACGCGATCCCGAATGTCGATCCCTACTACAACCAGCTGCGCACCGGCTTCGTGCTGGCGCATCAGGCATGGGACACGCTGATCGACCGTGACCCTGACACGCTTCTGTTGAAGCCGCTGCTCGCGACCTCGTGGCGCCAGGTCGATGCCACGACGATCGAGTTCGAGTTGCGCCAGGGCGTCAGCTTCCACGACGGCAGCCCGTTCACCGCAGACGACGTCGTCTACACGATCGAAACCGTGCTGGCGGACCCGGCGGTCGCCACGCCGAGCAACTACTCGTACCTGGCTGGGGCCGAGAAGATCGACACGTTCCATGTTCGAGTGAAGCTGAAACGTGTGTTTCCCGCAGCCCTCGAATACCTATCGATGACCCTGCCCATCTGGCCGCAGGGTTACCGTGAGCGTGTCGGCGCCGATGCCTACGCGCGTGCGCCCATCGGCACCGGGCCGTACCGCATCGCCAAGGTCGATGGCTTGACCGAGATCGACCTCGAACGGAACGACGGTTATTTCGACGGACCGAAAGGCAAGCCGGCGATCGCGCACGTCATCATCCGTGAAGTCGCCGACGCCACAAGCGAAGTGACGGAGTTGCTGGCAGGGCGGGCCGATTGGATTTGGCAGTTCGACACCGAGCAGTTCAATGTCATCGACCGCGATGCGAACCTGCAGGCGATACGGGCGGAAAGCATGCGCATCAGCTTCCTGAGCATGGATTCGGCGGGTCGCACCGGCGCCGGCAACCCGCTGACCTCCGTGAAGGTGCGGCAGGCGATCGCCCACGCGATCGACCGAACCACCATCGCGCGCCAGTTGGTGCAGGGCGGCGCGCGCGTGCTGAACGCCGCCTGCTACCCGACCCAGTTCGGATGCGAGCAGGGCGCGGCCATGAAATACGGCTACGATCCGGCGCAGGCCAGGCAATTGCTGGTGGAAGCGGGCTATCCGGACGGGTTCGAGACCGAACTGGTCAGCGACATCCTCCCGCAATACCTCGATGCCATCAGGAAAGACCTCGGCGCGGTCGGCATCATTGCTCGGGTGACGCCCTTGCAGGTCGGCGCAGCGACCCGGCGCGTGCTGGACGGGCAAGCTCCGCTCTATGCCAGCAGCTGGGGCAGCTATTCGATCAACGACGTGTCGGCCATCCTGCCGGTGTTTTTCGGAGGAGGCGGCAACGACACCGTCCGCGACCCGGAGCTGACCCGCATGGTGGAGCAAGGCGGGGCCACCACCGATCCCAACGAGCGGAGACAAGCCTACAGCGCCGCGCTGCGCCGTATCTCGGAGCAGATGTACTGGTTGCCGCTATCCACGTATGTGACGACTTACGCGTTCTCACGCCAGCTCGCGTTCAAGCCGTATCAGGACGAGGTGCCGCGGTTCTACCTGGCGAGCTGGAGATAGATAGGGCTCGCGCTAGGTCAGCACTCCATCCGACAGCGGAGTGTGGGCCAGGCGGGCGACATGGGCTTCTTGCGCGCTCGTCGTCCACGCGATCCGGCCAGGTGTCTGGCAGGAGTCGCACACCGGCCGCCACGTGGCGTGCGCCGTGCCGCACTGGGCACAACGCCACACCGGGTCGGGCTCCGCGTTTGCGGCATGGCGCAATGCGTCGCCCAAGGTCGCGACATCGGCGGTCCGTCCGGCAATCTCGGCTTGCAGCAGCCAGAGCCGTCGCTGGTTCATGCCCTGATCGCGCGCTGCCTGGGCGTGTCGTTGCGCCTCGCCCGTCAGCCCGGCCTCCAATGCCACTCTCGCGAGCAGGAAACTGCTCTCGAAATGCTTGGGCGCCGCCTTGGCGAGCGCCTCTGCCTGACGCGTTCTCGTGAGATCGTCGCGGGCCGAGGCAAGGGCGAAGCTGGCAAGGTCCGGATGCGGCGCCAGCGACCACGTGCTTCGAAGCACCTCCTGCGCGCGGGTCTCCTTGCCAGCAGCCCGTAGCTGGCGAGCGTAGGCAAGGGCAGCCGGCGTCAGCGTCGGGTCGGCATCCCAGGCCTGTTTTGCCAACTTGCGAGCCTCGGCCCCATTCGGCTCGTCATCCGCGGCCGCGGTCGCGAGCGCCGCAACCGGGCCGCCTGGCCCAGACAACGACAGCGCTTCCCGCCATGAGCCGGCATGGATGGCGAGCTGGGCCCGTTCCGCTCGAAGCCAGGGCGCGCCCGGATTGGCTTGCTCGGCCCAGCGTGCGAGGTCGGCCGCACCCGCCCAATTCTCGCTGGCGATCGCTTTCTGCAGGAGGCCCCGATACCCGAGGAACGCGGCATCCTTCCGCTCAGTCAGTTGCTGGAACGCCGCGTCGGCGTCGGCCTCGTTGCCTGACAGGCGGCCAGCATAGGCGGCCAGCAAGAGCGTCTGCGGCGTGTCGCCGAGCAGCTTGCGGCTGCGTTGGGCATGCCGTTGGGCGGCCGCTCCATCCCCACCGGCCAGCGCGACCAGCGTGCGCGTCACGGCCGTGTCGCCGTCACGGCGGCGCGATTGCTCGCGGCGTCGGCGGAGGCGGCGCGGTAACCGCAATGTGGCCCCGATCAGCCGTATGGTGGCGTACGCGATGAAAAACAACGCCAGCACGGCCAGAATGAACACCGGAGTCGGCGCTGCGATCGCGGTGTCGTTGATGCGTGCGCTGACCCTGCCGGGCAGCCCCATCAGCCACCAAGCCCCTGCAACGATGGCAGCGGCGACGACGATCCAGCCTAGGATACGGCGCATCAGCCGCGTGCCATATTCAGGAGAGCGGCCCGCGCATCGAGCAGCGCCTGGGCATTGGCTTTCCAGGCGGCCATGGCGGCGGCGGCGGGACCGGCCAACTGGTCCAGCACGGCGACCGCACCTGCCAGGTCGCCGGCCTCCAACGCTTGCTTGGAATGTTCGAGCACGCCTGCGATGGGATCGCCAAGCAGCACGCGGTCGCCTTGCCGAACGGTCACGCTCTGCTGCGCCCGTGCCCAGACGCGGTCCAGGAAGGGCTTGTCCTCAACTGCCGGCTGCGACGCGAGCTGAGCCGCCTGCGCCGCTTCGTCGAAGGACAGCCGCAACGACGCCTGCGTCGGCGGGGCTGTTTGGGCGAAGCGTTGAACCGTCGGCGGCGCGCCGGGCAGGTCGCCGAGTGCCTGGCCCGCGTTCAACGCCGAGGCTGCCGCCTGGAGCCGGGCCGTGCGGGCCTGGCGATCGGCCAGGCCGCCGATCTGCCCGGCCAGTTTGGCTTCGCCTCCCAACTTCGCGTCCAAGCCTCCCAACTTCGCGTCCACTGTGTCGAGCCGTGCCGCGATACCGGCGACATCGGCCTGCTCGCGCGTGCCGAGCGCATCCTCCCGCCCGGTAACCTGGTCCACCCGGCCGGCCAGGGCCACCAGGTCACTTCGGCTGGCGCCTTCACTCGGGGAATTGGCCCGCTGTTCCAACGTGGCCAGACGCTGCTCGATCGGCTTCAAGTCGGTCGGAACCGGGATGGGACGCTGCTGCAACTGGCGCAATTGGGTGGACATGGCGTTGGCCTGCTGCTCCAGCGCGTCCACCCGCGCCGGATCGATGGCCGGCTGCTGCGGGTTGGCGGCGGTCCAACCGAGATATCCCGCCAGCGCGAGCGCCAGCAGGAGACTGAGCACCGAAAGCGGAAGGGCAAGCCGCGATCTGTCTCGCTTGATCGGCTCAGACGCAGCCACATGCTGCGGCTCGGACGCAGCCACGTGCTGCGGCTCGGATGCAGGCAATGGCTGCGTGTCGTACGAGTGAGCAGCTGCGGGAAGTTCGGAAGGCATCGTTTCGTCGGTCATATCAGTGCCAGAACACCGTCTTGTGTGGGTCGTAGTGCGACACGGACAGCGCGCCACGGCAAGAGCCGAAGCACGTCCGCCGCCGCAGAGCCGATGGCAAGGGCGTCTACCCCCGTCAATGCGACCTGCGACGTCAGTGGTATCAACCGCACGAAGGCCCGTGCGGTTTCAGCCGAGAAGAACAGGGCCGCCTGCAACCTGCGGCTTTCCAGCGCATCGAGGGCAGCTTGCGGAAATCGGGCGACGGGGCACGCCGCATAAACAGCCCGGCGATGCACGCGGAACCCACGCTGCCGCAAGTCGCGCGCCAAGGCAGCGCCTTGACCCTGCCCGGTCGCCAGCATGACCGAACCTGCTGCCGGGTCGAGTTGCGCGGTCGCAAGCTGGGCGAGGTCGGATGCGTCGCCGCCGGCGCTCCGCACGTCCGCGAACCCGGCGTCGCGCGCCCGTTGCGCGGTGGCGTCGCCGACTGCCAGCAGCGGCAGCGCGTGCAATTGCTTCGGAAGAACCTCGGCGGCGTTCCCGCTGGCCGCCACGATCGCCTGGGGCGGATCGAGGGGAAGGCGCACCTTAAGCTGCGTCGTCAGCAGGAAGGGCGCCACGACCGGGAACAACCCCGAGGCGCAAAGCTGTCGCGCCGTGCGGCTCGCGCCGGGTTCCGGCCGTGTCACCAGGACTCCAAACGGCGCCACGCTGCCGGCAGCGTCAGGCGAAGATGTCGGAAGGACTGTCGGCACGGAGGCCAACTCCGAGTTCCCGGCCGATCCGGCCGGCATCCATCGATGGCCCGGTGACGCTGCGCTTGAGCAGGAACGAGCCGTCCTCACGCGCCACCAGTCCCGTCAGATGCAGCGAGCCGTCCGCCAGCAGCCGCGCGTGCCCTCCAATTGGGGTCATGCACGAGCCGTCGAGCGCTGCCAGGAGGGCCCGTTCGGCGGTGGACACCGCGCGCGCCTCGGGGTCCTCGATGCCGCCGAGCAACTCCCGCAATTCGTAGTCGTCGGCGCGGACGGTCACGCCGACGATGCCTTGGCCGGCGGAGGGCACCATCACCGCCGGGTCGATCGGCAGGCCGCGATCCTCGATCCCCAGCCGCCGCAGCCCGGCCACGGCGAGCAGGGTCGCGGCGCAATCGCCTTGCGCGAGCTTGTCGAGGCGGGACTGCACGTTGCCGCGTAGCAGCACTGTTCGCAGGTCTGGCCGGAGATGCAGCAGCTGCGCCCGCCGCCGCAGCGAGTTGGTTCCGATCGAGGCGCCCCGTGGCACGGCGGCGAAGGGGTCGGCGGGCGCCGGGACGCCGCACTCCGGGCCGAGCGCCAGGGCGTCGCGCGCGTCTTCCCGCCGCAGGGTGCAGGCGAGCACGATGCCCGGCGGCAGCTCGGTTTCCAGGTCCTTCAGGCTGTGGACGGCGAAATCGATCCGGCGGTCGGCGAGCGCCTCGTGGATCTCCTTCGAGAACAGGCCCTTGCCGCCGATGCCGGCCAGGCTGCGGTCCTGCACGCGGTCGCCGGTGGTACGGATGACGTGCTCCTGGAACACGTCGAGGCCGCGCAAGACCGGGCAGAAACGGGTCAGGACGTCCAGGAAGGCCCGGGTCTGGACCAAGGCCAGCGGCGACCCGCGCGTGCCGACCCGCAGCGGCAAGCTGCGATGATGCGGCGCCACGCCCGGCAACGCGGGCGGCAAGGGGTGGGCGGAAGGGTGTGCGTCAGGCATCGCGGTGTCCTATTAGACCGGGCAGAACTTGGAAAGCCCCGCTCTATGCAAACCGGACGCCCATTCCCAGGGCCGGTCTTGGAAACAGTCTTGGGAATAGAAAGCTCGTGCGACGAGACGGCCGCTGCGATCGTTACGGCCGGCGGCACGGTGCTGGCAGAGGCGCTGCTCAGCCAAGTGGAGCACGCCGCCTTCGGTGGCGTGGTGCCGGAAATTGCCGCCCGGGCGCATTTGGCGCATTTGCCGGGCCTCGTCATGCGCGTTGCGAAAACGGCCGGGCTCGATCTGCATGACCTCGGGGGTGTCGCGGCGAGTTGCGGCCCGGGGCTGATCGGCGGCTTGATCGTCGGCAGCGGGGTCGCGAAGGGCATCGCCCTGGCGTGCCGCTTGCCGTTCGTCGCGGTGAACCACTTGGAGGCGCACGCCCTGACTGCGCGGCTCGGGACGCAGCTCGCGTTTCCTTATTTGCTCCTGCTGGTGTCCGGCGGGCACTGCCAGTGCGTGGCGGTCGAAGGAGTTGGACGCTACCGCAAACTCGGCGGCACCATCGACGATGCGGTGGGCGAGGCGTTCGACAAGGTCGGCAAGCTGCTGGGACTTCCCTGGCCCGGCGGACCCGCGCTGGAGCGGCTCGCGGCGGAGGGCGACGCGGCCCGTTACGCATTTCCGCGCCCGCTGAAAGGCCGGCCCGGATGCGACTTCAGCTTCTCCGGCCTCAAGACGGCGGTGGCCCAGGTCATCTCCGGCCTGCCGCAAGGCGCGCTGGCAAGAAGCGTCGCGGCCGATATCGCAGCATCGTTCCAGCGCGCCGTAGCGGACGTGCTGGCCGACCGCGTGGCGCACGCCGCGGAGATGATGCCCCAGGCGCGCGTCGTTGTCGTGGCGGGCGGGGTGGCGGCGAATGCGACGGTTCGACAAGCGTTGTCCCAGGTCGCGACCCAGCGTGGGATGACCCTGGTCGCGCCACCGATCCGCCTGTGCACCGACAACGCGGTGATGGTCGCCTGGGCGGGGATCGAGCGGTTGCGGCTTGGGCTGGCCGATCCGCTGGACGTCGCGCCACGGCCGCGCTGGCCGCTGGAGGAGCTTGCTGGGGAGTGAACTATCGTCACGCCTTTCACGCCGGCAACTTTGCCGACTGCATGAAGCACGCTCTGCTAGTGTGGCTCCTGCGCGCCCTGGCTCGCAAGCCGGCACCATGCTTCATGCTCGACACCCATGCCGGCGCTGGCCGGTACGACCTCGCCAGCGAGGCCGCCGGGCGCACGGGGGAGTGGCGCGCCGGGATCGGGCGGCTGCTGGGCGACGCTCCCGCGTCGCTCGCCGACTACCTCCAAGTGGTCGGCGGCCTCGGGTTGTACCCGGGCTCGCCTGCCATCATCGGCGCGCTGCTGCGACCCGACGACCGGCTGGCTTGCTGCGAGCTGCATCCCCACGAATACGCCGCCCTCCGCCGGCTGTTCGGGCGAAACCCACAGGTCGCGGTCCATTCGCGCGACGGTTGGAACGCGCTCAAAGCCCTGTTGCCGCCGGTTCAGCGGCGCGGGCTGGTGCTGATCGACCCGCCTTACGAACAGCCGGGCGAATTCGATCGCGTCGTGGCCGCCTTGCAAACGGTCCAGTCGCGGTTTGCGACCGCCATCGCCGCGGCTTGGTACCCGATCAAGCATCTCGCGCCCGTCCGCACCTTCCATGAAGCCGTGCGTTTCGCCGGGCTGCACGACGTAGTCGTGGCTGAACTCTGGCTGCGGGAGCCGACCGACCCGGCCCGCCTGAACGGCTGCGGCCTGCTCGTCCGCAACCCCCCATTCCGCTTCGAGGCCGAGACGGCCCCGATACTGGATGGCCTGCTGACCCATCTCGGCGCCCGCGAGCCGGGGGAGGGGTTCGCCGTCCGGCGACTGACTGCCGAGCATGGCTAGCGTCGCCGTCATCGGTGCCGGCGCCTGGGGGACGGCGCTCGCCATTTACGCGAACCGGGCCGGACACGACGTGGTGCTATGGGCGCGCAACCCGGCAGCGATCCCGTCCTCCCGCGAAAGCCCCCGTTTGCCTGACCATGTCATACCGCGAACCGTGCGTCTGGCCGGAACGCTCCCGACGCAGGCGGACGCGGTGCTGCTTGCGGTTCCGATCCGGTACCTGCGGGCTGCCTTCGGGATCGGACTTCCTGCCGGACCGCTTGTGCTGTGTTCAAAGGGCCTCGACGGCGGACTGTTCCCCCTGGAGATCGCGGCGGAACATCGGCCGGACGTCCCGGCGGCGGTGCTGACCGGCCCGAATTTCGCGCATGAGGTCGCCACCGGGCTGCCGGCGGCGGCAGTAGTGGCGAGCGACGATCCCGACCTCCGGGCGACGCTGGTCGGCCTGCTCGGAACTCCGGCGTTTCGGCTGTATGGCGGCAGCGATCCGGTTGGCGCCCAGGTCGGCGGCGCTGCAAAGAACGTGGTGGCGATCGCAGCCGGGGCGGCGATCGGGGCGGGGTTCGGCGAAAACGCCCGCGCCGCCTTGGTGACCCGCGGGCTGGCCGAGGTTGGACGCCTCGCACTCGCCCTCGGCGGCCGGGCCGAAACGGTTGCGGGATTGTCGGGCCTGGGCGACTTGCTGCTGACCTGCACGGGCCCGGCAAGCCGGAATTTCCGGCTCGGGCTGGCGCTCGGCCAAGGCGGCGACCCCGCGACCTTGCTGGCCGGAAGCACGCACGCCGTCGAAGGCGTCGCCGCCGCGTCCGCTCTGCTGCTCCGCGCGCCCGAGGTGGACCTGCCGGTGATCGCGACCGTCGCAGCCTTGCTGGACGGCTCGGTCGGCATCGACGGCGCCATGATGCGGCTGCTGTCGCGTCCCGGGAGGGACGAGTGATCCGCCATCGCCGGTGCGATCGCCCTGGACGGTCCCTGACAATAAGTGACGCCACCCCGCATTCCCGCTAGACCGCGCGCATGCTCCGTGGCGTCCTCACCGTCGGCGGCTGGACGATGGCGAGCCGCGTGCTCGGCTTCGCGCGCGACATGCTGATTGCAGCCCTCGCCGGAACGGGGCCGATCGCCGACGCCTTCTTCGTCGCCAACAAGCTGCCCAACATGTTTCGGCGCCTGTTCGGCGAGGGGGCGTTCAACGCCGCCTTCGTCCCGGAGTTTTCCGGCCTGCTGCACACGGACGGGGTCGCTGCCGCGCAGGCCTTCGCGCAGGAAGCCATCTCCGTGCTGGCCTTCTGGTTGCTGGGACTCACCGTCCTCGGCGAAGTGTTCATGCCGCAGCTGATGCGGGTGCTGGCGCCAGGCTTCATCGAAGACCCGGCAAAGTTCACGCTCGCCATCGACCTGGCGCGGATCACCTTCCCGTATCTCGTGCTGATCTGCTTGGCGGCCCTGCTGTCGGGGGTCCTGAACGGGATGAGCCGGTTCGCCGCCGCGGCCGGGGCGCCGCTGATCTACAATGTTTGCTCGATCGGCGCGATGCTGGTGCTGACGCCGTTCGTGCCGACGGTGGGCCACGCGCTCGCCTGGGGCGTCTCGATCGCGGGGGTGGCGCAATTGGCGCTGCTGGTGTGGGCGGTGGAGCGGGCGGGCATGCCGGTGCGGATTCCCCGTCCGCATCTCACGCCGGGGATGCGCATCCTGTTCCGCCGCATGCTGCCGGGCCTGGTCGGGGCGTCGGCGATGCAGCTGAACCAGGCGGTCGACGTCATCATCGGCAGCCTGTTGCCGCCTGGTGCGATCTCGCTGCTGTACTACGCCGATCGGGTGAACCAATTGCCGCTCGGGACCATCGGGGCGGCGGTCGGCACCGCGATGTTGCCCCTGCTGTCGCGGCAGGTCCGCAGCGGCGAGACCCAGGCGGCCATCACGACGCTGAACCGGGCCATCGAATACGCGCTGTTCCTGACCCTGCCCGCAGCGCTCGCCCTGATCGTGGCGGGAACGCCGATCATGGTCGTGCTGTTCGAGCGCGGCGCATTCACGGCCGAGAGCGCGGTGTTGAGCGCGCAGTCGCTCGCCGCCTACGCGCTCGGGCTGCCGGCGTTCGTGCTCGTCAAGGTGCTGGCGCCCGCATTCTTTGCCCGGGGCGACACGACAACCCCGGTGCGGATCGGACTGATCACGCTGGTGCTCAACTTCGCGCTCAACCTCGCGCTGATGGTCCCGCTGCAACATATCGGCCCGGCGCTCGCGACCAGCCTGGCCGCCATCTTCAACGTGGCGGTGCTCGCCGTCGTGCTGCTGCGCCGCGGCTTCCTGGTCGCGGACGCACGCCTGCGGGCACGGCTGCCCCGGATGGCGATCGCCGCGCTCGCCATGGCAGCGACCTTGCACGTTGCACAATCGCCGTTGTTCGCGGCAGCCGAGGGAGTCCGTGGCGCGCGCTGGCTGGCGCTGGCCGTGCTGGTGTCACTCGGCCTGGCGGTCTATGGCGCCGCTGCCCAGCTGGCCGGCGCGATCGACCTGCGCGAGCTGGCCGCGGCCATGCTGCGACGCCGCCGCCCGAAGCAGGCTTGACCGGGTCGCCGGGCGCGCGGAAAACCCGGCGATGCAACGCATCTTTTCCGGCATCCAGCCCTCCGGCATTCCGACTCTGGGAAACTATCTCGGCGCGATCCGCAACTGGGTCGCGTTGCAAGCCGATCACGAGTGCCTGTTTTGCGTGGTGGACCTGCACGCCATCACCGTTTGGCAAGATCCGGCATCCCTCGCGGCTGCCACCCGTGAGCTCGCCGCCTCGCTGATCGCGTGCGGCATCGACCCGGCGCGTCATATCCTGTTTCACCAATCCGCCGTTCCCGCGCATGTCCGCCTGGCCTGGATCTTCAACTGTGTCGCCCGGCTCGGCTGGCTGAACCGCATGACCCAGTTCAAGGACAAAGCCGGGCGTGACCGGGAGAACGTCTCGGCGGGCCTATATGTCTATCCGAACCTGATGGCGGCCGACATCCTGGCCTATCACGCGACCCGGGTGCCTGTTGGCGACGACCAGCGGCAGCATCTGGAACTCGCAAACGACATCGCGCAGAAATTCAACCACGATTACGGCGTGGAGTTCTTTCCGGCCATCGAACCGCTGATCCTGGGTCCGGCCGCTCGGGTCATGAGCTTGCGCGATGGGTCGAAAAAGATGAGCAAATCCGATCCGTCCGACCAAAGCCGCATCAATTTGACCGACGACGCCGACACGATCGCCTTGAAGATACGGCGCGCCAAAACCGATCCGGAGCCGCTTCCGGACGATCCACGCGGCCTTGAGACGCGAACGGAAGCGCGGAACTTGGTCGGGATTTATGCGGCGCTATCCGACACGGATCATGCCGCGGTGCTCGATCGTTTTGGCGGCAAGGGATTTGGAACGTTCAAGGAGGCGCTGGCTGACTTGGTGATCGCCAAACTCAACCCTATTGCAGCCGAGACGCGCCGGTTGGTGGCGGATGTGGCGCATATGCACCGTGTCCTGCACGAGGGAGCGGGCCGGGCTGCCGCGATCGCCGACCCGATTGTCGCCGAAGCGGAGCGGCTGGTCGGCTTCCTCAAGGTTGATTGACCGGCGGCGACCTGCCGCCGGTCAATCCCGTCAGCGGCGGTTTGGCCCGTCAGCGGCGGTTTGGCGATGCCATCGGCGCAGCTTGTGGCGGCGGGCTGCCCGGGGTGTAATAGGGCCCCTTGTAGTTTTCGTCGAGCTGCATGGAATTCAGGCGATCGACTTCCGAGTCGCCGGTATCGTTGCCAGCATCGTTCCGATGATTGACGTTTTTATGGGGCGCCCCCGCATGGGCGACATCGACGATTGCCGCAGAGGGCGCGACGCCCGCCTCATGGCGCGGCATGGCGTGGGCGGAATGGACGAGGGAACCCATGGCCATCGCCATGACCGGCAGCAGTACCGGCAGCAGTAAACGTGTCATCGCAGTCTCCTTTTGTGACGTGGTTTCGTTCGAACGCGGCATAGGAAAGATCGATCCCCATTTGCAAGCGGCCGGTCGTCGAATCCGAGCAGGCATCGAGCTTCAGGTTCGCACGTAGCGGTTGCCGCCCTTGGTGGCGGGACGACGCGTCAGCAACGGCATGATGAGGCCAAGACCGAGACCCCACGCTCCGTTGATCGCCAGCGACCGCGACACGGTCAGAGTGGAGAGCCGCGCCGCGACCGCATGGAACGCCATGCCCTTCACGGCAGGCACGACCAGCAAGCCCACAAGCGCTGCCACCACTCCGAAGCCGATGCCCCAAAGCCACGATGGCCCGGTAAGCCGCGGCAGGAGCAAGCCGAACACCACGCCATACAGGCCGCCCCAAAAACAAAGGTTCACGATCTGCGGGACGCCGTAGGGCGGAATGGGAGTGAGGGGATAAGGCGGCGGCATCAGCCCAGCGAGGTGAAACACGGCCCACATCGCCTGATGGAACGTGAGCACCGCGAGCGCGGCAGCGACGAAGCCAAGGATGGCACGCGCAGGTGCAGTCATGCTGGACGGCTCCGGAAGCTGGTGATCGAGGTTCGGCTCAGGAAATATCGCTCGACAGTGATAGTTCCCTCCGCTATAGGCTGCGTCTCATCGAGGAACGCGGGAGGCCCGCGGCGCAATCCATTCGCGCCGGCGATGCCGTTTGCACCGTGGTCCATGGCAAGGAGCCAGGGATATGGCGAAGAAAATCGTCGGCTACATCAAGTTGCAGATTCCGGCGGGGAAGGCAAACCCTTCACCGCCGGTCGGCCCGGCCCTTGGGCAGCGTGGATTGAACATCATGGCCTTCTGCAAGGAATTCAACGCGGCGACGCAGCAACTCGAACCAGGAATGCCGATCCCCGTCGTCATCACCGCGTTCGGCGACCGCACCTTCAGCTTCATCACCAAGACGCCGCCGAACACCTACTTCCTCAAGAAGGCGGCGGGCATCACCAAGGGCACGACGACGCCGGGCAAGGGCGCCGCAGTGGGCCGGGTGACGATGACGCAGTTGCGCGAGATTGCCGAGACCAAGATGAAGGACATGAACGCCGGCGACGTCGACGCAGCCGTGCGGATGCTGTCCGGATCGGCCCGCTCGATGGGCCTTGCCGTGGTGGAGGGCTGAAGCATGGCAAAGGACAAGCGCCTCACGTCTGGCTACGAGACGTTCGACCGGGCGAAGTCGTACTCGCTCGATGACGCCCTAAAGGTCGTCAAGGACAATGCGAAGGCGAAGTTCGACGAGACGATCGAGTTCTCGATGAACCTGGGCATCGATCCGCGGCACGCCGACCAGATGGTCCGCGGCATGATCAGCCTGCCGAACGGAACCGGCAAAACCCTTCGCGTCGGCGTGTTTGCCCGCAACGTGAAGGCGCAGGAGGCGACCGAGGCCGGGGCCGACGTGGTCGGCGCCGAAGATCTCGCGGAGAAGGTGCAGGCGGGCGACATCCAGTTCGACCGCTGCATCGCGACGCCGGACATGATGGCGCTGGTGGGCCGGCTCGGCAAGATCTTGGGTCCGCGCGGGCTGATGCCGAACCCCAAGCTCGGCACGGTCACGATGAACGTGAAGGACGCCGTGCTGGCGGCCAAGTCCGGCCAGGTGGAGTTTCGGGCGGAAAAGGCCGGCATCATCCACGCCGGGGTCGGCAAGGCGAGCTTCGATGAAGACAAGCTGGCGCAGAACATCCGCGCCCTGGTCGATGCGGTGCAAAAGGCGAAGCCGACGGGCACCAAAGGGACCTACCTTAAGAAAGCGTCGCTGAGCTCCACCATGGGGCCGGGCATCCGCGTGGACGTGGCGACGCTCGCGAGTTGAACGAGATACGCGCCCGTCGATGACGGGCGCGGGCAGGGGAGCTTCGGCTTCCCGAACCTGTCCGAGACTGCACGTCCGCCAAATGCCTCGGCATGCGGCGGCTAAGGGGCTTGGCCCGCGCGCATGAGACGGGAGTGTTCAGGACGGCATTCCGATGTCGCCCTGGCGGTTCCGGCTGAGTGGACAGGCGAACCGGGCCGCGGGCAATCGCGGTCCATGGGCAACCTGGCCTGGCGCGGTCCAAACGTGCCCGGCCACCAACGGAGATGGGTTTTGGACCGTACGGAGAAGCGGGAGTTCGTATCCACGCTCGCCCATGTGTTCGCAGAAACGTCCATGGTTGTCGTCACCCAGAATAACGGGATGACGGTCGCCGAGGTGACGAAGCTGCGGGTGCAGATGCGGGCGGCGGGCGCGACCTTCAAAGTCGCGAAGAACCGGCTGGCCACCCTCGCCTTGGATGGGACCCGATTCGAAGGCATCAAGCCGCTGCTGAAGGGACCGACCGCGCTTGCGTGGTCGCACGACCCGGTGGCGGTGGCGAAGGTGGCCGTCGAGTTCGCCAGGACCAACGACAAGCTTGTGCTGATCGGCGGCGCCCTTGGAACCCAGACGCTGAATGCGGATGGGATCAAGGCGTTGGCCGAGTTGCCGTCGCTCGACACGCTGCGCGGGAGGCTGGTGGGGCTGATTTCCGCCCCTGCCACGCGGATCGCAGGCGTGCTTCAAGCGCCGGCCGGACAGCTTGCACGCGTCTTTGGGGCCTATGCCAAGTCGCAGGAATCCGCAGATGACGCGGAAGCGGCCTAGCAGGAATTGGCGCTATCGCGACCCGCACAACAAGCGGTCGCCGGTGTCAAGGCTTTTTAATGGCGGGACCGTGGAACCGGTCTTGCATGGAACCGACCAGAGTCTAGATTAGGAAGACACGAATATGGCCGAATTGTCGAAATTGGTTGAGGAGCTTTCCAGCCTGACCGTGCTGGAGGCGGCCGAGCTGTCGAAGCTGCTCGAGGAAAAGTGGGGCGTCAGCGCCGCCGCTCCTGTCGCAGCCGCAGCGCCGGCAGGGGGTGGCGGCGCTGTTGCCGCAGCACCTGTCGAGGAGCAGACGGAGTTCACCGTCATCCTGTCGAAGGTGGGCGACAAGAAGATCAACGTCATCAAGGAAGTGCGCGCCATCACCGCGCTCGGCCTAAAGGAGGCGAAGGATCTTGTCGAAGGCGCGCCGAAACCGGTGAAGGAAGGCGTGAACAAGGACGAGGCCGCGAAGATCAAGAAGCAACTTGAGGATCAGGGTGCTTCTGTCGAGATCAAGTAGCTTTCTACCTTTGGGCCTGCGCTTCGGCGCGGCCTGAAAGTTTGGATTGGGGCGGGTGGGAATCGAAGGCGGTTCCCGCCCCGCCTGACGTTTCGGTGTTTGCCGAAGCAGATACGAGTATACATACGCGCTGGGCCTCTGCGGGTCCGGGCGAGAATGCAAGGAATGGCATGAACGCGATCACCAAGTCGTTCACCGCTCAGAAGCGCATCCGCAAGAGCTTCGGCAGAATACCCGAAGTCGCGCCGATGCCCAACCTGATCGACGTGCAGCGCTCCAGCTACGAGGCGTTCCTACAGATGAACGTGGCGCCTGACAGCCGCACGCAGACCGGCTTGCAGGAGGTGTTCAAGAGCGTCTTCCCGATCGACGACTTCGCCGGACGTGGCCGCCTGGAGTTCGTGGACTACGAGCTTGAAGAGCCGAAATACGACGTCGAGGAGTGCATCCAGCGCGGCATGACGTTTGCGGCGCCGCTGAAGGTGACCTTGCGGCTGATCGTGTGGGATCTCGACGAGGACACCGGCGCGAAGTCGATCCGCGATATCAAGGAGCAGCCCGTCTACATGGGCGACATGCCCCTGATGACGGATAACGGCACATTCATCATCAACGGCACCGAACGCGTCATCGTCAGCCAGATGCACCGGTCGCCCGGCGTGTTCTTCGACCACGACAAGGGCAAGACGCACAGCAGCGGCAAGTATCTGTTCACCGCCCGGGTGATCCCGTACCGCGGCAGCTGGCTCGATTTCGAGTTCGACAGCAAGGATCTCGTCTACGTCCGCATCGACCGCAAGCGGAAGCTGCCGGTGACGACCCTGCTCTACGCGCTCGATAGTGCTGCGACCGAGCAGTTGCGCGCGGCCAAGCTCGCCAAGAACGAGCCGCTGGAGATACCGGAGATCCGGGGCCAGGACTCCGAGGAAATCCTCAGCCACTTCTACGGCCAGGTTCCGTTCACGCGCACCCCCAAGGGCTGGGCGCGCCCGTTCGATCCCGAGGCGTATCGCGGCATCACCTTGGCCGAGGCGTTGACCGACGCCGACACCGGCGCGACGGTCGCGGAGGCCGGCGCCAAGCTGAATGCGCGGGCCGCCCGCAAGATCGCCGAGAACACCAAGACCGTCCTGGTGGGCCGCGCCGACCTGCTCGGCCGGTTCGTCGCGATCGATCTGGTGAACGAGGAAACCGGCGAGATCTACGCCGACGCCGGCGAGGAATTGGCTGAAGCGCGGTTGGCGGCGCTGGAGGCGGCCGGCATCACCACGTTGCCGACCCTTGCCATCGACCAGTCGAACGGCCCGTGGATTCGCAACACCTTGGCAGTGGACAAGAACGCCTCCCGCGAGGACGCGCTGGTCGACATCTATCGGGTCATGCGCCCCGGCGAGCCGCCGACCCCCGAGACCGCCGAAACGCTGTTCCGCGGCCTGTTCTTCACCCCCGACCGCTACGACCTGTCCGCCGTCGGCCGGGTGAAGATGAACATGCGCCTGGGCCTCGACGCCGAGGACACCGTCCGCACGCTGCGCAAGGAGGACATCCTTCGCACCGTCAAGATCATGTGCGAGCTGAAGGACGGCCGCGGCACGATCGACGACATCGACAACCTGGGCAACCGCCGGGTGCGCTCGGTGGGCGAGCTGATGGAGAACCAATACCGCGTCGGCCTGCTCCGGATGGAGCGCGCGATCCGCGAGCGCATGGGCAGCGTCGACATCGACACCGTCATGCCGCACGACCTGATCAACGCCAAGCCGGCCGCCGCCGCGGTGCGCGAGTTCTTCGGCAGCAGCCAGCTCAGCCAGTTCATGGACCAGACCAACCCGCTGAGCGAGGTGACGCACAAGCGCCGCCTGTCCGCACTTGGACCTGGCGGGTTGACCCGGGAGCGCGCCGGTTTCGAGGTGCGCGACGTGCATCCGACGCATTACGGCCGCATCTGCCCGATCGAGACGCCGGAGGGGCCGAACATCGGCCTGATCAACTCGCTGGCGACCTACGCCAAGGTCAACAAGTACGGCTTCATCGAGACGCCGTACCGCCTGGTGAAGGACGGCATCGTCCAGGACGGCTGGAAATACCTGTCCGCCATGGAGGAAGAAAAGCTGGTAGTGGCGCAGGCCGACGCGCCGACCGACAGCGCCGGGCATTTCAGCCAGGAGCTGGTTTCGGTGCGCCGCCAGGGCGACTTCCGGCTGGTCAAGCCTGAGGATGTGACCGCGGTCGACGTGTCGCCGCGCCAGTTGGTGTCGGTGGCGGCCGCGCTGATCCCATTCCTGGAGAACGACGACGCGAACCGGGCGCTGATGGGCTCCAACATGCAGCGGCAGGCGGTGCCGCTGATCCGCGCCGACGCCCCGCTGGTGGGCACGGGCATGGAGGCGGCGGTGGCGCGCGATTCCGGCGCGACCATCGTGGCCAAACGTGCCGGCATCGTCGACCAAATCGACGGCGCGCGCATCGTGGTGCGCGCGAGCGGCGAGGACGGCACCACCTCGGGCGTCGACATCTACCGGCTGCGCAAGTACATGCGGAGCAACCAGAGCACCTGCATCAACCAGCGTCCGCTGGTGCGCGTGGGCGACCGGGTCTCGACCGGGGACATCATCGCCGACGGCCCCTCGACGGAATTGGGCGAGTTGGCGCTGGGCCGCAACGTGCTGGTCGCGTTCATGCCGTGGAATGGCTACAACTTCGAGGATTCCATCCTCATCAGCGAGCGCATTGCGCGCGACGACGTGTTCACCTCGATCCACATCGAGGAGTTCGAGGTGATGGCCCGCGACACCAAGCTGGGCCAGGAGGAGATCACCCGCGACATTCCCAACGTCGGCGAGGAATCGCTCAAGAACCTCGACGAGGCCGGGATCGTGTACGTGGGCGCCGAGGTGAACCCGGGCGACATCCTGGTCGGCAAGGTGACGCCGAAGGGCGAGAGCCCGATGACGCCGGAGGAGAAGCTGCTCCGCGCCATCTTCGGCGAGAAGGCGTCCGACGTGCGCGACACCTCGCTCAAGCTGCCGCCCGGCGTGACGGGCACGATCGTCGACGTCCGGGTGTTCAGCCGCCGCGGCGTGGACAAGGACGAGCGCGCCATGGCGATCGAGCGGTCGGAGATCGAGCGCCTGGCCAAGGACCGCGACGACGAGCGGGCCATCCAGGAGCGCAGCTTCCTCAACCGCTTGCAGGAGAAGCTGCTGGGCCGCAAGGCCGCCGGCGGGTTCAAGGGCATCAAGTCCGGCACGGAGCTGTCGGCGGAGGTGCTGTCGGAGCATCCGCGCGGCGCCTGGCGTCACATCGCCGTCGCCGACGACAGCGTGATGGCCGAGATCGAGACCTTGAAGCGCGAGTTCGACGCCGCGGTCGGCCGCATCACCACCCGGTTCGACGGCAAGGTCGAGAAGCTGCAGCGCGGCGACGAGCTGCCGCCCGGCGTGATGAAGATGGTCAAGGTGTTCGTCGCGGTGAAGCGCAAGCTGCAGCCCGGCGACAAGATGGCCGGCCGCCACGGCAACAAGGGCGTCGTCAGCCGGGTCACGCCGCTGGAGGACATGCCGTTCCTGGAGGACGGCACGCCGGTCGACCTCGTGCTCAACCCGCTCGGCGTGCCGAGCCGGATGAACGTGGGGCAAATCCTGGAGACGCATTTGGGCTGGGCCTGCGCCAATCTCGGCCGCGAGGTGGGCGAGCTGGTGGAGGAGTACCGCCGGTCCGGCGAGCGGCGGCAGGCTCTGCTCGACCGGCTGAAGGACATCTACGGCGAGCCGACCTTCACCGACGACATCGTGCAGATGGACGATCCGCAGCTGATCGAGCTGTGCGAGAACCTGCGCAAGGGCATCCCGATCGCGACGCCGGTGTTCGACGGCGCCCGCATGTCCGACATCGAGGGCATGCTGACCTTGGCCGGGCTGAACACCTCGGGGCAGGTGTCGCTGACGGACGGCCGCACCGGCGAGATCTTCGAGCGCAAGGTGACGGTCGGCTACATCTACATGTTGAAGCTGCACCATCTCGTGGACGACAAGATCCACGCGCGGTCGATCGGCCCGTACAGCCTCGTGACCCAGCAGCCGCTGGGCGGCAAGGCGCAGTTCGGCGGGCAGCGCTTCGGCGAGATGGAGGTTTGGGCGCTGGAGGCCTACGGCGCCGCCTACACCTTGCAGGAAATGCTGACGGTGAAGTCGGACGACGTGTCCGGCCGCACCAAGGTCTACGAGGCGATCGTGCGCGAGCAGGACACCTTCGAGGCCGGCATCCCCGAAAGCTTCAACGTGCTGATCAAGGAACTGAAGTCTCTCGGCCTGAACGTCGACCTCGACACCGTTGGCTGATCCGACTGCCCATTCACAGACGGCGGCCGGCATGTCCGGCCGCCGCATTGGGGTTATTGCTGCATGAACGAGCTGATGAAGATTCTCGGCCAGGCCGGGACCGCCGCGACATTCGACCAAATCCGCATCCAGATGGCGAGCCCGGAGCAAATCCGCTCCTGGTCGTACGGCGAGATCAAGAAGCCTGAGACGATCAACTACCGGACCTTCAAGCCGGAGCGCGACGGCCTGTTCTGCGCCCGCATCTTCGGACCGATCAAAGACTACGAGTGCCTGTGCGGCAAGTACAAGCGCATGAAGTTCCGCGGCATCATCTGCGAGAAGTGCGGCGTGGAAGTGACCTTGCAGAAGGTGCGGCGCGAGCGGATGGGCCACATCGAGCTGGCCAGCCCGGTCGCCCATATCTGGTTCCTCAAGTCCCTGCCCAGCCGGATCGGCCTGATGGTCGACCTGACGCTGAAGGAGCTCGAGAAGATCCTGTACTTCGAGAGCTACGTCGTGCTCGATCCCGGCGTCACCGACCTCAAGCTGCACCAGCTGCTCACCGAGGACCAGCTGGAGGCCAAGCAGGACGAGTTCGGCGACGAGTTCCGCTTCGGCATCGGCGCGGAGGCGATCAAGCAAATCCTGGTCGGCATCGACATCGACGCCGACAAGGTGAAGCTGCGCGCGGAGCTGAAGGAGACCACCAGCGAGGCCAAGCGCAAGAAGCTGGTCAAGCGCCTCAAGCTGATCGAGGCGTTCGGCGAGAGCGGCGCCCAGCCGGCCTGGATGATCCTGGACGTCGTGCCGGTGATCCCGCCCGAGTTGCGCCCGTTGGTGCCGCTGGATGGCGGCCGGTTCGCGACCAGCGACTTGAACGACCTGTACCGCCGGGTGATCAACCGCAACAACCGCCTGAAGCGGCTGATCGAACTGCGCGCGCCGGACATCATCGTGCGCAACGAGAAGCGGATGCTGCAGGAGAGCGTGGACGCGCTGTTCGACAACGGCCGCCGTGGCCGCGCCATCACGGGCGCCAACAAGCGTCCGCTGAAGTCGCTGTCCGACATGCTGAAGGGCAAGCAGGGCCGGTTCCGCCAGAACCTGCTCGGCAAGCGCGTGGACTACTCCGGCCGCTCCGTCATCGTGGTGGGCCCGGAGCTGAAGCTGCACCAGTGCGGCCTGCCGAAGAAGATGGCGCTGGAGCTGTTCAAGCCGTTCATCTACTCAAAGCTGGAGAAGTACGGCCACGCCACCACCATCAAGGCCGCCAAGCGGATGGTGGAGAAGGAGCGGCCCGAGGTCTGGGACATCCTGGAGGAAGTGATCCGCGAGCATCCCGTGATGCTGAACCGTGCGCCGACCCTGCACCGGCTCGGCATCCAGGCGTTCGAGCCCGTGCTGATCGAGGGCAAGGCGATCCAGCTGCATCCGCTGGTGTGCACCGCGTTCAACGCGGATTTCGACGGCGACCAAATGGCGGTCCATGTGCCGCTGAGCCTGGAGGCGCAGCTCGAGGCGCGCGTGCTGATGATGTCGACCAACAACATTCTCAGCCCGGCGAACGGCAAGCCGATCATCGTGCCGAGCCAGGACATCGTGCTCGGGCTGTACTATCTCAGCCTGGAAACCGAAGCCTTCCGCATCGCGAAGGAGCAGGAATGCCCGGCGTTCGGCACGATCGGCGAAATCGAGTTCGCGTTGCAGGCGCAGGCGATCCACCTGCACGACAAGATCCGGGCCCGCTACGACACGGTCGACGCCGAGGGCAACCGCGTGCGCTCGACCGTGGTGACGACGCCGGGCCGGATGCTGATCGCGCAAATCCTGCCCAAGCACCCGAGCGTACCGTTCAGCCTGCTCAACAAGCAGCTGACCAAGAAGAACGTATCGGACGTGATCGACGCGGTGTACCGCCACTGCGGCCAGAAGGAATGCGTGATCTTCGCCGACCGGTTGATGGGGTTGGGCTTCGGCCAGGCAGCCAAGGCCGGGCTGTCGTTCGGCAAGGACGACCTGATTATCCCGGACAACAAGTGGGAGCTGATCGGCAAGACCAAGGACGAGGTCAAGGAGTTCGAGCAGCAGTACCAGGACGGCCTGATCACCGCCGGTGAGCGCTACAACAAGGTGGTGGACGCCTGGTCGCGCTGCACCGACGACGTGGCCGGCGCCATGATGAAGGAGATCAGCAAGCAGGAGCTGGGCAAGCCCACCAACAGCGTCTGGATGATGAGCCACTCCGGCGCCCGCGGTTCGCCGGCGCAGATGCGGCAGCTGGCGGGGATGCGCGGCCTGATGGCCAAGCCGTCCGGCGAGATCATCGAGCAGCCGATCATCGCCAACTTCAAGGAAGGCTTAACCGTGCTGGAGTACTTCAACTCCACCCACGGCGCCCGCAAGGGCCTGGCCGACACCGCGCTCAAGACCGCCAACTCCGGCTACTTGACCCGGCGCCTGGTCGACGTGGCGCAAGACTGCATCATCATCGAGGATGATTGCGGCACCGAGCGCGGCCTGACGGTGAAGCCGGTGATGGACGGCGGCGAGGTGGTGGCCAGCCTGTCCGAGCGTATCCTGGGCCGCACCACGGCGGAGGACGTGCTCGACCCGCTGAGCAACAAACTCCTCGTGGCGAACAACACGCTGATCGAGGAAACCGAGGCCGAGACGATCGAGCGCGCCGGCGTGGAGCAGGTGAAGATCCGCTCCGTGCTGACGTGCCAGAGCCATATCGGCGTTTGCGGCCACTGCTACGGGCGCGACCTGGCCCGTGGCACGCCGGTCAACATCGGCGAAGCGGTCGGCGTGATCGCGGCGCAGTCCATCGGGGAGCCCGGCACGCAGCTGACGATGCGGACGTTCCACATCGGCGGCGCGGCGCAGCGGGGCGCCGAGGTGTCGGCGGTCGAGGCCAGCCATGACGGCGCGATCTCGATCAAGAACCACTTCGTCGTGCAGAACAGCCAGGCGGTCAACGTGGTGATGAGCCGCAACTGCGAAATCGTGCTGGTGGACGACAAGCAGCGCGAGCGTGCGCGTTTCCGCGTGCCCTACGGCGCCCGGCTGCTGTCTGACGACGGCCAGGCGGTCAAGCGTGGCGACAAGCTGGCCGAGTGGGATCCATACACCCTGCCGATCATCACCGAGCTGCCCGGCACGGTCGAATACCTCGACCTGTTGGACGGCGTGACGTTGGTGGAGCGGATGGACGAGGTGACGGGCCTCAGCTCGAAGGTGGTCGTCGATTACAAGCAGCAGTCCAAGGGTGTCGACCTGCGTCCGCGCCTGCAGCTGAAGGACGCCAAGGGCGAGGTGCTGAAGCTGCCGAACGGGGTGGAGGCGCGCTACTTCCTCAACCCGGACTCGATCCTATCGGTGGAGAACGGCGCCACCATCAACGCCGGCGACGTGCTGGCGCGAATCCCGCGCGAGGGCAGCAAGACCCGCGACATCACCGGCGGCCTGCCGCGGGTGGCGGAGCTGTTCGAGGCACGGCGGCCGAAGGACCACGCGGTCATCGCCGAAACTGATGGCCGGGTCGAGTTCGGCAAGGACTACAAGGCCAAGCGCCGGGTTATCGTGAAGAACGACGAGACCGGCGAGGAGACTGAGTACCTGATCCAGAAGGGCAAGCACGTCTCGGTGCAGGAGGGCGACTTCGTCCGCCGGGGTGACCCGTTGGTCGACGGGCCGCGCGTGCCGCACGACATCCTGAAGGTGCTCGGCGTGGAAGCGTTGTCCGACTACTTGGTCAACGAAATCCAGGACGTGTACCGGCTGCAGGGCGTGAAGATCAACGACAAGCACATCGAAGTCATCGTTCGGCAGATGCTGCAGAAGATCGAGATCACCGACCCCGGCGACACGACGTTCCTGAACGGCGAGCAGGTGGACCGCGTGGAGTTCGGCGCGGAGAACACCAAGCGCCTGGCGGAGAACGAGCGCGT
>JAABUX010000632.1_pt1 | contig 58347 bp, 50 predicted proteins | sample 5561851 | NCBI WGS metagenome assembly JAABUX01 (sample SAMN10711883, study PRJNA513361) | rock metagenome | isolation source: Antarctica rocks | place: Antarctica: Victoria Land, Richard Nunatak red sandstone | collected 2016-01-03
TGCGGGATGGTAGGCATGGGCGACACTCGCTAGAGGTCAATCCAGAGGTCAGACCTACGATTGCACAGACCTTGACGCAAATTGTCCAGTAAATACCTCCCAATCAAGGAGCGTTTGAGAAAGTGCCCTAAATTCACGATTATTTTCGCCGTAAGGCGTTACAATTTCAGTGCTTCCGCGAAAATTGGGTTCGTTTCGTAGTATCGCGTTTCGGCTCGGATCGACCCAGGCCAAGAGCAAAAGCCTGGCACTCGGCCAGCCCGGTCGAGGTAGAATCAGCCGGGGACGCGATCGAAAGTCGACCGAACTTCGGGAGAAGGAACAGCGTCTCTCCTCCGGTCATCCCCGATCAGGTCGCCAACGAGTGGAGCTTGAAGATGAACTGGCAAGACCGAATCAGCGTCAAGCCCGAGGTTTGCAACGGCAAGGTGTGCATCGCCGGCACGAGGATCATGGTCACGGTCATCCTCGGAAATCTGGCGGAAGGTGTGACGGAGGCCGAGATTCTCCGAAACTATCCGTCCCTGAAAATCGAGGACATCCAGGCCGCCATCCTGTTCGCGGCGGACCAAAAAGCGATTTTAGCCACGGATGGAACCCGGATGAAACACGGATAAGATTTTAAAAGAAGAGATTTATCCGTGTTCCATCCGTGGCTAAAATCGCTTTGAATTGTTCGCGAGGTTACCTCTTGGATGGATACCTTCTTCTCCGCACTCATCGCCGTGCTCCGGTCGGCCAGCGCGTTCAACCGAGACGACGTGGTCCCGCCCGCCGCCGTCCTCTGGCCCGACGAGAAGCGGGAGTGGGAGCGGCTGATCCCCCGGCTGCGGTCGAGCTTGCCGCAACTGCTCACCTTGGGTTCGTTTGAACCCGCCGACCGGACCGGACCGGCGATCTGGCTCCGGTGCGTCCTGGCCGGCAAGGCCGCCGAGGTCAGTTTGCCCGTCGGCGACGTACCGATCATCTACTTGCCAGGGGTAAGCCGGGCGACCTTGAGGGCGACCGACGACTGCCCCCCCGAGCTGAAACCACTGGCCGAGTTCCAGTACCGAGGGGTGATCTGGTCGCAGGCCAACTCCAGAGATTGGACGGTCGCCGCCTTCCTCCAGTCCGACAAAGGGGGTTTGAAACTGGCGGCCGCCCGCGACCAGGGATCGGCCGCCTCGCTCCGCCGGGCCTTGGAAAAACTGGCCGACGCCCCGCTCGCCGACCTCCAAGCCAAGTCGGCCAACGGCGAACTCAACGGCAACTATTTCGACTCGCTGGTCAGCGACGACCTGGTCGACGACCTCCTCTCGTGGATGTCGGCCCCGAAGCCGACCCGAGACCAGTGGGAACCCGGCCGCTGGGAAACCTTGTGCGGTCGGTGCCTGGCCGATTACGGGTTCGACCCGAGTCGAGACGGCGAGCATGTCGCCGCCGAGAAGCTCGGTTCGCAGCCGAAAAACGCCTGGAAGACCGCCTGGAGGCGATACGCCGCCGCCCCGGCGCGGTACCCCGGGCTGCAAGCCCTCCTCCGCGGCAAGAAACCCAAGTCCAAAGGGACCCTCTTCGACCAGGCCGAAGAGTCCTGGCCCGAGGACAACGAGTCCGAGGAAGCCGAACTCCGCCGCGACCTGCTCGACCTGGCGAAGCAGCCCTTGGCCGTCGCTCGCCAAACGCTGATCGACCTGGAAAAAAAGCATGGCCCGCGCCGAGGTTGGGTCTGGGCCAAGCTCGACCAGGCCCCGCTGGCGTCGGCGGTCGAGCACCTCGCCGCGCTCGCCGCCACCACCGCTCAGCCCTTGGCCGGTGCCACCCTGGCCGACATGGTCCAAGCCTACACGGAGTGGGGATGGCGGGCCGACGCCGCCGTCCTCGACGCCCTGGCCGGCTCGCCCAAGGCCGCCGACAAAGAAGCGATCACATCAGTAATTATGAATATTTATAAGCCCTGGCTCCGCGACGGCGCCGAGCAGTTCCAGCGTCGGGCGGCGGAGACCCCGCTTCCGGGCCGCGAAGTGCCGAGGCTCGGGCCGGTTTCGCCGGGGATTTGTGTCCTGTTCGCCGACGGGTTGCGGTACGACGTCGGGCGAAAGCTGGTCGCGATGCTCGCCGGGCTGGTCGGCGAGGTCGAGTTGAGCCACCATTTCGTCGCGCTCCCATCGGTGACGCCAAGTGCCAAGCCCGCCGTCTCTCCCGTGGCCGACAAGTTGATGGGAACCGCCGATGGCGCGGAGTTCCGCCCCGGCGTCGCCCCCGACGGTAAAGACCTGAGCACGGATCGGTTCCGCAGGCTCCTCGAAGACGACGGAGTTCAGTTCCTCGCCCGCCACCAGGTCGGCGACCCCGGCGGGAAAGCGTGGACCGAGGTCGGCGATCTCGACTCGACCGGCCACAACGAGGGGATCGGGCTGGCACGCCGAATCCCCGAGTTGCTCGAAAGCCTGGTTCGGCGCGTCGAGGGACTGCTCGAAGCCGGGTGGCGGGAGGTCCGGGTCGTGACCGACCACGGCTGGCTTTTGATGCCCGGCGGGTTGCCCAAGGCCGAATTGCCGATATTTTTGACCGAGCTAAAGTCGCGGTGGCGCCGATGCGCCGTGGTCAAGCCGACGGCGGCGGTAGACCTCCCCCAGTTCCGTTGGTTCTGGGCCGACGACGTTCGGATCGCCTGCCCGCCGGGGATCAAGTGCTTCCGGGCTGGGGAAGAATACAACCACGGAGGCTTGAGCTTGCAGGAATGCGTCGTCCCGAGGATCATCATCCGGCCCGGCGGCGGGACGAAGGCTTCCGCCAAGATCGAGTCGCTCAAGTGGGCCGGCCTCCGGTGCCGGATCAAGGTGGTTGGCGGCTTCGAGGGTTGCTCGGTCGACCTCCGCGACAAGGCGGTCGACCCTTCGACTTCATTGGCCGAGGTGGTCAAGGCCGTCGGCGAAGACGGTTCGGTGTCGCTGGTGCTCAAGGCGGAGTTGGACACCCGAGAGGCGACGGGATCGACCCTTGTCTTGCTCGATCGCTCGGGGAACGTCGTCGACCGGGCGGCGGTCACGGTGGGAGGATAAATGACCGAGACCGAACTCGACGCCCTGGACCACGCCGCCGCCGAAGGGTTCGACGGGTTTATCGTCCGCAAGGATCTGGTGCGCCGGTTCGCCCGCCAGTATCCGGTGCCCACCTACGTTTGCGAGTTCCTCCTGGGGAAATACTGCGCGAGCACCGACGAAGCGGAGATCCAAGAAGGGCTCGGGATCGTCGAGCGCCAACTGCGGGATCGGGCGGTCCGGAGCGGCGAGGAGGAATTGTTCAAGGCCCGCGCCCGCGACTCGGGCACGGTCAAGCTGATCGACATCATCTCGGCCCGGCTCGACGCCAAGACCGACTCCTACGTCGCGAGTTTGCCCAGCCTCCAACTCAAAGACGTCGGGGTCGAGGACAAGCTGGTTCGCGACAACGAACGGATGCTGACCGGCGGTTTCTACGCCGAGGTGGACCTCAACTACGATGCCTCGATCGCCCAGGAGAAGAACGGCAGGCCGTTTCTCGTGTCCGCCGTTCGGCCGATCCAACTCTCCAAGCGAGACGTCCTCGATTCGCTCTACGCCGGTCGAAGCCGATTCGACACCGCCCATTGGAAAGACTTCCTGATCCGGAGTATTGGGCTGGAACCGACCGGGATGACCGAGCGAAACCGCGACGCGATGCTCCTTCGGATGGTCCCCTTCGTCGAGAGGAACTACAACCTGGTCGAGCTTGGCCCCCGAGGGACCGGGAAGTCGCACCTGTATCAACAGGTTTCCCCTTATGCCCACCTCGTCTCCGGCGGCAAGGCGACGGTGGCTCGGATGTTCGTCAACAACGCCAGCGGGCAGCGAGGGTTGGTCTGCCTCTACGACGTTGTTTGCTTCGACGAGGTTTCCGGCGTGTCCTTCGACCAGAAGGACGGCGTGAACATCATGAAGGGGTATATGGAATCCGGCGAGTTCAGCCGGGGGAAGGAAAGCATCCGAGCGGATGGCAGCGTGGTCATGGTCGGCAACTTCGATGTCGACGTGGAACATCAGCAGCGGATCGGCCACCTGTTCGGCCCCATGCCCGCCGAGATGCGGAACGACACCGCCTTGATGGACCGGATTCATGCCTACCTGCCCGGCTGGGACGTTCCCAAGATCGGCGAGGCGAACAAGACGAATCACTTCGGCCTGGTGTCCGACTTCCTCAGCGAGTGTTGGACCCGCCTCCGGTCACACAACCGGGTGGCGATGCTTCAGGGCCGTTTGACACTCGGCGGAGCCTTGAGCGGTCGCGACCAGAACGCCGCCGTCAAGACGATCGGCGGTTTATTGAAGCTCGTCCACCCCTCACCCGACGTTCCGGTAAGCGACGATGATTTGGAGTGGGCTGTCAGGCTGGCCTTGGAGTGCCGCCGACGAGTCAAGGAGCAACAAAAGCGGATCGGTTCGGCCGAGTTTCGCAACACCCAATTCAGCTATACGCTGGGCCAAGACGGAGTCGAGAAGTTTGTGGTGACGCCCGAACTGCACAGCGAGGATCACGTCGGTCGCGACCCCCTGCCGCCCGGACAGGTGTGGGCCGTAAGCCCCGCGAGCCACGAGGAGGGTTCCGGCCTGTACCGAATCGAGATCACCGAAGGACCCGGGAGCGGCGTGCGAATTTTGAATCGACCGGCTCCCCCCGCGTTTTCCGAATCGGTCCGCTACGCCGAGGCCAACCTGTATTCGCGAGCCTCCGAACTTGTGGGCGATCGCAACCCGAGGGAGCATGAGTTTTCGATCCAACTCCGCGCCTACGACGCCGGCAAAGCCGGCCGATCGCTCGGCGTGGCCGTATTGATCGCGCTGTGCGGTTCGCTGATCAACCGAAGCATGCGAGGCGGCCTGGTCGTGGTCGGCGGTCTCAACTTGGGCGGCTCGCTCGACCTGCTGCCCAACGCCGTCGACGTGGTCGAGCTGGCCGTCGAGAAGGGAGCCGGCCTTGTCCTGATGCCCATCTCCGCCCGCAAGCAACTTTTCGACCTTTCCGACGACATGGCCACCAAGGTCAATGTGCTTTTCTACGGTGACGTCCGCGAAGCGCTCGTCAAAGCGATTGCGGAATAGATCCTGTTGATCAATGAACGGAGGTATATACGGGACTATTGCACAGAACAGGTGGTATTTCACCAAAGAATCAGAATCGCGCATAAAAAAAGGCCCCGAAGGGCCTGTCTTGTTTGAAATCACGTCAGAAAAGCCATCGAAGAGACTTGAACTCTTAACCCCCGCTTTACGAAAGCGGTGCTCTGCCAGTTGAGCTACGATGGCGTGACGAGCATCGTGCCAGAATGGACGATGGTCGTCAACCCGAAAATGTTCTCATCCGGTTTGAATTTCCAGGGGTGGCTGAGGGACGAACCCTTTCCGCCCTCGCCGTGATCGAGTCGGGCGGAAAGGGTGTGGCACGAAGGCATCACGTCATTGGGCCAGAATCCCGTCGACCCGATCGCGCGAGGCGCGGTGGTCGTTGATCCGCTTGCGGATCGCGTTGAGAAGCTCGGGTTTGGTCTTGCCGACGACCACGCTGAGGAACTCCTTGTGAACTTCTTTGAGTTGCGCCACGGTCATCCCGCTCAGGGCATCGACCTCGGCCTTGACTCGCGAAGGATCGATGTCGCCGCTTCGACCCTGAAGTTCGCGCAACGACTCGACGACCTCGGCGGTCGTTTTCTTGGGCGGCTTCGGCGGCTTGGGCGTCGTGCCAGCTCGGCCCCGACCGGATTTGGACTTCGTCGGTTCGGGAAACACGCCGGTTTCTCGGTGAATCCGGGTCCCCTCGAGCCATTCGGCGAGGTCTCCCGAGTCCCAATCCTTGAACGGTTCCAGCGCCCCAACGAGCGACTCCACGCCTCCGGTGAGGCTCTTTTGGCCATTCGCGTTAACTCCCAACGACGTCAAGGGCGGCAACATCAACCGGAGAAACTGCTGCAGGTTGGAGATTAGCATGGGGAATGGCTCGTCGGATTTGGGTGACCAACTCTTCGTAACGCGGCTGATGGCGAGGGTCGAGCGCGGCGAACTTGCCTTCGACGGACGGGTGATCGCGGATGACCTCATCGAAGTGATGGACGGGATCGCCCCAAGCTTGCCGGCTGCTGTTCTTCAAAGCGTCCCAGACGACTTGCTCGCGGCTGATCAACTTGGCTCGAGGATACGCCCTGTTTCCCACGACACCGAGGATGTTGAGTTCACCGCACGAGGTTGTTTGGAATTTCTTGAGCCAGCCGAGGATTCGAGGGACTCCTTCAGCCGACATATCATCGAGGAGCACGGGGATCAAGACATAGTCGCTCGCCGCTAGCGCGTTGATGCTTCCGGTCGTCAACCTTGGGGGACAATCGATGAGCACCAGATCATAGTACGACCGCAACCGACTCGAATGGAGGGCCTCACGCAGCCGGAACCGGACATCTTCGGGAGTCAAACCGGAATCCCACCTGGTCATCAAGCGGGTTTCAAGCTCGTCGAACTTTTCCCGCACGGGAGCGAGATAAAGTTGACCCGAGCCGGTTGGCGTTTCCAACCGGGTCACACACGCGTTCAAGGCGAGGATGTCACCCCCGCTCTCGAACAGGTCGTCGTTGTAGCGAGTCGACCGTTTAAGATCTTCCTTCTCGTCATATGTGATGCAACGATTGGTGAGCGAACTTTGATGGTCCAAGTCGATCAGTAGGACCCGCAACCCTTGAGCGGCGAACGCCGCGCCGAGGTTCGCCGTGATGGTGGTCTTGCCGACGCCACCTTTGAGGTTGGCCAGGGAGATGATCGCCGTTCTTCGCTTGTGAAGGGGCATGAACGCGGGGATATTCTTGGTCGGCTTAAGCCAGATTCTGCCGTCCGACTTCATAATCGTATCGAGCTGCTCGGAATATTTGGTAGCCAACTCGGCCTTATCACGACGGCCCTTGCGCTCGACCTTGAGCTTGCTTTCGAGGTCGCCCATCGCAATGACCTGTTGCTCGCACTTGGCCGTCAATGCCTCGGCCACCTGCCGTTGATGCTCAATCTGGCCTTCGAGGCGGTTCGATTGATCCTCAAGCAACCGTCGCACACGGTTGCCATCCTCGACCAGGTTTTTTTGGCTGATCGAATCGGCGACCGCGCCTTCCCACTTCGCCGTGATTTGAACAATCTGGGCGCGAAGCTCGGCGATCAGGCCGACCAACCGACCCTTCCAGAAAAGGTGGGCCGCCATCAAGCCAAACAGCGATCCCGCCGCCAGGCCGACGAGGATCGCGGGCAATTGGCGGCTCTGCTGAAGTTTTTCGAGCAATTCATAGAGATCAACCCAATGCAACGGTCGCCTCCTTTCGCAACTCAACCGATCGCGGATCGAGTGAGATCATAAAGCATCCACCACTGATGTAAAGCATTTGGAGACTTGAAAAAGAAATTTGTTCACTTCAAACAAAACACGATAGCCGAGGTGATTTGCGTCCGATCACCGGTTCGCGTAGTTTGGCTTCACCAAAACTTTGCGATGGTTAAAAGAGCGGACGATCGGTCGATTGGACGCCAAATGAGATGGGTGATTAATAAGGATGGGACGACCGACTTCGGACCTGTTCGCTCGCAAGCCGATCGAGAGTTTGATCCGGGAATCGGGCAAGAACAACCAGCTCGACCGGGCTTTGGGGCCGTTGGCCTTGACGGCGCTTGGGGTCGGGGCGACCATCGGCGCGGGGATCTTCGTCTTGACCGGGGAGGCGGCCCGGAATGATGCCGGTCCTTCGCTCATCCTCTCGTTCTTGCTGGCCGGGGTCGGCTGCGGGTTCGCCGCCCTCTGCTACTCGGAGTTGGCGAGCATGGTCCCCGTCGCCGGGAGTGCTTACACCTATGCCTATGCCACGCTCGGCGAGCTGGCCGCCTGGATCATCGGCTGGGACCTGATCTTGGAATATGCCATCGGCTCGGCAGCGGTCGCCGTGGGGTGGTCGAAGTACCTCGCGGCGCTACTTCGGAACCAGTTTGGGATCGCTCTCGACCCCCGGTGGCTCAGCTCGCCGTTCGACTTCGACGTCGGCTCGCACTCGTTCGTCTGGAACAAGGTGGCGATGGTCCTGGGCGATGGGAGCACCCAGCCGGTCCAGGCGTTCGCCAACGTCCCGGCCTTGCTGATCATGCTGGCGATCACCGTCGTGTTGGTGGTCGGGATTCGGGAAAGCTCGGGACTGAACCTGGCGATGGTGCTCTTGAACCTGGGCGTGATCTTCCTGGTGATCGGGATCGGGGCGACCTACGTCGAGCCCCGGAACTGGCGTCCGTTCCTCCATAAAGATCACGGATGGAAGGGAGTTCCCCTGGGCGCGGCGCATATCTTCTTCGCCTACATCGGGTTCGACTCAATCTCCACCTACGCCGAGGAGGCGAAGAACCCCAACCGCGACCTGGCGATCGGGATCATGGGGTCGCTCCTGATCTGCACCGTGCTTTACGTCGCGGTGGCGGCGATCTTGACGGGGATGGTCCCCTACGGCGAGATCGACGTCAACGCCCCGATCGCCGCCGCCTTCAGCCGACACGGGACGACGTGGGCCTCGGGGCTGATCACGGCGGCGATCCTGGCGGGGATCACCAGCTCGCTCCTGGTCGGGACCATGACCCAACCTCGGATCATGCTGGCGATGGCCCGCGACGGGATGCTCCCGCCGGGGTTCTTCGCCGCGATCCACCCGAGGTTCCTCACCCCCTGGAAGTCGACGGTGATGGTCGGGGTCGTCGTGGGCCTGATCTCGGCGCTGGTCCCGCTCAACTTCCTGGCGGATCTGGTCAGCGTCGGGACCTTGTTCGCCTTCCTGGTGGTCTGCTCGGCGGTCTGGGTCTTGAGGGTCCGAAGCCCCGAGATCCATCGACCGTTCCGGGTCCATTGGTTGCCGGTCGTGGCGACTTCGGGGATCGTCATTAATGGCGGCCTGATGTTCTCGCTCGGGCCGGACAACTGGGTCCGGTTGATCGTCTGGCTCGGGCTCGGGATGATGATCTACTTCGGGTATGGCCGATACCACTCTCGGCTCTCGTCGCCGGACGGGGAAACCTCGACCGGCGGTTGAACCGGGTCGATCGGGTCGAGGCCGATCCGATCGACGATTCGACAATTTCGCTCATGTCGGGCGAACTTTCCGGCGAGGAGCGTCGTAATCCGAAGGGCGACGAGGCATTTCGGGAGAATTTGTGATCTTCGGGCAAAGTGAGGTTCGCCCTCGCTTGACGCCGTGTTACAATGTTCTCGCAGTGTCATTTGATCCATGAAAGTTTTCGAACCCCACCGGCTTGAGGCCGAGCATCCCCTCGCCTTTCGCGTATCCCCTGCCACGTTGGTCTTTGCGCTTTTCGGTCTCCTTCGCCACCGCGACCTTCGCGGTCAGGGCGAACACCCAATTGTGGCGCGACAAGGCCGACCGACCGGAAGCCGCGTCCGAGTACTGGGCGACCGATGACCTCGCGTCGTCCCGTCCGCGCCGCAAGCTGGGGTCATCAAGGAGCTGAGTTTGCAGACTTCGACCGCTAGGAACGTAGAATCCGAATTGGAAGTTGAGATCGAAACCGACACCGAGACCGCGATGGAAGGCGTGACGATCACGTTCGCCGACCTCGGCCTGGGCGAAGTCACCTTGCGCTCGCTGGAGAAGGCCGGATATGTGACCCCGAGCCCGATCCAGGCTCGGTTGATCCCCGCCGCCCTCGAAGGACGCGACTGCCTGGGCAACGCGCCGACCGGCACGGGCAAGACCGCCGCGTTCTTGCTGCCGGTCCTCGAAAAGCTCGACGAGCGCGAGCGCCGCCCCCAGGTCTTGGTCCTGGCGCCGACCCGAGAACTCGCCCACCAGATCGGCGCCGAGTTCGGCCGGTTGTCGTTCGGCCGCCGGAGCTTCGCCGTGGCGGTCGTCGGCGGCGAGTCGATCATCCGCCAACAGAGGATGCTCGGCCAGGGGTGCCAAGTGGTGATCGCCACCCCCGGCCGCCTGATGGACCTGATGGGCCGCAACGCCATCCGGCTCGACAAGGTCAAGACGGTGATCCTCGACGAAGCCGACCAGATGCTCGACATCGGCTTCCGCCCCGCCGTCGAGGAGATCCTCAAGGCGATCCCCGACGGGCGGCAAACCTTGCTGATGTCGGCCACGATGCCCAAAGAGGTCCGCGACCTAGCCAAGATTTACCTCACCGACCCGGTCGACGTCCGCCTGATCAAGGACAACGAAGACGCGACGATCCCGGCGATCAAGCAGTCGTACATCATGGTCGCCGCCGACCGCAAGTTCGACCTCTTGATCGGCCTGATCCGCCGCGAAGAGCCAGGCCGGGCCATCGTGTTCTGCCGGACCAAGCGGGGCGCCGACCGCGTCGGCCTCCTCCTGCGTCAGGAAGGCTTCAAGGCCGACACGATGCACGGCAACCTCAGCCAGGCGCAGCGGAACCGGGTCTTGCACGGGTTCCGGCTCGGTCGGTTGTCGATCCTGGTCGCCACCGACGTCGTCGGTCGGGGGATCGACGTCCGAGGTGTCACCCACGTCATCAACTTCGACCTCCCCGAAGACCCCGAGCACTACGTCCACCGGATCGGCCGGACCGGGCGGATGGGGACCGACGGCGCGGCCTTCTCCCTGGTCATCCCCGACCAAGGCAAGATGCTCGACCAGATCGAGCGGGCCATCTCCCGAGAACTCGAAGCCGACGTGGTCGACGGAATCCCCGCGCCGCCCCGCCCGTTCTTCCGCCCCCAGCGCCCCGCTCCCGGAGGCCGCCGAGGCCCCGCCCGAGGCGGTCGCCCATTCCACCCGCCTCGTCGCGGTGGCAACGGCGGTAACAATGGTGGTGGCCACAGCCAAGGCGGAGGCGGCAACTATGGTGGCGGCGGTCCTCGTCTCGGTCGTCGGACCCCGCAGGGTGCCGGTCGCTAAATCATCTGGAAGATTAGTGGTTGATAACCTCAAGGCCATGAAACAAAGCTCTTGTTTCATGGCCTTGAGGTTTTATTGACTTTGGGGTTTGATCCGACCCCATCAACCAAGGACAAAAATCGATTCATTTGGGTCTGCGGCGAATTGAATCAGGTCATCGAGCCGCGATCTCAACAGTTCCTCGACTTCCTCGGTTGGACAATTTCCCAATCGCAACCAAATGACTTTTGGTGGATGACCGTGTAGGAACGACAGCTGCGCAAAATCATCATCTTTCGAGACGACAATAAAACCGTCCTGTTTGGCATGATGCCAAATCTCTTGGTCTTTCGCCCTACCCAGTCCAACATTGCGCGCATGGATCGAACCGGGGTACTCGTTGGCCAAAAGCCGAACGAGTTTATGCGACAGGTTCTGGTCAAAAACCAATTTCACGGTCGGGTCGAGATTGCAAGGCGTTTCTCTCGATCGGCGGCAAAAGCCAGACAGGCTCGAATGTCTTCGATGGTCAAATCGGGGAAGTCGTCCAAGACTTCATCGTAGGTCATCCCCGACGCCAGGTACTCCAAGACATCCGTCACGGTGATTCGAAGGCCACGGATGCACGGCTTGCCGCTACGCTTGCCAGGCTCGATGGTGATGATTTTATCGTAATCCATAGAAGTCACTCCAATCTCAGAATCTCGACACGTACCGAAGTCGGCTCAACACATCTTCGATCTTAACGACTTGATCGGCTCAAAGCTCCTCGTCTCGGTGCTTACGGTTTTTGCCGATCTTAACTCATGGTCTCGACTTCGCAGCCGAAAGGAGTCACCACCGAGGAAGCCAGCAACCAGCCTGGTAATCACTATCATAAAGACTGGGAGAATTACCATCAAAGGCAAAGCGAAATAAATCCAGGGGTCGATCGCAAAGAGAGTTGGTGCCATGACCTTGGCCTCCCGTTACAGACACATCTATACAAATCGATTTTATGCCTGCCTGCTTGATCCGCCAAAGCCGCAGCCTTGATCGCGTCGCCGCTGGCCCAGATGGCTTCGTCGCGCTGGAATTGTGGTATGGGGTGGAAAAGACGCCAAAAGGGACATCCAAGGCTTCGATCCGAAATTTTGAGGGTCCGCTCTTACCTCTCCCCATCGTGGTAATACCGCGCCAACCAGGGCAGCACCGCGTCGGCGACCATGTCGGGTTGCTCGGGGAAGAGGGCGTGGGAGGCGTCGATCACGACGGTGGTGACTCGGTCGCCGAACTGATCCCGCAGCTCATTCCAGTACGCCTTCGGCTTGAACGGGTCGCGCGCGCCGATGAGCTCGAGGAGCGGGACGCCCCCGCACGCCCAGTAGTCCGCGAGCGCGACCGCCTGGACGGCGGCGTGCTGCATGGTGAGCGTCTCGGGATACCAGCCTTCGAGCCAGATCCGGGCGTCGCGGTCGGGGGCGAAGAACGCTTCGCGGAGCGCGGCGAGTCGGTCGGCCTCGGGGGCGGACGTGTCGCCGACGATGAAGGGGGTCTTCGCGATGTCCTCGGGAACCTCGGTCGCCTGGGACGACGCGAGGATCACCGCCTTCACCAGTTCCGGGTGGTCGGTGGCCGCCATGCGCGCCAGGGCGTGGCCGAGCAGGACGGCGGGGCCGTCGCAGAGGCTGCGGATGCATGACGCGACGTCGTCCGCGAGGTCGTGCAAGATGACGTCGGTCATCGGCCCCTTCGACCCCGCGACGCCGCGCGGCTGCGGGCGCAGGACCTTCCAGCCCGCCCCGACGACCCTGGCGGTGATGTCGTCGAAGTCCTTGCCACCGTCGCGGCCGTAGGACGGCAGGATGACGAACGCCGGCCCTTGGCCGTCGACGTAGGTCTCGATCTCGACACTGTTATTTCGGACGAACTCGCTTTTGCGTTTCGGATTGGGCATGGGCGGCTTCCTCGACCGATGAAAAATCGAACTCGCCGGCCTAAAACTCCACGCGCAAGATCGTCGCCGGTCGAACGACCCGATCCGGGAGCGGCGACTTGGTCCCTCCGTCGGTCATGAAATAGGCGATCCGGCCATAATCCCCGGGGTTCCGCCCCCAGGCGCCGACGGTGGGGCCGATCAGTTGCTCCGTGAACGGCTCGCCCGCCACGCTGTGCCTGACGTGGCCGTTCCGGCTCGGCTCCAGCGACACGCGGTCGATGGTGTTCTGCCGGTGGGTCGCCAGGTAGGCGACTCCGGCGTTCTCGTCGATGCAGAAGTCGTCGGCCATCCTCCCGCCCGCGACAAGTTCGGGCTCGCCGACGGGCTGGTATGTGTGCGGGTCGACGCGCACCCGCATGAAGAGCCTCCGCATCGTCGAGGTGTAGTAGAGGTGGTTGGTCTTCTCGGCGTATTTCAGGCCGTTGACCCCGGGGCAGTCGGGCATCGGGCCGCCCGGATCGTGCTCCATGCTGTCGTGCTTGAGCCAGACCCGGGCCAGAGGCTCGCCGCCGTCCGAAGGTAGGTCCACGCGCCAGATCAGGCCGCCGAAGCAGTCGGCGAGCAGGATGCCCTTCGGGGCGATCAGGCAACTGCCGTTGAGCCCTCGGACGGGTCCGGGGAATTCGAGGACGACTTCCGGCTCGACCGGCATGCCAGGGGTCCAGTCGCGCAGGTCCAGGCGGTGGAGGTAGGACTCGTGCGTCGTGTACGCATTCGAGGTGGAGAGGTAGAAGATGTCCGGCTCGACCTCGATAATGTCCATCGTGTGTTGCGCGAAGGTGAACAGGTGCGTCGGTTCCACCCCCAAGTTCGCGTTCACGGGCGGGACGTACCAGAGCTCTTTGTGATTCATCGCGGTCACGAGGACGGAGTGATCGCGACGGATCGCCATGTTTTCGAGGAAATAGTGACGCGGGAAAGAAGCGACCGTGGTGAGCTTGGCTTGGGGCGTGGTGTCGGACGGCATGGCTATCTCCGAGGGACGAGTCCCGAGACCTTCGAAACACATATCATCGCGGATTCGTCGATCAACCCGAGACCGAGACGCTTCCACGAAATATCACGTCTCGACCTGCGGCTCGGGTGCGGGGATCTCGAATCCATTCAATACTACGCAGATGATGTGATAGATCCCGGCCAGATAGGCGAGATCGACCAACCCCTGCTTCCCGAAAGTCTCCTCGGCGGCTCGGTAAAGATCCGCGTCGACGCGGTGCTCCGCCGAGAGTTGCCGGGTGTAACGTTGGGCGATCTTCTCTTGGTCGCTCAGGTCGTCCGGCAGCCCGCCGGCCGTGAGCGTCCGGATCGCTTCCTCGGAGATCCCGGCCTTCCGGGCAACCGCCGAGTGGGCGTAAAGCTCGTAGCTCGACTTCCACACGGAGCCGACGGCGAGGATCACCACCTGACGGACTCGCTCGCTCAGCGTCGAGTGTTTCGCTTCGGCGTCTTGCAGATCCAAAAACCGCGAGGTGATGCCGGGGCTGAAAAGGACCGGGTTGAACGGGCCGATCAACTTCCCGCCGTCGGTCTTGCTCTGGAAGTGCGCATTATCAGCCCACGGGACCATCGTCGTGTTGATCCGATCATAAACCTCTTTTTGCGCGGCCGACAGCGCCTGGGGGTCCAACAGGGGCAGGCGACCGCCCAACATCTCGGTTTGGTCAGACATCGCGATTCCTCCTGTTCCTCTGATGGGCCGGTACCGACGACGCGAAAAAAGGCGGACTTCAACGCTCCAGGCCGACGGCGTTGGAGGGGACGTCGTAAACCATCAGGGTGAACGACACGCCGGTGAACCACCCCAGGAGCATGGTCAAATCCGTCAGGCCCGCATCCCCCAACAGGTCGACCGCGCGTCGATACAGGCCCTTCGGGACGACCCGAGGGGCGATCAACGCCGACGCGACTTCATAGACGACTTGCCGGCGGGGGTCCTCGAACGAGGTGGGCAGCCCGGCGATCAGCGCCTCCACCTTTTCCGGCGGCAGACCGCCGGCCTCCTCGCCGATCATCTCGTGTTCATAATTCGCATAAGCCGCCAACCACCGACCATTGATCAGGTTCGTGGCGATCTCGATCTCGGCCTTGGTGAGCGACGAGTGGCCTTGGTAGTAGGCCCCCACGGGCACGATCGCTTCGTTCAGCTTCGGGTTCTGGACCCAGATCTTGTGCGGCCCCGGCACCTGCCCGCGCAACTTCATGGTGAAGTCATAAGCCTTCTTCTGGTCGTCAGTCATCTTGTCGAAGGAAAGCTCGTTGTAGCGGCCGAACGTCCCGAAGTCGGAAGACTCGGATATGGGTCAGTGCTCCTGACGGTGGGTTCGCGTCCCCGAGTCGGAAGGAATCATCACCAAACGCCCCAGCAAGACCCTCCCCGCCGCCGATCAACCCGCCAGGGCCGCGACCTTGATCGCCTCGCCGCTGGTCCAGATGGCGCCGTCGCGGTCGACCTTGTGGTACAAGGTGTCGCGCTCGACGGGGATTCGGCCGGCCTCGGCGATGAGGCGGCGGATCTCGTTGACGGTGATCTCTTGCGGGGTCTCGGCGCCCGCTTCGTGGTAGATCGTCTCGTGGACGATCGTGCCGTCGATGTCGTCGGCCCCGAACGAGAGGGCGACCTGCGCGGTCTTGACCCCGAGCATCACCCAATAAGCCTTGATGTGCGGGAAGTTGTCGAGCATCAACCGGCTGATGGCCATCGTCTTGAGGTCCATCATGCCCGACGGCTTGGGGATCTCGTCCATCCGCGAGTTGTCGGGGTGGAAGGCCAGGGGGATGAAGGTCTGGAACCCGCCGGTCTCGTCCTGCAACTCGCGGAGCCGGACCATGTGGTCGATCCGGTGGCGGGCCTTCTCGATGTGGCCATAGAGCATCGTCGCGTTCGAGTGCAGGCCGAGTCGGTGCGCGGTCCGGTGGACTTCGAGCCAGGTCTCGGTCGACGCCTTGGCGCCGCAAACTTCCTCGCGGACCTCGGGGTGGAAAATCTCGGCGCCGCCGCCGGGGAGGCTGCCCAGGCCCGCGTCGACGAGCTTTTCGAGGACCTCACGGATCGACAATCGGGCGATCTTGGCGAAGAACTCGATCTCGACCCCGGTGTACGCCTTGATGTGGATCTCGGGGTAGGCGTCCTTGATCCAGCGGACGATGTCGACATAGTAGTCGAACGGGAGCTTGTGGTGCAGGCCGCCGACGATGTGAAGCTCGGTCGCCCCCCGGTCGTGCGCGGCCTTGGCGCGTTCGAGGATCTGGGAGCGGTCCATGACATAGGCGCGGGGATCGTTCAGGTCGGCCCGGAAGGCGCAGAAGTCGCACTTGTAGACGCAGACGTTGGTCGGGTTGATGTGGGTGTTGACGTTGTAATAGCCGAAATCGCCGTTGTACCGCTCGCGGACCAGGTTGGCCATCGAGCCGAGGGCGAACAGGTCGTGGGACGCCTCGAGCGCCAGGCCGTCGTCGAACGACAGCCGCACCCCCACTTCGACCTTTTCCCGGATCGCCGCCAACCTGGAAGTGCCCGTCGCCATCGTCGTGCCCACCTTTTCGTCGTTCAAACTCGTATCTCTTGGTGGGATTTTAGGCAGATCCGGGGGTCCGATCAAGGTCGAAGCCGGCGCTCGAACTCGCTCGGGGCGACCGAGGCCCGGCGGAGCAGCACGTAGCCGATCGGCCGGGTTTGTTCGGGCGGAAGAACATACCGGTAGTCGGCCAGGAGTCGGAACTCCCAGGAGGAGATCCGCCGACCTTTGCCTTCCGCCAGGAGTCTCCAGCGCGGGTCGAGGTCGATCGAGTTGAAGTTGACGTCGACGAGCAGATAATCCGCCGGGGTCGGCGACTCCCGGTTGAGCCGGGCCACCTCGTCGGGATCGGCCGGGAGCGAGATCGACCAAAGCCCGCAGAACCAGGCGGTGATCTGCGGGTGGGTCGAGGCGATCACCTGTTCGGGCCGGACGACCTCCATCAGCATCCGACGGACCGGGTCTTGCCCCAAGTTGGTGTCGCCCGAGAGATGAAATCGGGCGATCGCCACCCAGCCCCAGGCCATCACGAAGAGTTGAAATCCAACCGCCCCGAAGACCAACCCTCGACCCCAGCGGCGGCCAAATCTCGCCAGTCGCCGGAGCGTCGCCACCCCGAGCAGCACGGCGAACGGGGCGAACCAGAAGAAGTAGCGGGCGTTGTGCGCGGCGTCCCTCGAGCCGACTTCGAGCCGAAGCCCGCTGAAAAGCAGCAACTGGAGCAGGAACAACCCCAGGGCCAGGCCCGACGCGCGTCGAAACCGACTCCCCCGGTCGCCGCCGAGCCAGAGGCCCACCAGCGCCAACGGGATCAGGACGTCGAGCCGCCAGAAAATCCAGACCCCGTTCGGCCCCCCAAGGAGCTTGAGGTTCGCCTCGACCTTCCGTGCCACCCCCGAAGCGTGGGCGGCCACCTCTTGGCGGACGTTGGGGACTTTGTAGTACAGCCAAGGCTCGACCCGGTAGGCGCCGATCCCGTCGAGGAGGTTCCAGGCGGAATAGAGCGAAACCGTCGGTCGACCGAAATGCCGCCAGGTGTCGAACAGGCTCGGCGACGCGACGGCCAAGATCGCCGCGATCATCACCCCCGCCTCGCGCCACCGCCGCCACCAGACCCCGAGGATGAAGACCTGGATCGCCAGGAACACCGAAGCGTTGAACCGGGCGAGGTAGGCCAGCCCGCCCAGGACCCCCACCCCCAAGGCCCACCGCCACCGGAACCGCCCGAAGTCGGCGCGAACCTCGACCGGGTCGAACCGCGACCAGACGAGGACCTCGGCGAAGAAGAGCGCCGCGAACCAGACGTCGGGCGTCCCCAGCAGGATGAACTCGGCGTAGAACGACGGATTGACCAGCCAGAAGAAGGCAACCAGGATCGCCCACCGCGGCCCGAGCCACATCCGGGCCGCCACATACAACAAAGCGGCCAAGAGGCTGACCGCCAGCCCATTCGACCAGGCCGCGACATAGTCCGAGGCCCCGAAAACCCGCATCAACCCGGCGATGACGAAGCAAGGCAAAGGGTAGCGGTTGACCACCGGCCAATGCCCCGGCCGGGTCGGCCCGACGAGGTCGCGGTCGATCATCGCCAGCGCCATCGGCTCCATGACCCTGGTGTCGTAAGCCCCGTCCCGGGCCAGGTTCCGGCCGATCTCGGCATACTGGCAAAACTCGAAAGTCCGCCAGGCGGGCGGAAGCTTAATGATCTCCGCACTCGCCTCGAACACCACGCAAGACAGGGCGAACACGACCAACGGACCGAGCCAGGTCCAGAACACGGACGACCGGGCCGAGGCGATCTTTGGTTCGGCTTGGCTTGGGTCATGCATGATGTGGGACCTGTTCGCATCGAAATCGCAAGTCTAGCCGCGACGCCATTGTCGAACAGATTGCCAGGTCATCAAGATGATTCCAGCAAGTAGCAGACCCGCCGACACGTTGGCCCAGAGTGTCGCCGACCCCCCGGTGAACGTCGCGTAGCTTACCAAAAATCCACCCACGCCGATCAAGATCGTCGCAACCACATTGATTGATTCCGCGCCGCTCAAAGCTTCCTGAAGTCGGGCGTTTTCCGGGCTGAGCCGACTTGTCTCCCTGGAAAGGCGAGCCACTTCGGATCGAAGGTTCTTTTTGTCCCTTTCCAGCGAGTCGATCCGCTCACGGGTCATCTCGGCCAATTGGATTGAGACGGAAATGGAGACAGGTTGAACCGGATCGGCTCGGGTCACTCGCCTCGGTTTTCGAGACGGCTCTGGACCAGGTGAAGTCATTGTGGACGGTGAGCCTTACTTTGTCGCCGGATCGAAGATCGGCCCTACCGAATTGAATCCAATCACATCGTGGACGATCTCATCGTTTGCCGTGATGATGGCCAATTTATTGCCTTTTTCCAACGCATCCAAGGCCAACCCGTACAAAGTCAGGGCTTTCTGGAGTGTGTTGTCCTGGCTGTCGTTCGACCTGGCCGCGAGCAGGTGGGTCAGGCCAATCACGTCGAGCGAAAATCCCAACCTCTCCCGCATCGCTCCCTGCCGCGCCAAAGCGGAGTCGTCAATCGCTTCGGCCACGGCCGCCCTGACGACTTCAGCGATCCGGGTCGAGAGCGCATCCGTGTCCAACATCGTCGAGACTTCATGGTCGGGCATCGGTCCATCCTCCGGTCAGAAAGCTTGGCCCGATATCGATCCTACCTCATCTCGATCCGCTCAAGCCACCGACATCTTGTTCCGCCCCTTGTTGCTCTCGGCGGGGGCGTCGGACTTGGGCTTGAAGCCTCGGACGAGCGCGGCGAAGGGGCTGTCGAGGTCTTGCTTCTTGGACTTGATGTAGAGGTAGTTGTCGTAGTCGGTGTGGTACACGGTCAGCTTGCCGGTGTCGACCTCGATGACCTTGTTGGCCACGGTCCGGATGAAGTGCTCGTCGTGCGAGATGAAGCACAGGCTGCCCGAGTAGCTGGTCAGGGCTTCTTCGAGGACGTCTCGGCTGGCGATGTCGAGGTGGTTGGTCGGCTCGTCCATCATGATGAAGTTGTGCGCGACGGTGAGGATCTTCGCCAGGCAGAGCCGGGTCTTCTCGCCGCCGGAGAGGGCGGAGATCGGCTTCTCGGCGGCTTCTCCGCCGAAGAGGAAGGCGCCGAGCATCGCCCGGAGGTTGCCTTCGGGGGCGCCGGGGTGGACTTCTCGGAGGCTGTTGATCACGTTCGACTTGATGTCCAAGGCTTCGACCCGGTGCTGGGCGAAGTAGGTCGAGAAGACGTTGGAGCCAAGCTCGACCTCGCCCCGGGTCGGCTTGTGGACCCCGGCCAGGAGCTTCATCAAGGTCGTCTTGCCCGCGCCGTTGGGTCCGACCAGGACGACGCGGTCGCCCCTCTGGATTTCGAGGTCGAGGCGAGAATAGACCACCTTGGTCCCGTAGGCGAAGCCGACATCGTTGAGCTTGGCGACGACCTGGCCGCTCCGGGGGGGTTCGGGCAGTCGGATGCGCATCGAGGAGTTGTCGGTCTGTGGGGCTTCGACGCGGTCGATCTTGTCGATCGCCTTCATCCGGCTCTGCGCCCGAGACGCCGTCGAGGCCCGGGCCTTGTTCCGGTCGACGAAGTCCTGCATCTCCTTGATCTTCTTCTGCTGCCCCTCGTACATCGCCTGCTGGATGCTCAGCCGGTGTTCCTTCTGCGGCAAGTACGCCGAGTAGTTGCCGGTGTAGGCGTGGAGCTTGCCCATCTCCAGCTCGAAGGTCTTGTTGATGACCCGGTCCAAGAAGTCGCGGTCGTGGCAGGTGATCAGGATCGCGCCGGGGTAGGACCGGAGGAAGTCTTCGAACCACTTGACGCTCAAGAGGTCGAGGTGGTTGGTCGGCTCGTCGAGGAGGAGCAGGTCGTGCTGGAACGCGAGCAACCCCCCAAGGGCCAGGCGCATGGCCCAACCGCCCGAGAGGGTCGCCACCGGCGCATCAAGCTGGGGGACCGAGAAGCCGAGGCCCAAGAGGATCGACTTGGCGCGCGACTCCATCTCGTAGCCGCCGGCGGTCAGGAACGCTTCCATCGCGTCGTCGTACTGGTCGAGCGCCTTGGGGTCGCCGACTTCCAGCCCCGCCATCACCGCCTTGAGCTTGACGTCGGCCTCGGTCCAGGGGCCGAGGTGCTGGAGCATGTTCTCGAACACCGAGCCGCTCTTGAGCGGGTGGATCTCCTGCGCCAAGTAGCCGACGGACACCTTGCGGTCGCGGCGGATCTCGCCGCCGTCGAGGTGGTCGACGCCCATCAACACCTTGAACAGCGTCGACTTGCCGGCCCCGTTCTTGCCGAGCAGGCCGATTCGCTCGCCGCGGACGATCGAGGCGTCGACGCCGTCATAGAGCGTCTGATTGCCGAAATTCTTGCGCGCGTTGAGGAGTCGGATCATGGAAGTCGCGGGTCTCGGCGGGGAATGGGGTAGGATCGAGGCGGCTTGAGGAACCGAGTCGCCGGGTCCCTCCCCCCTCAATGCGGGCACGCCGGCACCGGGGTATAACATCCTAGGCAATTCGGCCCGCCCTTGCAAGACCGTCGGGGCCGCCGGGCCGATCCGTCGATCCACCCCAACTCGCGGGGACGCTCCCCCGATCCGGTTCATGGGCATCAAGGTTGCGTGACAATTGTCGACTCGCCCAGGCGGCACGAGCCGAACTCCCTTCGAGAAAGAACCGATTGCCATGCGAATCAAGTCCCTCTTGCTCCTCCCGGCGATGTTGGCGGTCGCCTGTCTGGTCGGTTGCAGCGCCGAGGAACCGTCGGCGGCGAAGGCCCCGGCGAGTTCGACCGGGACCGGGTCGCCCCCGGCGGCGCCCGGCGGCACTGGTGGTTCCGCGGGGACCGCGAAGTAAGAAGAGCCAGGCCCGAACGGGCAGACCGCCAACCAAAGCTCGGGTCCGAACCAACGCCGCTCCCAGCCGGGCGAGTTGGACGGACCCGACCCGACTTGCTAGCCTACAGTGCTTCGGATGCGTGACAAGCTCCCAAGCCTGTGGCATGTGCCCACCTACCGTTACACGGAGTCTTGATTTGATGCGAACGTCCACTCGACTCGTCGCGCTCGCGGGGGTCTTGTTCCTCTCGGCGCCCGACGCCCGGTCCCAGGAAAAGGGGAAGCCCGCGCCCGAGGAGCGAACCGGCCCGGCGGTCGGCGCCTCGGCCGCGAAGTTCACGCTCAAGGACCAAGACGGGAAGGAACGGAGCCTCGACGAGCTGCTCAAGAAGGGGAAAGTCGCGCTGGTGTTCACCCGATCCGCCGACTGGTGACCCTACTGCCGCACGCAACTGGTCCAGTTGCAACGCGACCTCAAGTCGATCGAAGACGCGGGAATCCAAGTCGTCGGCATCAGCTATGACTCGACCGAGATCCTCAAGAAGTTCTCCGACCAATCCAAGATCACCTATCCTCTCCTGTCCGACCCCGGCAGCCAGACGATCGAGGACTACCACATCCTCAACCCCGCCGCCAAAGGCAAGGCCGAGGGCGTCGCCCACCCCGGGACGTACCTCCTCGACTCCAAGGGCGTGATCCGCTCGAAGCTGTTCCTCGAAAACTTCCGCGAGCGCCACACCACCGAAGCCCTCATCCAGGCCGCGAAGTCGTTCGAGTAAACCCGCGCGCCCCTCGGGCCGAGGGGGTATAGCTTTCGAATCTGGAGATTCGGATTGCAAATCGCAGGATTGCAAATCGCAAAAAACTCGGAAAGTGAGATTCTCCAATCCTTTGCGATTTGCAATCCTGCGATTTGCAATCCTTGATCTCGAAGAATCTCCAGATTCGAAAGCTATACCCGACCGAGGCCGCTGGCAAATGGTGGCTTAGGCCCCCGTCCAAAGTCCGATTCAGCCCAAAAATCGGGTGGCGGCCCCGGCTAATCGAGTGATCTAACGCAACTCCTTGCCAGAGAACCATTTAGAACCGCCATAGGCCAACTCATGCCTTGGGCGTTTTAAATTGTTGTTGGGTCAAGGTTTAGGTTCGCCCGTTCGATTAACCGACGCCGCTACCGGTGATCCAGTTTTTTGGAATCTTCAATCAAAGACCTCGGGGCCGACGCGAAAGACCTGGGCGATGGTCGCCTTCTCGGTTTCGCTCAAGGTGCGGCCCCCATCGAGGACGGAAAGTACCGCCGCTTCGTCGGTGCCGGTTTCCGCCGCGAGTTCGCTCGGGGTCATGCCCTTATTATCGAGCAGACTCCGAAGCATCCTCGCTTGGGGGATCGGCTCATCGGAATAACGATCCGTCTCATAAGCCTCGATCTGATCCGTCAAAGTCCTCAAGAGGTCGTCTTGCTCCGATGTCAGGTCGTCGAATCCTCGATCCACCAGCTCATTGACCAACTTAATGGCCTGATCCAACTCGGCATCCGTGGTGATACGCTGGGTTTCGATCATGGCTTCCAACCGCCTCGGTCATAGTCTTTGCGGGTCAGGACGCCAGGAATGTAGAGTGTACCACGGCCGCCGTTGATTTTTTTAGCCACGGATGGAACACTGACGAAGCACGGATCAATCTCTTTTTTTAAAGCTCTCATCCGCGTCGAATCCGTTTTCCATCCGTGGCTAAATTTATTCAATTATTTAAATATATTTATTAAAATCAAACAATGATCAGAACAAGAAATCCCGCCAGAGGCCGTCGGGGTGGAGGGTCTGGTTGGGGGTGAACCGGGCTTTGTAGGCCATCGAGGGGCAGCCGGCGATGTGGTAGCCGAGGTAGACGTGGGGATGGCCCAGGCTTCGGGCGTGCTCGATCAGGGCGAGGACGTTGTAGGTCCCCAGCGATCGGGTTCGGTGCTCGGGGTCGTGGATGAAGGTGATCGCCGACGGGCCGACGGGGAGGTCGTCGACGTAGCCGACCCCGATCAAAATCTCATCGAGATAATAACGCCACTCCTGGACCGGGAACGGGTTGTCGACGAAGGTCTCGTGGTACTCCGCGAGGCTCTCCCCCTGACGGTCGGGCCACTGCCTGGCTTCTTGTTGATGGGCGTGGTATCGGCGGTAGAGGTCGAGTTGGGCGGGGCCGGCGGTGGGCTGGGCGATCTCGAGGCGGAGGTCCGACTCGTTCCGCTTCCAGGCCCGGCGCTGCGATCGGTCGGGCCGGAACCGGGCGACGTCGACCCGGATCGGGACGCAGGCCGAGCACCCCCGGCACCGAGGGCGAAACAAGGCCCGGCCGAAGTGCCGCCAGCCTCGGAGCATGAATTCGGCGTATTCCCGGGCACTCAAGGCGGTGGCGATCCGGTATTCGAGCCGCCAAAACTGGTCGGGCAGATAGCCGCACTGGCCGGGGGCGTCGAGGAACGACGAGGACAGCCGCATGGGTGGATCAACCTCGGCGCGTGATTAGCATGCCGGTGATGCGTTTGTTTGGCGGCGAGTTCCCAAGGGCAAAACCATCTGGCTCCTTCGGCTCGCCCTTTTGATTATCCAAAGACCCGACGAAGGTTTCGAGCCATGCCCTCCCGGATCGAGGATTACGCCATCATCGGCGACTGCCTGACCGCCGCTTTGGTCGGACGCGATGGGTCGGTCGACTGGCTCTGCCTGCCTCGGTTCGACTCGCCCGCCTGCTTCGCGGCACTGGTGGGGGACGAAAACAACGGCCGATGGAAGATCGCCCCCGAAGGCGAGATCACCTCGACCACCCGCCGCTATCGGGGCGATACCTTGGTCCTCGAAACCGAATTCACGACGCCATCGGGCAAGGTCCGCCTCATCGACTTCATGCCCCCCCGGGGCGAAGCCCCCGACCTCGTCCGGATCGTCGAAGGCGTCGAAGGCCGGGTCGACCTCCACATGGAGTTGGTCTTCCGGTTCGACTACGGTTCGGTCGTCCCCTGGGTCACCCGGACCGAAGACGGCCTGACGGCGATCGCCGGCCCCGACATGGTCCGCCTGGTTTCCCGGGTGCCCCTCCACGGCGAGCACTTCACCACCGCCTGCCGGTTCTCGGTCGGAGCCGGCGAGCGGATTCCGTTCGTGATGACCTGGTATCCGTCTTACCGCGACCAACCCAAGGCGGTGGACTGCGAGCAGGCGCTCCGGACCACCGAAGCGTTCTGGACCGACTGGGCGGCGAAGTGCAACTACCGGGGGCCGCACCGCGACACGGTCGTCCGGTCGTTGATCACGCTCAAGGCCCTGACCTACGAGCCGACCGGCGGAATGGTCGCGGCGCCGACGACCTCGCTCCCCGAGGAGCTGGGCGGGGTCCGCAACTGGGATTACCGCTATTGCTGGGTCCGCGACTCCACGTTTACCCTGTTCGCCCTGGCCAACGCCGGCTACCTCGACGAGGCCCGAGCCTGGCGGTCGTGGCTCCAGAGGGCCGTCGCCGGGACCCCCGACACGCTCCAGATCATGTACGGGATCGACGGCCGGCGCAGGCTCCCCGAGGCCGAGTTGCCCTGGCTCGGGGGGTATGAAGGGGCCAAGCCGGTCCGGATCGGCAACGCCGCGGCGCAGCAGTTCCAGCTCGACGTCTTCGGCGAACTGGGCGAGACGATGTACAAGTGCCTCCGGGCCGGCCTGGAACCCTCCGGCGACGGCTGGAACATCGCCTTGTCGCTCCACGAGCGCCTGGAAACCACCTGGCACGAGCCCGACGACGGGATCTGGGAGGTCCGAGGCCCGCGCCGCCACTTCACCCACTCGAAGGTCATGGCCTGGGTCGCCTTCGACCGGGCGGTCAAGGCGATCGAGGAATTCGGCCTCGAAGGCCCGGCCGACCGCTGGCGAAGCATCCGCGACGAGATCCACGCCGAGGTCTGCCGCGAAGGGTTCAACACCGAGAAGGGTGCCTTCGTCCAGTCCTACGGCTCGAACCAACTCGACGCCAGCCTGCTCATGATGTGCGTGGTCGGCTTCCTCCCCGCCGGCGACCCCCGAGTCAAGGGCACGATCGAGGCGATCGAGCGCGAGCTGACCGACGACTCCGGCCTGGTCGCCCGCTACACCCCCGAAGAGGACGTCGACGGCCTCCCCCCAGGCGAAGGCAAGTTCATGCCTTGCTCGTTCTGGCTGGTCGACAACTTGAAAGCCCTGGGACGCGACGACGACGCGAACCGGCTCCTCGAAAAGCTGATCGGGATGGGCAACGACGTCGGCCTCCTGTCCGAAGAATACGACCCGAAGGCCCGGAGGATGACCGGCAACTTCCCCCAAGCGTTCTCGCACCTGGCGATGATCCACTCGATCTTCACCGTCAACGAGCACCACGGGCCGACCGACGGCGAGCCTCGAAAGTGAGCGGGGCAAGGCCCAAAGGGATGGTCCGGTCGGATTCATCGAGCCAACTATGTAACATCGATGGGAAAAAGAGAAAAAGTCTGATCCGTGTCCCATCCGTGGCTCAATTCGATCGAACCGCGTACTTGCTTTGCGATTTGCAATCTGCAATCCTGCGATCTGCAATGGAGTCCCGGGGTTGATTTCGTGCGAAACCCGAGTCAAGGCGAAACATGTCGAGCAGGCAGGCATTGGGCGTGGCGGGACTCGACGCGATGCTCGGCGGCGGGCTGGTCCCCGGGACCTTGACGGTCCTGGCCGGGGCGACGGGCGCGGGCAAGACCCAACTCGGGCTGCGCTGGGCCGCCGAAGGGCTCCGGGCCGAAGGGCGTCGCGGGGTGATCTGCGACCTTTCGAGTCGAGGCGACGCCCAGAACCACGAAGCCTACGCTCGGGAACAGTTTGGTTGGAATCTCGCGGAGCATCCGGCCGACGCCTCGTTCGATCCCGAGGCGATCTGGAATCTCTCGGAAGACTTCGGTGACTACTTCCACCCGTTCGCCAAGGCGGGCCGGAGGGTGACGCGGCGGGACCTGGAACCCGACGACTGGCACGCCTGGAAGTCCGACCTGGCCCGCGTCCTCCGAGGGTCGGCCGCCTACTTCTACGCCCAATTTGTCCGAGGGTCGCGCCGGGTCGTGGTGGACGGGATCGAGCCGACCGAGCGGTTCGCCGAGTCGATCCAGTTCGAGTTCTTCGAGTACCTGTATCAACAAGTCCTCCGCAAAGAGGACGAATGGGCCGCGCGCGAGGTGTTCCGCGAGCAATACCGGGCCAACGCCGACCGCGTGCTCGCCCACCGCTATCGGTTCCAGGAGACCGGCTGCCTATACCTCTACACGACGCCCCACGTCCTCTTGGACGACCTGATGGCCCAGCCGATCGGCGAGGGGGACATCTTCTCGAACGCCAACACGGTCATCTTCATGGGCCGGACCAGGGAGGCGGGACGGATGGGGCGGTCGCTCCACGTCGCCAAGCACCGGGGGAGCGCCGCGTCGGACGAGATCCGACCCTACCGCCTGACCGATCGGGGGTTGGAGCTTGACTGACCCGCTCGACGCCCCCAGCCGAGATGAGTTGCTCGCCCGGGTCGCCGACCTGGAGCGCCGGTTGGCCGAAGCCAAAGGTGAGCCGAAACCGCTCCACTTCCAGGCGCTCCGGCTCCTGGAGCAAGGCTGGGGCCAAGGGTGGGGGCTTCGACCGGGACCGGCACGGCGGAACTGGATGACCGAGGAGCCGACGACCTACCAGTGCTTGCCGATGGTCGTCGCCAACCAATGGGGCTGGCAGGTCCTCTGCCCGACCGAGGTCGTGGTGACCTGGGACGGCTCGCCGGGTTCAAAGGGGCTGAAGGTCGAGGTCGACCCGCAGTGGTCGGTGGCGATCAAGAGCCAGTTTGGCCGGGGGATCGTCACGTTTTCCCCCCCTTGGCTGTTCCGGACCCCCAAAGGCTGGGACCTCTACGCCAAAGGGCCGAGCAACCGCTGGAAGCCGAACTGCACCCCCTTGGAAGGGGTGATCGAGACCTGGTGGCTCAACTACACCTTCACCCTGAACTGGAAGATCGTCGAGCCGGGCGAGGTCCGGTTCGCCCCCGGAGAAAGCCTCGGCCAACTGATCCCCGTCCCACATTCGACCTTCGACGACGCCTCGGCGACCGAATCCCCGATCAACGCCATCGAGCCTGCCGCCGCCACCGAGTTGATGCGTTGGCGCGAAGAACGCCGAAAGATCGCCGCCACCCCCCGACCCACCCACCGCCTCTACCTCAAGGCCGAGGAGATCGAAGGCCACCTCACCAAGATCCCCGTCCCACCCGTCCTCCGGACCTGGGGCGACCCCGACCCCTCGACCGAACCCTGAGCCGAGGCGGAGCGTCGCCAGCCAACAACAAACCCCCGGTCGGCACCGTCCAGAGAAGGTGCCGCCGAGGGGCCGGTAATCCCGACATCAGCCGAGCCGCTTGACGGATCAATAAGCGTCGGCGCTGATCACTTCCCCTTGCGCCCGCGAGCCGAGTTGCCAGACGGTGAGCTGGTTGGTGGTGTTCTTGAGGAAGTGGACCGAGCCGTCGCAGAAGGCGACATTGGCACCGCCCGGGTGGAAGCTGCTCAACCCGACGTTGCCATAATCGTCGTCGGTGTCGCCACCGCCGAAGCTGTACACGCAGTAAGGGTATTGCGAGTTGGGGGCGACGAGGACGTTGCCCATCGCCCGCCCCAACAACCCCTCGGCCCACATCTCGCCGACGAAGCTATACTGCGTCTTCCCAGAACCGTTGGCACTGGCCGGAGCCAGGCTGGCACACTGGGTCAGCCAGTTGTTCAAGATGAGTCCACCCACCGGCATCGATGTCAAGTACCCCGTGTTGCTCCGAGCGCTGGCCCCGGACGGCTCCGACGAAGCGACGATGATGTCTTGTGGCAACGTAAGCTTGTTGGGGTTGGCGTCGCCCGACCGGAATTCGCCGAAGGCGATCGTGTTCGACGTTCCGTCGGTGATGTCCCGCTCGGAAAAGGATGTCCCGCCATGCTGGAACGGGCCGTTGGGAGCCGCCGAGGGGTCGGAGTACAAGCCGAAACGGCCTCCGCCAGCGTGGGCACACATGCTTGACCCGCATGAGGCGAAGTAATTATTCCCTGGCGAAGGAGCGATCGCACCTCCCGGGACGGGATTGGTCATACCGCTGTAGGGCGGCGACGACGGGCAAAGAAAGGCGTTTATCTTGGTGAAAACCACAGTCGAGTTGCCCTCCGCTCCGACGCCCGCCGAGTGGAGGCAAGGAACCGAGAAGTTGATCGAGTTGTAAAGCGGCGTCTGCTCAAGGAAGGGCAACATCGTCGCCATGCCGCTCCAACCGCCCCAAGAGGTAAGGTCGCCGCTGGGGGGTACCACACCCGAATTGGAGATCGGGATGCCGCCCATCGGGAAGCTTCCGTTCGACGAGCTGTAATTGGCGATGCCCAGGCCGATTTGCTTGAGGTTGTTAACACATTGGGTCCGTCGGGCCGCCTCGCGGGCCGCTTGGACGGCGGGGAGCAGGAGGGCGATCAACACAGCGATGATGGCGATGACGACGAGAAGCTCGATCAGCGTGAAGCCGCGAGCGCCGCAGGATCGGTCTCGCGCGGTCTTGACGATCATGATTTCCAACCTTGGGACAAGAGGAGAGAATGGAGAAAACGGGTGCATCGCAAGGACGCCGCGAGGCCAAGTTGGGGGAACCTCCCCGCATCGCACCGCAAGAGGGGATTGGTGCCTCACCTTGGACCAGGACGGCCCGAGTCATGGACTGTCATCGACTCACTTCTGTTCGGACCCGGGCAAGACTTCCGGGCTATGGACCGCATTCTTGGGGATTCGCAACGACGGCTTCTGAGGAACGGAGGGAGCGGGCGTCCCTGGCGGCACCTTGGCCAGTGTGACATCCGTCCCGTCGCCGCATCCGGCGACCAGGGAAACCGCGAAGGCCAAGCCACAAATGCCGATCCAAGTTGATTTCGCTTTCATATCCCTTCACCCTCCAAGCAAAGAACGACGGCCCGCGACAAGGCGAGTCAAAAGCCCGATCCACTCGGAATTTTGGCTGGCCTCGGCTAGCGTGGCCCACGCTGTCAATCGAATGTCTCACGAAGACGAAACAGACTCGACGCGACCAGCAAGCCGGGCGATCCATCGATCAGGATTTTACCCGAAAACCCGTCGATTCCAATAGGGCCATCACGGATTGTGCAAACAAACATCGCCCCGGGGGTGGGCGAATTCGTACCGGCCCGCGACCTGGACCGGCAAGGTGTCCGACGAGTCTTGTCAGTATTCTGAGGAAGGCAGAAGTGAATGCCAGACCTCAACTTAATCCTAGGAGCACTCCCCACCGAGGTCAAGTCGGCCCGAGGATTCCGCGTGTCATGTTGCGAATATCCCACAAGGGACGGCGAGCGTCGCTCCGCCGACGAATCGGCCTCATCCCGACCCCTTTACTGAACCCGATGCCCATGAGCAAGTTCCGCGATCCGCGAAGATTCCCCCATCGGTCGGGAATCCCGGCGGGTCGATCGATGTTCCTGAAACCAAGATCGCGGGCTGCGGAAAGGCTCTGGCAAGCCACCCGCGACCCGCGATGAATCAACTACAAGACGAGACCTGGAGATTTCGTGATGCCCCAGGTCCAACCATCGAAGCCTGGTCGTCGCCGATCAAGCGACCGACGCCTCGGAGCGGGTCCGAGTCCCGGCGTAGCCGATCGCCGAGACCAGGCCCAAGCCCATGAGGACCAGGCTCGACGGTTCGGGGACCGACGCCGCCGCCGCGATCACACTGTAACCCAAGGCGTTGGGGTGGACGTCGCCCAGGGGCAAGGTCCCGCCGTAGGTCCCGCCCACGGAGGAACCGGAGGGGAGTTGCGCCTGGTAGGTGTAGGCCGCCTCGTGGCCGACGAAGGGGGCGAACGTGTTGACGTATTGGGCGCCGTATTGCGAAGCGAGGCCCTGGATGATGCCGTTGACCTGGGCGCCGCCCGCCGCCGCCAGCGGGCCGAAGGCGTTGCCCGGCTCGGCGGGGAACGGGTTGTAGCTGCCGATCAGGAGGATCTTGGCGTTGGGCAACAGGCCGCGAATCTCGGCGAGGATCGACGAATAACCGGCCTGATACGCCGCCAACGTCGGGGCCAACATCGGGTCGACCGCCGAGCCGGGCGTGAACCCGGGCAAGGTCGCCAAGGTGAACAAATTGTTGTCCCCCAGGCTGATCGAAATCGTGCTGACGGTGTTGCCCAAGGATTTCTGGGTCGCCACGGCCGCCAGGAACGTGGCGTTCTGCGTGGCCAAGGCGTTCGGGTTGTAGTTGAGGTTCTCCGAGGCGAGGATCGCGTCGGTCCGGCCAGTCACCGGCGGGACCCGGCCGACCCCGGTGTTGAAGCTGGAGGTCGTCTCGCCGTCGATCGCCAGGTTGATCACGTTGGGCCGGACGCCCCCGTTCTGGCCCGCCAAGGTATTGGCGAGCAGGCCGACATAGCCCCGATCCCCGTAAGACTGGACGTAATTGAGGTCGGTTTCGCCGAAGCTGATCGAGTCGCCCAGCGCGACGTAGGTCGCCCCGGCTTGGGCCACGTCGGCCTGGGCCGCGCCGCAGATGATCGCGAAGACTGCCGTAAGAATCCGTCGAGCCGTCATGAAAGTTCTTCCCTTGGGTATGCTCGGATCGTCCAGGAATTTGGACGCAGGCGAATCCATGCAACAATCGATCCAAAAACCCAAAGGGCGGGATCAACCTCCGATCGGGACCAGGCGAAGTTGGATCGGCGAGGGGCGGGTCAAGGCGCGGATCTTTTCTTCGATCAAGGCCGATTGCCGCTTCGCTTCGTCGAGCGGGAGGGCCTTGCCGTAAATGGGCGGGCCGTGGCCGACCGCTTCGAGCCAGGCCAGGCCGAGGATCGTTTGCCTCTGGTCGATCAACGGCCAGGCCTCGGCGCTCCGGCGGTTGGTCGACAGTTTGGGCAACCGAAGCAGGTCCAACCCATCGGCCAACTCCTCGCGGGACACCTCGCCGACGCCCTGGTTGTCCTCGTAGATCGCATACCTCGGCGCCCCGAGGCCGACCACCAGGAGGCGGTGCCGGTTGAACCGGTCGTCGATCCGCTCGAAGGCGGCCAGGCGAGGGTCCCACTTCGGGTCGCGGGGCAGGGGAATCCGGGTGGTCCAGGCGAACCGGAGCGAGTCGTCGCCTTCGGGGGAGGGGAGGAACTCGACGGCCCCCCGGACCACCTGGCGGTTCTTGGCGTCGATCGCGGCGGAGTCGACCTCGCTCGAACCAGACGCCCCCCAAGCTTCGAGGTAGGCGCGGGCGATCAGCCAGTGGCCGTCGCCCAAGGGGTGGACGCCGTCGTCGGCGAAGGAGAAGTTGGGGTCGGAGACCCGGAGCGCGGCCAGGGCGTCGCGGGTCGCGCCGCGGATGTCGGCCACGATCCACCCCTCGGCGCGCTTGGCCAGGAGCAGTTCCGAATAGATCCCCAGGACGCCGTCGTAATCGACATAAGGGTGCTGGTAGCCGAACCCCGTCGCCGAGAGCGGGAGCGTCCTCCCTCGGATCGGTCGAGAATCGAATGGGGGAGGGGTTCCGACAATCACCTCGGCACCCGCCCGCTTGATCGCCTCGACGACGCCGGCGACCCCGCGGCGATACAGGTCGGTCCGGGCCGGGTCGGGCGGGAAGTAGCTCCCGTCGTTCATCCCGTAGCAGACGAAAACCAGGTTGGGCCGGGTCATCTCGAGAGCCCGGGCCAGCCGAGTGTGGACGTCGGGGCGAGGAAACGGGTGCCCCGGCTCCGAAGTGCCCGACAAGGTCTCGCTCGACAGTCCGAGGTTGATCACCTCGACCTTCCGGTTCGGGAACCGGGTCATCAAGAACGCTTCGACGTAGCGAATGTAGAGGCCATACTGGGTGATGCTGTCCCCGAGGAACACGACCCGAAGCCCATCCCGAGGCGGCCACTCCGCCGCTCGAGACTCCCTCGGCGCGACCGACACGACCACGATCATCGCCGAGCAGACGGCGGCCAGGTGACGAACCATCGGCCAGGGGTCGGTGATTGGCTTCGGTCCTGGAGCCTCTGGGGATTGGCCCACAGGCCGGGGCAGGGAGACCCGGACCCGTTCTTGGCATTGGGGGCAACGACCCAGCTTCCCCGCGTGCCGGACTTCGACCTGGAACGAAGTCCGGCACCCGGGACAATCGACGCCGATCTTCACGGCTCGCCCCTCTTTGTCTTGAATCGCCGGCGGCGTGATCCCACCCGGGTCGCCACCATCGCCGAACCAACCGGGCCTGCCGTCCGCTCCTCGGAAGTTATCACGGGGCGTGGCGCCTTATCAACGAGAAAGTGCCCTCCATTCACGAAATGAATCAAGCATGTTTCGCCAAATCACCGAGGGGACGAAGGCGGCGAGGCGTCCGGGGTTTCGGCGGGTTTGCTCAGGGTGATAGCGGCCCTGGGAATCCGAAGCGCCACCGACCCGGCGACGGTGACGACGTCGTACTTCCCTTGATAGCCGATGACGAGGTGCGCCGCCCAGGGTTCGAGGCCGTATTCGCCGGTGAGCCAGGCGACCATGTCGGAGGTGGCCATCTTGAGGCCGTTGTCCAGGGCGCTGGCGAACTCGGGCTGCGAGCCGATGCTCACAATCTCGTCGGGCAGTTCGACCCTCGGCCCGCCCGGTGCGGCCTTCTTGCGGACCTCGACCACCATTTCCATGTCCATCGACGTCTCGATCCCGCTCCCGGTCGCCTCGCCGTCGCCCTGCAAGGCGTGGCCGTCGCCGACAAATAAGAGGCCGCCGGGGTGGTAGACCGGGAGGATCACCGTCGAGCCTTCGCCGATCCGGTTGTAGTCGAGGTTGCCGCCATAGGCCCCGGAAGGCCCCGACGTCGGCGCGAAGTCGCCCGCGGGCGCGACGCCGATGCAGCCGAGCATCGGCCTGGCGGCGAACTCCATCGCCAGCTTCCCGCTCTTCGGCTCGCGGAGCCTCACCGTCCCCTTGGCCCGGTCGATGTCCCAGGGGACCAGGTTGGCCCGCCCCTTCCGGACGAGGTCGGGCTTGTCCTGGTTCGAATAGACGTGCTCGACGTCCTCGGGGGTGATCGCGAACAAGCCCAGCCGGTTCGCGCTCCAGCCCCAGTCGCGGTTCATCCGCAACGTCTTGATCCGAACGACCAAGGCATCCCCCGGCTCGGCCCCTTCGACGAAGAACGGCCCGGTCAGAGGGTTGAACGGCTCGCTCCGGGTCACGTCCTTCTCATCCTGCCCGCCCGAGTCGAGCGTCTTCGTCACGATCAAGTCGCCCGGCTTGACCCGCTCCAGGACCGGGTGGGATCGGGAAAAGGTCCGGTAATACTGGGCCGGCGCGACGGCAGGGGTGTCGCCGAGACCAACCAAGGCGAGAGCGATCAACCCGGAATGAAGCATGCGATTGGGTCTCCATCGAGAATCGGTCGGAGCAAGAAAGTATCACAAAGCTTATCGATCTTGCTCGATTGGGTCGAGGCAATTATTTCGAAACGTCGACTTGAAGTCGGACTTACGCACTTGATTTTTGGCTGCGGATGGATCCCGGATGGAAGAGAAAAAGTCTGATCCGACGGACGATCGCCTCGACGGTGGAGCGTCCACCTTTGGAGTCGGGCCGGACGATCGATCATGGTGAACTTCCACCGCAGGCTTCGAGACCGATCGAAAGCGGACCATCGCTATCTCGCGGATCTTGAACTTCGAGTCGCGATCATTCGGGCCATCGCGACTTTCAATCTCGACCGCCGAAAGCTTATCGAGTTCCATCCCCGGTTCGTGTACATTAGAACGTATAGAACGTCCAGTTCCGTCGATGAACCTCTCCCGCGTCCCGAATCGAGCGGCCATGTCCCACGATGAAGCGACCCCTCCCCCGAACAAGTCGAAGCGAGAGCGGAGCACCCGGTATCCGGGCGTCCCGCTGGCCGAAAGCGTCGAGCTTTGCAAGTTCATCGAGAGTCGAGGGCTTGACGGCCTGACCGCATCGGACATCGCGCTGGCCTTGGGCTACAAGAACATCAAGACCAACACCTTTTCCGCCCGCCTGAGCGCGGCGCGCCAGTTTGGCCTCCTGGTCCTCAAGGACGAAGGGTACTCGCTGACGACGCTGGCCAAGTCGGTGCTCCACCCCGTCGACCCGGGCGAAGTCCCTCGATTCTACCGTCAAGCCCTCCTCGAACCGCCGCTCTACCACGACCTGGCCGAGCAGTTCGCCGAAAAGAGGGTTCCCGAAGCGAACATCCTCGGCAACGTCCTCTACCATAACTTCCAGATCATCTCGTCGGCGAAGCAGTCGGCCGCCGAAGCCTTCCTCGACTCGGCCCGGTTCGCCGGAGCCTTGGGCGACGACCACATCCTCCGGCCCGGCGGGGTTCCCGCCCCCTCGACCACCTCGCAAAACCCCCAGCAGCCGACGACGGCGCCTTCGGTCGGAAACGGCTCGAGCCCGACCCCCGGGTCGGCGACCGGCCAGGCCGCTTCCCTCGAGGCCGAATCTAGTCGGTCCTCGGACGTCCGGATCGACCTTCGACTTTGGGACCTCGACCAGGGGAAGTCGATCCGGGTCCGCGCCCCCGAAGTCATCACCCCGGCCAGCTTCGACCGCCTGATCCAGACGCTCAGGCTCCACCTCCGGATCGAAGATCCCGAGACGCCCCAAGCCGAAGCGGCCCAAGACGTCGAGGATGGGTCCGAGGCGGACTGACCGGCACGATCGGGCCGAGCGCCGCGGGGGGTCGCCTCAAGCCGAGCGACCCCCCTCGCACTTGATGGGGAAGGAATCGATCCGGAGGTCAGATGAACTCGTTGATCAGATTTTCGAGCATCTCCTGGCGACCGCTGACGTTGGTGGTGACTTCCCCCTTGGGCAGGATGTAGGCTTCCAGGTCTTTGAAGCTCGACTCGCCCGCCTCGACCCGACGCCCGAGTTCGCCGTCCCAGCTTTGGTAACGATCCTTGACGAATCGCGGCAACCGCCCATCGGCGATGATCGCATGGGCGATCTTCAGTCCGCGAGCGAAAGCGTCCATCCCGCCGATGTGGGCATGGAACAAGTCGACCGGCTCGAAGCTTTCCCGGCGGACCTTGGCGTCGAAGTTGACCCCTCCGGTCGTCAGGCCGCCCATCCCCAGCAGGCAGAGCATGCAGCGGGTCGTCAGGTAGATGTCGGTGGGAAACTGGTCGGTGTCCCAGCCGATCAAGGGGTCGCCGGTGTTGGCGTCGATCGAACCGAGGGCGTTCGAGTCGATCGCCACCATCAACTCGTGCATCATCTCGTGACCGGCGAGCGTCGCGTGGTTGGTTTCCAGGTTGAGCTTGAAGTGGGGCAGCAAATCATAGGTCCTCAAGAAGTTGAGGCAAGCCGCCGCGTCCGAGTCGTACTGGTGCTTCGTCGGTTCTTTCGGCTTCGGTTCGATGTAGAACGGTCCCGTGAAGCCGATCTCTCGCTTGTAGTCGACCGCCATCTGGAGGAATCGACCGAGGTGGTCGACCTCCCGTTTCATGTCGGTGTTCCAGAGCGTCGAGTACCCTTCGCGGCCTCCCCAGAACGTATACCCCAGTCCCCCAAGGTCGTGCGTCACCTCGATCGCCTTCTTCACCTGGGCCGCCGCGTAGGTGAAAACGTCGAGGTTCGGGCTGGTGGCGGCCCCTTGGGCGTATCGGGGGTTCGAGAACAAGTTCGCCGTCCCCCAGAGCAACCTGACCCCGGTCCGGCCCATCTCGTCCTTGAGGGTCTTGACCACCTCGTCGAGGTTCGCGTGGCTCTCTCGGAGCGTGGCACCCTCCGGGGCGACGTCCCGATCGTGGAACGCGAAGAACGGCACCCCAAGCTTCTCGAAAAACTCGAAAGCCACCTTCGCCCGATTCTGGGCATTGGCCACGCTGTGCGACCCATCCTCCCAAGGGCGGATCGCCGTCCCCGAGCCGAACGGGTCCGACAAGACGTTGGCGAACGTGTGCCAATAGACGACCGAGAAGCGAAGGTGGTCCTTCATCGTCTTGCCGCCGACCACCTCGTCGGCATTGTAATGCTTGAATTCGAGCGGGTTCCGCGACCGAAGGCCGCCAAACTGAACCTTCGGCACATTCGGGAAGAATTCCGGCATCGGACCGACACCCCGCTTCGAGAAAGGTAGACCACGACCAAGTCGATGGTCGCCTAGTCTAATAAGCCCTCCAGCCCAACGACAACCCCTCACCCACCCTGCGCAATGACGATCCGATTGCCCAACCAACCTTGGTTCGACAGTTGAGCGGTCGCAATGGTCCGAATTAAGACCGCCCGGTCGCCGATCCGATGAGTTTCCAGGAACCGCCCAAAAACGACTTGCAAACACCCCAGGATTGCCCTAGAATCAGGATCGACGTCCGCAAGCGAATTGCTTGCCGGTGTCGGCTCCTCACGCGGGTATAGCTCAGTGGCAGAGCGCTAGCTTCCCAAGCTAGACATGTGAGTTCGATTCTCACTACCCGCTTTTTCAAAAATCCGTCTAAATTCAAGGAGTTACGGCAACCGCCGCCAACTCCTTTTTTCGTTTTCATGACCTACGCTCGACACATTCCCGACCCACGAGGGTATCGACAGGGCGAAAGGATGGGACGAGTTCCCACCTTGATCGCCAGGAGAAGATGTCAAAAGGTCACGCCTCCCTGGAACTTTTCGTCGGCGAGCGGCACCATTCGAGTAAGGATCGGCGGCTAGACTCAACCTCGTCGTCGGGGAGTGGGCCGCCCAGGGCGTCGCGAAATCGTGATGCGCCTCGACGTTGAACCTGCTCAAAGTTTCGGTCAAGTGGGAAACCTCTAGAATCTTGAGAGGTCCGCGTCTTCTATAATTCTTCAAATCGAATTCCCGACGACTCAATCCGAAGTCGCCGGGTTGTTCGCGTTGATGAAATTAATATTTATTTTTGAGGTAACAAAAAATTACATCAAGATCAGAATTGACAATCCGTAGTCCTTGTGTTCTCATGGCGGCTTCGACGGCGACGTGCTTCTCGGTCAAGCGGGAAAGCTCGCGGTCGGCTGGTCCGCGATCAGCTTGGGATCGTCCATCACCATTTCGGATCTCCGTGAACTCGATGCCGCGAACCGCGCGACAACTTCTGACCGCCTTGCTGATCACGCTTCATGCGGTGATCTCGCTTTGCGGCCCGAGCTTGCATGCGGCTCCGGGGCTGGGACACGGGGTGTCCGGCGGAGGTTTCCTCTCGGACCGACGGCCTTGGCGAGTTAGGCAAGATCACGGCGACTCCCGCCGAACACTGCCCCGTCTGCGAATACTTCGCGCAAGCCCAGTTGCCGTTCCAGCGGGCCATCCTGGAATCTTCTCGGCTCGTGCTCCCCTTCGAGCCGGTCCATCCTCCCAGCCTCGGCTCCCGCCCGCTCCCCCTCTCTTCCCGGCCGCGAGCCCCACCCCTCGGCGACGCTCGGATCATCTAGCCGACGTCGCCGGAACCTCGTCTCGACCCGGCCAACTCTCGCTGTGATTTGTTGGCCCAGCGTCCGTCCGATTCGTTGCCGATTCCCAGAAGGCAGCGTGTCGCGGATCGTTCGGGACGATCGACTCTCGGGCCGTCGGCAATTTGCCGTCGACCAGGGACAATTCATCCGAGAGTCGAGTCGCCGCGCGATGCGTTTGGGCCGCGAACAGGCCCGGGCTCGTCTTCCCGCCGGCACGAATCGCCGCAAGGGCCGCGATGGGGATCTGAGACATGTCTTTGACTTCGAGCGGCCCCATGCCCGCTTCCCAAGCTAGGGTCGGCGACTTCCCACGCACCCTGATGGCCCAAGCCAAGGACGCCGACGCCTTCGAACATCTGGCCGGGACGGTCCGCCCGCTGTTCGGCCGGATGGAGCGGCTGTCGAGGCGCATCCTCCAGGACGACGGCTTGGCCGATGATGCCGTCCAGGAAGCGCTCATCACCTTCTGGGCTCGAGGCGAGCCCCCGGAAAATCCGCAAGCCTGGCTGCTCCAGGCCGTCACCCTCCGAAGTCTTCACCTGGCGAGGACTTGCCGCCGCCGCCGCAAGCACGAAAAACAAGCGTGCTTTGGCCGCCCCGAGCGGAACCTCCGCGACGACCCGGCGCACTGCCTGGACCATCAAGACCTCCTCCAAAGCCTGCACAAGTGCCTAGTACTACAGTTGCATTTGAAGTCTTGGCCTCGTAATGTGTTACGCATGGAGGCCGACCCATGTCTTTCCAACCGACTGCCGCCGACATCGGCATCTGGGCCGAGGAACTGGATCTTGTGGGCCGGCGATTGGCCCCCCGATTTGCTCGCTCCGAGCCACGACGAAGGGCTGTCGAGTATCTTCGCGGGCTGCTCTCCAACGTCCCACGCAAGAACGGCTGGCAACTCGCCGAGGAGGTCGGTCACGAGTCGCCCTACGCTGTCCAGCACCTCCTGGGGCGTGCCGACTGGGACGCCGACAAGGCTGGCGACGATCTGACGGCCTACCTCCGCGAGCACCTAAACGACCCGCGGGGCGTCCTGATCCTCGACGAGACCGGTTTCCTCAAGAAGGGGACCAAGTCGGCCGGCGTCCAGCGGCAATACTCCGGCACCGCCGGCCGGATCGAGAACTGCCAGATCGGTGTCTTCCTGGCCTTCGCTGGTCGCAAGGGGCACGCCTTGATCGACCGCGAGTTGTCTCTGCCCGAGACGTGGATCAGCGACGCCGCCCGGCGCCAGGCCGCCCACATCCCCGAGGAAATCGCCTTCGCCACCAAGCCCCAGTTGGCCGAGCGGATGCTCCGGCGAGCCTGGAACGCCGGCGTCCAGGCGGCCTGGGTGACCGGCGACGCGGTCTACGGCAACGACACCCACTTGCGCCGGACGCTGGAGGCGCAGGGGCAACCGTATGTCCTGGCGGTCAAGTGCGACCTGAGGGTCTTTGACGGGCCGTACCGGGACCGTGTGGACGCCATCGCCGCTGGACTGCCGGCCAAAGCTTGGCGGAAGATCAGCGCCGGTGCCGGCTCCAAGGGGCCACGGTGGTACGACTGGGCGGCCCTGGGGTTGGGTGCGGTGGACGATCGCGGCTGGCGGCTCTAGCTGCTGGTCCGACGCCGGCGGGACGAGGGGCGCGAACGGGCGTACTACCTGCGCCGGGGGCCGGCGACGACACCGCGGAGCGAACTGGTGCGGGTGGCCGGCTCAAGGTGGGCGGTGGAGGAGTGCTTCGAGCGGGCCAAGGGGAGTTGCGGGCTCGACGAATACGAGGTCCGGTCGTGGGTCGGCTGGTACCGGCACATCACGCTGTCGATGTTCGCGTTGGCGGTGCTGACGGTGATCCGGTCGCGGGCCGCCGGCGTGGAGCCGGCGAAAAAAGGGGGTCTCGGCTGATCCCGCTGACGGTCGCCGAGGTCCGAGTTCTCCTGCTCAAGGTGGTGTGGATCGGGCTGACACCGGCCGAGCGAGTTCTGGCGTGGTCGGATTGGCGTCGAGCCCATCAACAGTGTGCGAAGCAGTGCCACTACAGGACGAGGGGAGCAAAACCGCCGTAATGCCGTAATTAAATACAACTGTAGTATTAATCCAAGCTCGCTTGCCACGCCCGTGCCATGCGACCTGGCTCCATTCCCAAGCAAGAAATGGGGGTTCGGTTCTCACGACCCGCTTGCCTTGGATGAGCGCGATCAGGCTTCAACAGGCTGTTCGGGGCTGGTCGTCGACGGTCCACCGGCGAAGGTGTCGGCTGCTTGTTCCGGGAGGTAGACGTCGTGGGGGTCGGTCCCGTCGACATCTTGGCGGAGCGTGAGGTAGATCGCCGAGGCCGCCGACCAGAAGTAGCTGTAGAGGTAGGCGTGGACGAGCCAACCGACGACCGCCGTCCAGAACTCGCGCATCGTGTCGGCGAACGGGGTTGTGGTCGGTCGAGCCGGCGCCCCGAGCGACACGCTCCAGTCGGCCAGGCCGAGCACCACCCTGGCGAACACGACGGCGACGACCAAGCCGACGACCCCGAGGAGCCAGGCCGCCCCGACATGCGCCAGGTAGCGGATCAGCCTCTGGTTGACGTAAGAGTAGGACCGGCTCAGCGCGTCGGCCACGTCTTCCCCCTCGGTGGCGACGGTGGCGTGCATCAACGGCCAGCCTAGAGCGAGGCCGATCAAGATCAAGGCCATGACCAGGCCGCCGATCAGCGGGATGAATCCGAAGACTCCGGCGATCAACGCCCCGATCCCGGCGGGAATCCGGTAGAGCAGGCCGAATCCGCCGCAGCCCAATGCGATCAAGGCGACCGCGAGGAACGGTGTCATCGGGGCGCCGATCAAGGCTAGCGCCCGACGGAGGGCGAACCGGATCGCCGAGCCGATCCCGACCCCGCCTCCGACGGTCAACCGCACCACCGCGATCCGGGCGATCGCGCCGCCGATGATCCCCCAGACCACCAACGCCCAGATACCCATCAAGACCGCCAAAAACCAAGGCCGAACCCCGACACCCCTGGAAAACACGGCGAAGAACGGACCGACCACGGTCCGGGCCGGCTCCGAGACGAGCCAAGCGGCGTCGGTCCACCTTGGGTTGGTCGGGCCGTCGAACAGGCGGATCGTCGCGGCTGGGTCGATCTGGCCAACCTCTCGCGGGTCGACCCCGAACGCCGCATCGATCACGCCCCAACCGGCCAGCAGGAGCGCGAGTCCCGCGACGCCCAGGATCAACTTCCGAGCATCGCCCGCCAGCCCGATGGCCCGGACCAGCGGGGCCAGGGCGAGGAACCGACGTCCCGAAGGCTCGACGTTGGTCAGGTCGGGGTCGACGGTCATGCTTCGATCCTCTTGAAATCCGGCAAACCGACCCGAGCGTCGCGGCTGGCGCGACGACCCTCGGGTCGGATCATCCCTGAGATTCGGTTCGATCAAGGGACCACGCAGGTCAGCAGGGTCGTGCGGCCTCGAGGCTCGACCCGACAGGTCCCGATCGCCGCCGGGAGCAGGACGGTTTGCCCCAGGCCGAGCGTGATCGAGCCGCCGTCCGAGCGGATCTCGGCCTCGCCCCCCAGCCCCAGGACGATCGTGAACCGGTCCGGGTCGCCGACGGTCGAGGGGCCGTCCAGGACGAGGCGTTCGAGGGCGAAATAGGCCGACTTCGCCAACGACTCGCGAGTCCCGCCCGCGATCGGTTCGGGGGTCGTGGTCATCGGCGAGACGGGTCCGGCCGAGAAGTCGATCGCCTGGAGGGCTTCGTCGAGGTGGAGTGGTCGAGGATGGCCGTCCGCACCGAGTCGTCCCCAGTCGTGGAGCCGGAAGGTCGCGTCGGACATCTGCTGGACCTCGGCGAGGACCACCCCGGCGCCGATGGCGTGGACGGTCCCCGACGGGATGAAGATGCAGTCGCCCGCCACCGCCGGGAACGAGTGGATCAGGGCCTCGACGGTCCCCGCCTCGATCGCCCGGTCCATGTCGTCGCGGTTGACCCCGGTCCTCAAACCGGCGTGGATCTTGCTGCCCGGCTCGGCGTGGACGATCACCCAGGTCTCCGTCTTGCCGTTGTCGTCGACCAGGGTCCGTCCCAAGGCGTCGTCGGGGTGGACCTGGACGGAGAGGTCTTGCTGGGCGTCGATGAACTTGATCAGCAGCGGGAACTGGTCGCGAGCGCCGACCGCCCGGCCGAACAAGGCTTCGCCGTGCCGGTCGGCGAGTTCGCGCAAGGTCGAGCCGGCCAGAGGCCCCTCGGCGACCCGGCTGACGTCGGACCGGTGGTCGGAGATTTCCCAGCTCTCGGCGTACTGCGACCCTTCGCCGATCGGCTTGCCCAGGACGGTCGAGAGTTTGCGACCGCCCCAGATCAAGCGTTTGAAGATCGGCTCGAAGCGGAGCGGGTGCAGCGAGGAAGTTTGTGATCCGATCATCGAAGCCCTCGGGTTGGCCGGTCTCCACCTGGGATACATCCATCGAAGACGAAACGCGACTCGGTGCGGATTGTGTCGCTTCGTCGAAAATCAAGCAACCGCAAGTTCCGCCAGTCCCACCCGGGCGCAATCCTCCGAACCCGGAGGGTGGGCCGAGCGGCCAAGACGCTCAGATCGAGGTGGCAGGGGACGGTTCCGGCGAGTCGGCGGTGGCCTTGGGCTTGATCCCCTCGGTTGCTCGGTTGGGCTCGCGGTAGATGGCGATCCAATGCTCGATCAGGTCCGCCCAGCTGAAGCCCCGGTCGATCGCCGCCTGCCTGCCGGCCCGGGCCATCCGGGCGGCCAGCTCACCATCGGCGCCGAGCCGGTCCATCGCTTCGGCCAGGCCGTTGATCACGGCTTCCTCGCTCGAAGGGGGGATGGCCACGCCGGTCTCGGGCGTGACCAGGAGCGAAGGCCCGCCCCAATCGACGCAGATGACCGGGAGGCCGACCATCATCGCCTCCTGGACGACGATCCCATTCGCTTCGGCGAGGCTCGGGAAGACGAATCCCCGGTACTTGCGGATCGCCCGGTGCATCTCGTCGTGGTCCTTGAACCAGTCGACGAAGTGGACGCGGTCGCCGAGCTTGAGTTCCTCGGTCAACCGCTTCAGGCCGTCGAGCGTCGGCCCCCGGCCGATGATGTCGAGCTCGACCGGGTGCACCGTCCGGGCGACCGCCTTGATCGCCAGGTCGGTCCCCTTGTGCGGGACCAGCCGACCGTTGTGGACGAACCGGAAGTTGGCCCCTTCGTGGGCGATCAGCGGTTCCGACCGGAGTTTGTCGAGGATGCCGCTGTCGAGCGAGTCGCGGAACTGCTCGGGGCGGCAACCGGCGATCCGGAGCGACTCGTAGGTCCGCTCGCCGCCGGCCACGAGGAGGACGTCGGCCTTTTGTTTCCCGGAGAAGAAGGTCCGGTGGAGCAGTTGCGACGGCGACAGCAAGGCGCGTCGGAGTCGTTCCGACAGGCTCTCACGCGCCCGGAATGCCGGGGGGTGGTGGATGTTGCCGTTGAGCGGGCCGACCACGACCCTGGCCCCTCGGATCGGGAAGAGCGGGAGCACCGGCGACACCGGCGACGTGTAATGCACCACCGCCCCGTCTTGCTCGTCCACCAGCCGCTGCGCGATCTGGGCGGCCCGCTTCATGAAATAAGGGGTCGTCACGCCCGAGAGGACCTTGCTCCGCCAGAGAAGCCCGTCGACCCGGTCTTCTTCGACGAAGCTCACCGGCATCTCGGGATGCAACCGGGCCAGCTCGTCTCGGACCCGAGAGTGGGTGATCTGGTGGACCTTCACGCCGCGGGCGGCCAAAGATTGATAGATCTGCAACGCTTTGATCGACTCGCCGCCCATCTGCTCCGACACGTTCGGGGCGATCAAGATCACGAAAGGCGTCTCGGATTGGTCGTTGCCCATGAGCGAAAATCCCTGGAGGAGTGGAGTGGGCCGGGTCGAGAGCGAGTTCTGGGATGGTCGAGCGATCATGATGATTGAACGACGATCATAGCCGACGCGGTGTCACGATTCCAGGAATCGGCCGAAATCCGCACTTGACGTCCGGCCTTTTTCGCAACATCAAACCGAAGGTCATCGATCAAGCTCGTCAAATTCGGGCCTCGCTCGCAATTCGGGGTGCGAAGGGTCCGTCGTGCTCTGGTCGACCGCGAGCCGGTCGTGTTAAGATCGAGCTTCGAGGAACGCACCACCGGATCAGGCCGTCCCCGCGAGGCCCTTCGGCGGCGATGACCAGTGGGCTTCGGCCTCGGAATCGGCCGGACTTGCCCCGCGTCTCCCGACCGTCCCCTCCCCTCGTCGACGCCGCCCCGGCTCGCCCCTTCTCACCGGAAACCCTCCCCGCCCCAACCCAAGGGGAGGGTTCAAGATCCAATGGCTAACGACAAAGACCTGTTCGCCGAAGAGCAGTCGATGGTCTCGATGAGCTTCGGCGACCACATCGAAGACCTCCGATACCGCCTGATCCTCGCCTTGGTCGGCCTGTTCGTCGGCCTGATCGCGACCTTCGTGCCGATCCCGCTCCTGGGCGAGAGCGTCGGGATGTACGTCTTCGACACGATGGAACGCCCGGCCCGGGGCACCTTGAACAAGTTTTATGAGGATCAGGCGGCCACCCAATCCAAGAAGGCTGAACTGGAAAAGAAGCTCAACCCGCCGGTCATCAACCACATCTCCGCCAAGGAATTCATCGAACAAGTAGCCAAGCTCGCCCCCAACCTGGCCCCAATGCTCCCCAAGCCCGAGGACGAGGCGATCATCGGAAAAGAACTGACGTTGACCCTGGTTCCCGAGGCCGCGAGCCAGATCCTCAGCACCCAGAGCAACGTAATTCGGAACCCCTTGATCTCGCTCGCCCCCCTGGAAACCATCACGATCTACTTCATGATCTGCATGGTCTCCGGCCTGGTCCTGACCAGCCCCTGGGTTTTCTACCAGATCTGGGCGTTCATCGCGGCGGGCCTTTATCGCCACGAGCGGCATTACGTCAAGAAGTTCCTCCCGTTCTCGCTCGGCCTGTTCCTCTCGGGCGTATTCTTGTGCTTCTTCGGCGTGCTGCCCTACACGTTGCAGTTCTTGCTCCAGTTCAACGTCTGGCTCGGGATCGAGCCGACGATGCGGATCACCGACTGGATGAGCTTCGCCACGATCCTGCCCTTGGTCTTCGGGGTAAGCTTCCAGACCCCCCTGGTGATGCTCTTCCTCGAACGGATCGGGATCTTGACCGCCGAGGATTTCCGGGCCAAGCGGAAGATCGCCATCGTCGTGATCGTCGCCGCCGCCGCGATCCTGACCCCCGGCCCCGACATGTTCAGCCAGGTGATGCTCGCCGTGCCGATGGTCCTGCTGTATGAGTTGGGATTGATCATGATCGTGTCCGGCAAGCCGAAAGTCCCGGCGACCGTGTGAAAAACTCGGACTTGAGCCACGGATGGAACACGGATGAAACACGGATCAGAAAGAAGTGATCCCAAATCTGATCCGTGTTTCATCCGTGTTCCATCCGTGGCCGCTTCGATTTTCTTCCTTGGGATCGAGGGTTGATGGGTGAGGTTGGGATCGTCTATCTGGTCGGGGCGGGTCCCGGCGACCCTCGGCTCTTGACCCTCAGGGGGCTTGAGGTCTTGGAGGGGGCCGAGGTGGTGGTCTACGACCACCTCGCCAGTCCTCGACTGCTCGCCTTCGCGCCTCCCGGGGCGATCCGGATCGCCGCCGGGAAGTCGATCGGCCACAAGACGATGCCTCAGGATCAAATCAACGCCACCTTGAGCGAACACGCCATGCTTGGGCGGAGGGTGGTTCGCCTCAAAGGGGGCGACCCTTACGTCTTCGGGCGAGGCGGCGAAGAGGCCGAGCACCTCCGCGACCTCGGCATCCCGTTCGAGGTGGTGCCTGGGGTGACGTCGGGCTTGGGGGCGACCGCCTACGCGGGGATCGCCGTCACCCACCGCAAGTCGGCTTCGGCCGTCGCGTTCGTCACCGGGCACGACGACCCGAACAACGTCGGCCGCCTCGACTGGCCCGCCTTGGCCCGCTTCCCGGGCACTCTGGTCATCTATATGGGCGTGACCCGGCTCCGATACATTTGCGAGACGTTGATCGCCGGGGGGAAGCCCGACTCGACCCCGGCCGCCATGGTCGAGGCGGGGACGTTGCCGCGACAGAAGACCGTCGAGGCCACCCTGGCGACCTTGCCCGACAAAGCCTTGGCCGAGAAGGTCGGATTTCCCGCCTTGCTCGTGATCGGCGACGTGGTCGCTCGAAGGGCGAGGTTGGGCTGGTTCGAGTCGCTCCCCCTCTTCGGCCAACGGGTCGTCATGACCCGGCCGGTCGAGTCTGCGGACGACTCGGCCCGACGGCTCGAAAGCCTGGGCGCCGAGGTCTTGATCGCGCCGACGGTCGAGATCCGCCCGACCCTCGACCCGGGGCCGCTCGACGGCGCCCTCGACCGGCTCGGCTCGTTCGACTGGATCGTATTCACTTCGGGCAACGGCGTCCGCCACTTCTTGGACCGGCTCTTGGGCCGGGGCCGAGACCTCCGCAGCCTCGGCTCGGCCCGACTCGCCGCGATCGGCCCCGCCACCGCCGAGGCCCTGGCCCGATACCACCTCAAGGCCGACCTCGTCCCCGACTCGTTTCGATCCGAAGCCCTCGCCGAAGCCCTCCTCGACTGGGTCCGAGGCCGTCGGGTCCTCCTGGCCCGCGCCGACCGGGGGCGGACGATCCTCTTCGACGAGTTGAGCCGGGTGGCCGAAGTCGAGCAGGTCGCGGCCTACCGAAACGCCGACGTCGAGGCGATCCCCGAGGAGGCCGCCCGGAGGATCGAAGCCGGCACGGTCGACTGGATCACCTTGACCAGTTCGGCCATCGCCGAGCGATTCCACGCCTTGCTCCCTTCCGAGATCCGGGCCAAGGTCGGGCCAACCATCCGGGTCGCCTCGATCAGCCCGGTCACGTCGGCGACCGTCGCCCGGCTCGGTTGGCCCGTCGCCGCCGAGGCGACCACCTACACCTGGGAGGGCGTCGTCGAGGCGATCCAGGCCGCCGTCGCCGCCGACCGAAAGGCTTGAATCTCAGGGCCGGGGCTTGGCGTCGGTCGACCGGTCGGCCTGGCCGATGGTGGACAGGTCATCGGCCAACTCGCCCGAGGGGTTCGCCGGGAAGATCAGGGGTCGCTTTGTCGCGGAGTCGATCGGCTCGGCGGTCAGGATCGAGGGCACCATCTCGGCGATGGAGCGGGGCCATCGCCCGGTTTCCTCGTGTTGGACGTGGATCGCCCATTCGATGAGAAGATACCGCAACGAACGCTCCGCGCGATTCCGGCTTTCCCCCAACATCATGGGCTGATCGGCTCGCCCTTGGGCGATCATCCCCGACAACCACATCGGCAGCCGGTGCCACCAGGGGAAGGCGTGAACCTGCCACCGTTCCCAGCGATCAACGAGAGCTTTGACCGGGGTTCGACGTTGGTCGAGTCGTTCCAGGTGTCGAATCATCGGGCGAAGTTCGCGAGCCGAAAGGTGGTCGCGAAGTCTTCGAAGTTGTTCGAGGGCCTGCCATTGGATCACCCAGCCGAGCGTGGCCGTGCCTGCCAACGCTCCTTGGGTGGTCACCTGGCCGGCTTCGAGGATCTCGAAATCCACCCGCGCCGCGTCGCCGAAGCGGCCATCCTTCTCGGCGATCCGGGCTTCGGCGAGCATCAACCTCGACAACGAACGGATCTGGCCCGATTGGTCCATCTGGACCGCGAATCCGTCTTGCGAGTCGGCGAAGTTCGCCAGGCCATCGCGGCCCAGGCCACGCCGGGCCAGCGCGAGGGCGGGTTGGTTGGCGTCGACGAACGCCCGCGACTCGGCGAGGTCGGCCCCCTTCCAATCCCCTCCCTTGGGCCAGGCTCCTTTGATCGACGCTCCGGCGCGCACCAGATCATCATACCCATTGGGGTTGGGGATTGGTGGCGATCCGGACCGTGATGATGACAGGACCACCAAGCCGGCGACGATGGCGACGACCGACAAGCCGAACAAGCCGGGGTGTCGCCAGATCCGGTCGAGCCTGGGCGAGGGATTGGCCACCAAAGGGCCTCCATGGAAGTCAAAGCGGGGAGACGAGCCGTCGCCATCCTAGTTCGACTTCATCGACCGAAAATTCGGCGGCGGTTCCGAATCAGCGGAGTTCGCGCGAGGTTTCGAACCCTTGCCAGAGGACGAACGCCGCGCCGAGGATGAACATGATGTCGAGCACCAGGCTCTGGCCGCCGAACACCTGGGCGACGATGTCGAGCAAGAAGAGCAAGGCGACCAGGACCGCGACCCCCATCGCCGTGTAACAGAGCAGTTTCCCGGTCTCCATCGCCGCCCTCGCTTCGGTCATGATTGTCGGTAGATTGTCATCCGCTTTCTTCCCCAGCTTACCATATCGCAGTCGGGCGATCGAGCTATCGCCCGGCAAAACGAGGGCGCGCCCCGAAGTCGCCACGCCCGATCGCCCTTCGGGTCAAGCCTTCGAGGGGACGATCGGGATCGTCCGGGCCTCGGCCGGGGCCCGCTTCGGCAGCTTGACCGTCAACACCCCATCCTTGGCCTGGGCTTCGACCCGGTCGAAGTCGACCTCCTCGACCAGCGTGATTTGGCGGTGGAACGAGCCGGCGGCCCGCTCCTTGACTCGCCCCTTGGCGGCGGCGAGGGGCGCCGACCCCGAGCCTAATTCCCGGTTCGGCGCGGTGGACGTTTTTTCGCCCCGGAGCGACAAGACGTTCCCGGCCAGCGAGAGGTCGATCGAGCTTGGGTCGACGCCGGGGAGGTCGACCACCAACGTCAACTCGTGGGGCGACTCCCAGAAGTCGATCGCCGGGGTCCAGGCGGTCGAGGCCACGTCGGTCGGCCCGGCCTGGGCGTCGTGGGGATGGGCTTGGGCGGGCGCGAAGCCGGAGCCGACCGGCGGTTGCCAGTATTCCTCGAACAACCGGTTCAGCTCGGCTTGGATCGACTGGAGCGGGACCGCGAACTCGCGTCGCCAGATGCCAGGGCGGATCATGTCGGTATCCATCCTTTCGGGGAAAAAGCCATCGGTCTTGGGGCGAAGTTCAACACGGCGTCGGCGATGTTCGTCGAACGAGGTCGGCCCGGTTCAAGATGTTTTGATCTCGATCCGGCGAGTCCGCGATCGTTCGGCCTTGGGCAAGATAATCCGGAGGACCCCGTCCTTGAACGAAGCGCTGATCCGGGACCGGTCGACCTCATCGCTCAGGATGAACGAGCGCCGGAAATCGCCGGAGCGATATTCCTCGTGGAGCACCTCGGCGCCTTCGGGCAAGGGGGAGACCGCCTGGCCTCGGAGGTTGAGGACGTTGTCTTCCAACTGGATCGACAACAGGTGGTCGGGGACGCCCGGCAAGTCGGCCTCGAGGACCAAGCCGTCGGCGCCTTCATAAATGTCGATTGGCGGCGTGAGCGGGGCCGTCGAGGCTTGGTTGGACTTGGGACGTTGGGCGGACGGTTGAGCCGGCGCGGGCCCCGGAGCGGTCGCCGATCGACCGACAGGGACCGCGACCGCTTCCTTGTTCAGAGGCATGGCCGCTGCTCCTTTTGGATGAGCGAGGGAGAAACGAGGCGAAGTCGTCGAGGTCGAAGCTCACGCTTCGAGGGGCGGCGGCGGAGTCACCGCCGAAGTCACGTCGATCTGCCGGGTCCGGATCTTCTCGGCCTTGGGGATCGTCACGGTCAACAACCCGTCGGCGAAGGTCGCCGCGATCCCCGAGCTTTCGACCCGTTCGGGCAACGTCACCGTCCGGGTCCACCGCCCGAGCACGCGCTCCTGGCGACGATAGCTCTCCTCAAGTACCCCTTCGGGGCGCTTTCGATCGCCTCGGATCGTCAGGGCTTCGCCGGTGATCGACAACTTGACCTCTTCGGGAGCCATCCCCGGCAGCGGGGTCGTCAACACATACCGATCGCCAACTTCGTAGAGGTTGACCGGCGGAACCCCTCGGGGAATCCTCCAATTTTGCGAAGGCCCGACCGTCTCGAACAGCCGACCCACCTCGCGCTGGAAATCGCGGAAAGGGTCCCAAGACGTCGGCCCATGCCACCTGTTCATCGCCCTCGTCCTCCGACTTGAACCCGACAAATTGGCCGACGAGAGGCTTTTGCATGTTTCGAGCCGAATCAACGACCAAGTCCGTCGAAATCCGAAGGAAATCTTGTAACTCCTTTCAAGAACGTCATTTTGAGCGACAAATAATTTGGTGGAAACATGGCGGGGATCGCCGGTTCGCTCGATCCTATGCCAAAATGGCAGAAGGTTTGGTTGCGTCGTTGACCTGCCATTTTTGCCGATCGGGTTCGTTTCGGATCAAGGTTTACCATCGATCAGGAGGGGTTGGAACCGAAGGCGTCGATCAAAGATCCGAGGTCTTCGGCCCCGTGGGCGGCGGTGAGGCTGATCCGAAGTCTGGCGGTCCCGTCGGGGACGGTGGGCGGTCGGATCGCCGGGACGAGGCAACCGGCTTCGAGGAGTCGGGCCGACCACTCGGTCGCTCGGGCGGGGTCGCCGAGGACTATGGGGACGATCGGGCCGTCGCCTTCGGGGGGAGCGAACCCCCGAGCGTTCAAGGCGGCTCGGAGCCGATGGGCCAGGGTTCGGACGTGGTGGCGCCTCCCGGGTTCGGCGACGACCACTTCGAGCGCCCGGTGGGCGGCGGCGGCGGCGGCCGGCGGCGGGGCCGTCGAATAAATCAACGTCCGGGCATGGTTATGAAGCCAGTCGACCAGTCGGCGCGAACCCGCCACGAACCCGCCCACCGAGCCGAGCGCCTTGGACAGCGTGCCGACCTTGACGTGGACCTGGCCCGGTTCGAGGCCGCATGCCTCGCTCGCGCCTCGCCCTTCGAGACCGTAAACGCCCGTGCCGTGGGCCTCGTCGACCAGCAAGGCCGCGCCGAAGCGGTCGGCCAGGGCGGCCAGGGCGGCCAGGGGAGCGAGGCCGCCGTCCATGCTGAACACGCCGTCGGTGGCGATCATCGACCGTCGGAACCGCCCCCGGTCGCGCCCGAGGATCGCTTCGAGCCGGACCGCGTCGTTGTGGGGGTAGACCCGGAGCCTCGCCCCCGAGAGTCGGACGCCGTCGACCAGGCAGGCATGGTTGAGTCGATCCGAGTACACCGCGTCGCCCGGACCGACCAGGGCGACGATGGTTCCCACGTTGGCGGCGTACCCCGAGCCGAACAAGGCGACCGCCTCGACCCCCTCGAACCGGGCCAGGGCCGAGGCCAGGGCTTCGTGAGGCTCGCGCCAGCCCGAAACCAACGGCGAGGCCCCCGAACCCCAGCCGAACCGCCGGGCGGCGTCGGTGGCGGCGAGGATGACGCGGGGGTCGTTGGCCAGCCCGAGGTAGTCGTTGGAGGCGAAGTTGAGCAAGCTTCGCCCTTCTAAAACGACCCGGCCCGGCGAGGCTTCCCCCAACGCGACGAGCCGACGCTCCAGCCCCTTACGGGACCAAGCGTCGGCTTCGTCGGCGATCCAGGCGAGCGGGTCATTCATCGAGGCGTCGTCCAGGCCCGCCCGACGTGATTGGACCGGTCGATCGAGGTCATTTCAAGTTGGCCAGGAACTCGACAAGGTCGCGGAGTTCGGCGGGCGAGAGCTTCTTGTGGAGTTCCTCGGGCATGGCCGAAGCCCCTCGCTTCCGCTCGTCGACGTCGCTCTTGGCGATCTCGATCAGCTTCGCCTCGGCGGTCATCAAGCGGAGGGCCTTGTCGTCTTCCGACTTGAACACCCCGGCGACCACCTGGCCGTCGTTCTTGGCGACGATCACCGACTCATACCCTTGGGCGATCGCCTGGTTGGGCGCGACGATCGACTCGAGGAGATACTCGCGGGGGTGCCGCTTGCCGATCCCCGACAATTCGGGGCCGACCTCGCCCCCCTCGCCGTTGACCTTGTGGCATCGGACGCAATACACGGCGGCGTTGTCGCGATAAATCTTCTGTCCCCGGTCGGAGTCGCCGCCTTCGAGCAGGGCCATGTAGTCGGCGATCGGGCCGGCGTTGGACTTCAGGGCAACGAGCTTGGCGACCTTCGACCGGATCTCGGGCGAGGTCCGGTTCGCGGTGGCGTTCATCAGTTCGAGCGCGATCGCCGGGTTCGGCGTCATCGCCTGCTTGTCCAAGACTTGGGCGAGGATCGTGTCGGCTTCGGGCTGGGTCGAGGTGCCGAGGATGTCGAGCGCCTTCTGCTTCTCGGGCGTCGAGCCGACCTCCAGGACCCGGGCCAGGGCGGGGATGGCCCGTTCGGGGCTGAGCTTGGCCAGGACCCGAAGCCCTTCGGACCGGACCACGCCGTCTTTCGAGGCGACCGCGAGGCCGACCGCTTCGGCGAGCTTGGGGTCGTCGAGTTTTTCCAGGGCCTTGATCGCTTCGGCCCGGGTCGAGGGGTTGCCGACGTTGCCGAGGATCATAGCGAGCAGGTCGGGGCCGGCCTCGACGATCTTGAGTTCGCCGACCGCCTTGAGCAGGGCGACCCGGACGTCGTCGGGGGCGTCCTTGAGGATCGAGGCAAGTACCGGCTTCAAGGCGTCGGCGGCAACCTGCGCCGAGCGGTCCCCTTCGACCGGGCGCCAGAGGCCGTTGATCCGGTCTCGGCCCGGGGGCTTGGCCCAGACCGAGAGGATCGACAACGCTTCGACCCGACCGTTCTTGGACACCGCTTTGCGAGCGGCGACCTCGGCCAAGGCGGCGGCGTCTTCGGCCCGGCCAACCCGGTTGGCGGCGTTGATCGCCCGCCGGAGGAGCGGTTCGGGCAAGTCCTTCTTGGCCGCCATCGCGGCCAAGGTCGGCATTCCCTCGGAGATCGGGGCCTCATAGATCGCCAAAGCGGCTTCGGTGGCGATCTTGGGGTCGGCGTCGGCGAGGAACTTCGTCGCCTCGCCGACGCCCAGCCGCCTGAGTGCGATCACCGCCCCGAGCCTGACCGCGCCCGACGGGTCGTTGCCGGCTTGGGCCAAGCTCGCCACGTCGCCGATCCCGGCCAGGCCCATCACCCCGGCGTGCCGGAGGTAGGCGTCCTGATCGTTGTTCCCGCGGAGCATCGCCAGGAGCGAAGGCACGGAGTCGGGCTTGCCGTGGTGCCCTAGGGCGAGCGCCGCGAAGAAGCGGACTCGGAGGCTTTCGTCGTTCAAGAGCGGCGTGAGGACCGATGCCAAGGATTCCATCCGGGGCGTGTCGCCCAAGGTTTTGGCGGCCTGCGCCCGGACCTCGGCGTCGCCGTCCACCGTCAAGCTCGACAGGGTGTCGATCCCGACCGGCGACCGACGGGCGACTTGACCCAAGCCCCAGATCGCGTGGAGCCGGGCCAATGGGTTGGCGTCGGCGGATCGGGCGACGGCGGTCAAGGCGTCGATCGCGCCCTTGTCGGAGCCTCGGTCGGCCAGTTCGTATTGGGCTTCGAGCCGGACCCGCTGATCGACGTGGCCGAGCAGCTTGGCGAGTTCGGCGACGCTCCGCTTGTCCATCCCTTCACCAAGTAAGGTTTTCGTCTCGGCGACGTTGGGGTCGGTCTCCTCGGCGGTCACTTTCCAGATCCGCCCCTTGCCCGTCTTGTTCCAGCCGTTGGTCCAGTCGGTGACGTACAACGACCCGTCGGGGCCGAAGTCGACGTCGGTGGCCAGGACCGACCAGAAGAACTGCTCGGAGTCGACCAACTCGAACGAGGCGCCCTTGGGCTTGTTGGCGAACGACCGGATTCCACTGTTCGAACTCGACCCCCGGAAGTCGGCCAGGAAGAAGTGGTCGCGATACTTGGCGGGCAGGCCGGTCCCGGGGTCGTGGGCCAATCCCGATGGCCCGTCGGCGATGTTCAGGAGCGGCGGGACGATGTAAGCCGCCTGGCCATCCCAGCGCGGAATCCAGACCTTCTCGGCGTTCCAGGCGCCTCGGGAGATCGGGAAGTTGAGGTACTGGTAGCCCATCCGCCAGCCGCTGTCTCCCCCTTCGACCAGGTAGATCCAGCGGGCCTTGTCGCCGCCGTCGGAGTTGTTGTCGCAGGTGAAGAGGTTGCCGTGGTCGTCGAAGGCGAGTTCCTGCGGGTTCCGAAGCCCCGAGGCGAAGACCTCGAGGTTCGACCCGTCCGGCTCGCAGCGGAGGACCGACCCGGCGTCGAGGGCGATCAGGCGCTTGCCGTCCTTGGCCGTGACGTTCAAGCCTCGGTCGCCGACGGAGAAGTACAACCGGCCGTCGGGACCCATCCTCAGGCCGTGGAGGTCGTGGCCGATGAAGGCGACGTGGACGCCGTAGCCGGTGCTGAGCGACTCCTTGACATCGGCTTGGCCGTCGTTGTTATTGTCGCGGAGCCGCCAGAGGTTGGGGATGCAGGTGAAGTAGACGTCCCCCTTGCGGGCCAAGACCCCGGCGCCGATGCCGTCGGCGGCGTCCTTGAAGCCGTCGGCGAAGACCGAGGCGTGATCGGCCACGCCGTCGCCGTCCTTGTCCTCGACCATCCTGACCCGCTCATGCTCGGTGTTGAACGCGGCGAACCCCTCTTTCCCGAGATATTTCCGGTACATCTCGACCCGGTCGTTGACCGTCCGGCACGCCATGTCGGCGTCGAGCCAGTTCATGTGGTTCCGGTTATCGGTCACGCCCGCATCGTGGCGGAACGTCTCGGCGACGTAGAACCGGCCATGCTCATCGGTGCAGAAGGCGACGGGGTTGGCCAGCATCGGCTCGGCGGCGAACAGGCTCAGCTTGGTCCCGGGTGCGACCCGGAACGACTTCGACGCCTGCGAAGCCTCAGGCGAAGCCGGGGCCACCTCGGGCTTGTAAGACGTATCCTGGGCGGAGGCGCGACCGGCGAGTCCCGGCGGCCAAATCGTCAAGCAAGCGGCCATCGCCGCCGCGATCGAAGCATTTCGCATTTTCGGTGGGTCCAACGCGACGTATCGAAGGGCGAGCGCCCCCCGACGGCCGCATGCCGGGCGGATGACAAGGAGGATTCAAGGATACGAAAAAAAGAACCCCAACCGCAACACCTCGGGCGTGCGGTTGGGGTTCATTTGTACCCGACGTGGTTTTGAAGAATCAAGGACGACGCTAGCGGAGCAAAGATTCCAGCGCTTTGTCGAGCGCCTGGCCCCGGAGTTCGAGGCGGACGATCTTGCCGGAGGGGTCGATCAGGTAGGTGGCCGGGATCGACTTGACCCCGAACGCTTCGACGAGGTCGCCGTTGCTGGAGGCGTTGTGGATCTGCTTCCAGGGGAGTTTCCGGGCCTTGACGAACTCTTCGACGACCCCTTTGGCCTCGTCGAGGCTGACGGCGACGATCTCGAACCCTTTCGCCTTGTATTTGGCGTAGGCCGCTTGCATCCGGGGAAGTTCGACGGTGCAGGGGGCGCACCAGGTGGCCCAGAAGTCGACGAGGACGTACTTCCCTTTGAGGTCGGCGAGGCGGAAGGCCGCGTTGTTCAGGTCGATGACCGTCACCTCGGGCGCCGGGGTCCCGACCTTGTCGAGTTGGTCCAACTCGCCTTGGACCTTCTGGACCACGTTCGGGCTTTCGCCGCCGAACTTCTTGAGCAAGGTCTCGTAGACCTTGCGCGCGACCCCGGGTTCGCCGGCGGCGGTGGCGGCCTCGGCGAGCGTGTCGGCGAAGCTGGAGGCGAACTCTTCCTGATCCGCTCCGGCCAGCCCGGCCATCAATGCATCATAGGACGCCAGGGCTTCGCGGTACTGCCCGGCCTGCGCCCGGGCCATCGTCGCGACGATCCGGGCCAGCGATCGGACCGGCCCTTCGGGGTAAGCCGCGAGATACTTCCGCGCGACCGCCTCGTTCTCGGCGAACCAGTCGTGCTCGATCACCTTGTTGAAGAGCTTCATATAAGCTTGGTCGAGGTCGTCGGCCTTGGGGTGCTTGCCGACATAGTCGAGCAGGTCGCGGATCAGCATCCGGTCGTGATCATTCTGGATCTCGGCGACCGACTTCGCCGTTTCGACCCCTCCGGTCTGGGCCTCGACCCCGTGGAATTCGACCAGAACCAATCCCAGGGCGAGCGCGAGGCGATTGAACCACAAGGTCGTCGACATGGATCTTGATCCCGGAACCAAAGGGTTTGTCGTGAAATCTCGGAACGAACCCGATCAGGACGCCGCGTTGGCTTGGAGCGGGCGGGTCGAGGGCGAAGGTCGATTGAAGCTTGGCCGAGCGGTCAGGGCAAGGAGTTCGGCGATCAGGTTCGCCCATGAGGCGCAGCAGCCGTCCTTCTCGTGGTGGCGCAAGAACACCTCGCGTCCTCGACGACCGAGTTCCTGGACGAGCGTCGGGCTGGACGCGAGTCGTTCGATCGCCTTGACTAAACTATCGGCATCCCCGAGGCCGACCTGGAACCCGCAACCGGCGGCGCGGATGGTGTCGGCGGATTCGGAACGCTCGGGGCCGACGAAGATCGTCGGCCGCCCCGACGCCATCGCCCCGTAAAGCTTACCGGGGACGACGATCCCGGCCATCTCGGGTCGCATCGAGATCAGGTGGACGTCGGCCAACGACAGCGAAGCGTGAAGCTGTTCGCGGGGGAAGTAGTCCATCAAGCGTATGTTATCGAGGCTTTCGTCGGTTTTCGCTCTTTGGACTTCCTTGAGCCTCGGCCCGCCCCCGACGAAGAGGAACGCGATGTCCGGGCGGTGTCGAAGTCGTCGGGCCGCCTCGATCGCCTCGGCGAAGGTATGGGCCAACCCGAGGTTCCCCGAATACATCACGACGAACTTGTCGAGCAGCCCGAGCGACCCTCGGAGCGGGTGCCCTTGGCGGTCGAGGGGATAAATCTCGTCGCGGCGGCTCCAGACCGGGATCACGACGAGCCGATCGCGGGGGACGCCCTTGGCCGCGATCCGGTCGGCCATGTATTCGCCCAGGACGACCACCCGATCCGCCTGGCGGTACACGGCGTCGCTGATCCGAGCGATCGCCTTGACCACCGGGTTTTTCGGGGACATTCGACCGAGCGCGAGGCTGGCGTCGGGGTGGAGATCCATGCTCCAGTAGACGTGCTTGGACCCTTTGAGGCGGCGGAGGATCGTGCCGATGAGGCCGATGATCGGCGGTGTGGTCAGGGTCACGACCACGTCGGCTTTGGGCAAGAACAGGGCGGCCAGGGATGCCCGGAGGTAGAAACTCAGGTAGTCGACCATCCGGTGCAGCGTGGTTTTCCGGCCCAGCGAGGTGGCCTCGACGCGGTGGATCTCGACGCCGTTGCGGGCCTCTCGGGTCGGGGGACGCTCGGCGACTGGCTCGTAGCCGCCTCGGGAGCAGAGGACGTGGACCTCGTGCCCTTGATGGGCGAGGGCTTCGGCGAGGTCGGTCAGATGCTGCGCCGTGGATGCGTGGTCGGGCCAGTAGTATTGATTGACGAAAAGGAGCCGACCCGGGCGAGTCGGCTCCGATCCGGCCCGAACGGTTTCGGCCGGGTTCACCACTTGGCGTCCGCCTGGGCCTTGTTGGCCCGGTACCAGGCGACGGTTTTGCTCAGGCCCTCTTTGAGCTTGGTTGGCGGCGTCCAGTCGAGGATGGCTTGCATCCGGGTCGTGTCGAGGACCTTGAACCCGGCGCCGTCGGGCTTGTCGGTCAGCCAGGTCATCTGGCCCTTGTAGCCGCTGACGGCGTTGACGGTCTCGGCCAGTTCCTTGATCGAGGTCCCGACCCCGGTCCCGATGTTGAGCGGGGTGGCGGCATCATCATACTTCTCGGCGGCGAGGACGATCGCATCGGCGCAGTCTTCGACGTAGATGAACTCGCGAATCGGCTTTCCGGTGCCCCAGACCTCGACCGACGGCGTCTTGTTCAAGTCCGCCTCCACCCACTTCCGGACCAAAGCAGCGACGACGTGCGAGCGGTCGGGGTTGTAGCTGTCGCCGGGACCGTAAAGGTTCGTCAAGATCAGGTGGATCGAGTCCAGCCCGTATTGCCGCTTGTAAGCCTGAGCCTGGACCGCCATCATCTTCTTGGTCAAACCATAGTTGATGACGCTGGCATGACAAGGGCCGGCCCAGAGGTCGGATTCTTTGAGATGCCCTTCGAGGTAGCCGGGGTACGAGCAAGCCGTCCCGATGGCAACGAACTTCTTGATGTCGGCCAACCGGGCCGCTTCCATCAGGTTCGCGCCCATGACCAGATTCGAATAATAAAGCGTGGCCGGTTGGGTCTGGTTGATCCCGATCCCGCCGTAATACGCCGCCGCGTGGAACAGGACGTCGCACGGATGTTCGAGCAGGCAGCGGAGGCAGGCGTCGAGGGTCGTCAGGTTGTAATCGCGTTGGCGGGGGACGAACACCTTGGCCCCGAAGCTTTCGAGCCGCTTGACGAGGTGCTGGCCCAGGAAACCGGCTCCCCCGGTGACCGTGACCTTCTTGCCGGACCAGAATCCTTCCATCGAGGTGCATCCTTTCGAGGTGGTGGGATTGGCAATATCAAACCGACAGAACCGTCTTCAAGATCCGGGCGGCTGCTTCGAGGAGTCCGTCGATCGGGCGTTGGCTGACGACCGTCATCGAGAGTTGGCCATCGAGCGTCACGACATCAACTTTCTGATGGGTCGGCGAACCCGCCCCGCTCCCGCAGTAAACGGCGAGGAGTCGAAGGTCTCCATATCGGCATGGGATCTTCTCCGCGC
>JAABUX010000634.1_pt1 | contig 58119 bp, 57 predicted proteins | sample 5561851 | NCBI WGS metagenome assembly JAABUX01 (sample SAMN10711883, study PRJNA513361) | rock metagenome | isolation source: Antarctica rocks | place: Antarctica: Victoria Land, Richard Nunatak red sandstone | collected 2016-01-03
GACGTAGACCAGGACGTTCAGGGCGATCAGCAGAATGGTGACGATGGGGAACGTGCTGGTGGGCTGATTGTCTCGCAGCGGGATCAATGGCTCGGTCTCCTCCTATTCTAGCACACCGGGCGGGCGGTGTCAACAAAGCCCTATTGGGGAGTGCCTAAATTCAGTCGGCAGGCTTCAAGCCTCGGATGGGGCAAGGACTGAACTGCCATCGGCAGTGTTTCCTGCCGGTCTCGTTCCTAAAAGTCAATGCCGACTGGAAATAGGCACTCCCTACTATTGAGGAGTGCTTGACAGCTGGCGCTCAGGCCGCTATACTTTCCCTAATGCGGCCCCATTCTACACTCGCGCCAGCACCGGAACAAACTGCCTTATGAAACGCCTCCTGATTGCCCTCGGCGCGCTCTGCCTGCTCGCCCTCAGCGTCTCCGGCATTGCGCTGGTCGTCCGCAGCCAGCAGCGGCAAGCCGCCGCGCGCCGGTTCATAGATGCCGGGCCGGCCAATCTGGCGCGGGAAGAAGCGGCGGCCCGGCGGGAAGGCATTCCGCTCACGGCTCAGGAGTTGCAAAAGCCCCTGCCGCCGCCGGATCAAAACGCTGCACCGCTTTACACGAAGCTGACCAAACTGCTCCACGACAAGCCGCTCGGCCTGCCCAAGTACGCGGAAGGCATGGACGCTTTCCACGCCTACACGCCCGCCCAAATCGCCGCCGTGCGCCGGACCCTCGTCGCCCGGCAGGACGTGATGGCGCTGGTGCATCAGGCCGCCGACAAGCCGCAGTGCGTGTTCGTGCGGGACTGGAACAAAGGTGTTGATCTGGAATTCCCGGAGTATCAGCTGATGCGCGAGGCGGCACGGCTTATCAAGACCGAGAGCTACTTGCTGGCGCGGGATGGGCATTTTGGGGAGGCAATCACTAATCAGGCGCGAGGCTTCCGCGTAGCCGAACACGCGGCCTCCGATCCCGCCCTAATTAGTTATTTGGTAGGCAATTCTAGTGAAACGATTACGCTTGCCGGGATGCAAAGCATTCTCGCGCTGGCAGGAGCGGATGCTGCCGCTATCTGGCAAGTTCAGCAGAGCACCCGCTCCGAGTTCGCGCCCCTGCCTCTGCGTGCCCCTCTGGCAAATGAGGCTGCCGCTATGGAACCGATTTTCCGGCAACTGCACCAGGGGCAGCATCAGGGGATACAGTGGTTTTCATCTTCCCTCGAAAATCTGACCTCCGGCAAGCGTATCGCTTTTGATCCGCAGAGGTCTGTGAAACCTGTATCGCCGGCAGAAGAGAAACTCGTGTCTGACACGATTGACGCCCAGCAGGCCAACTACCTGTCGGATGTGCGTCGGATGGTCGCTGCCGTTGACGCGCCAACAAAGGAGCGTCGCGCGGTGTATGCCTCTTTACTGGACGCTTCGGCACCAAGCGCGAGGAATGGGGCCAGGACGATGTCCTTTATCCTGCTGCCGGACGGCCAAAAACTGGACGAGGATGATCTTCGGCTGAAAGCCCGTAAAGTGGTGACGCTGGCCGCCGCTTCCCTACTCGCTGAGAAAGCAAAAGCCGGCGCGTTCTCCGCCACTTTGCCGCTGGGGTTCACCGACCCGTTCACGAACAAGCCGCTGGGCTACCGGCGGGAGGGCGTGGGCTTTGTCGTCTACAGCGCCGGGCCGACCGGCCACTTCGACGGCGGCAGGCCGGGCGAGAAAGTCTCCGGCCAAGAGTCGGCCTTCCGCTACCCCGCCGTTCCCGTCCCCGTGCCGAAGGACATAAAGTAGACCTATTGCCTTCGTTTCCCTGCCCTGAACGGCAGGGCTTTAACAGAGCAATCCCCCGCCTGCGCGGGCGAAGCCTCTTAGTTCCCATGCCCGCGCAGGCGGGGATTTGCTCTATTACAGCACGGGGGTTCAGCCCCGTGTAACCCATCAAAGGATTCCACCTGTGCCGTCACGAACAAGCTGGGCAGACCACCGCAAAGGACAACTCATTCCATGACCAAGACACTGAAAGTCGCCGTCATCGGCGTCGGCGGCATCGCCGGCACGCATTTTCCCGGCTGGAAGGCCAGCCCCCACGCCGAGCTGTATGCGTTCGGCGACATCGCCCCCGACACCTTGCAGCGGCTCGGCGACCAGCACGGCATTGACCCCGCCTTGCGCTACGAGGACTCGTGGGAGCTATTCAAAAACCCCGACATTGACATCGTGGACATCTGCACGCCCAACATGTACCACACGCCGCTGACCGTCGCGGCCTTAGAACACGGCAAGCACGTCATTTGCGAGAAGCCGCTCGCGCCGACGCCCGAAAACATCGAGGCAATGATCGCCGCTCGCGACAAGAGCGGCAAGCTGCTGATGACCGCCCAGCACTTCCGGTTTACGCCCGAAGCCAAAGCCTTGAAGGCTGAAATCGAGACCGGCGTCCTGGGCGATGTCTACCACGCCCGCTCGTGGATGCTGCGCCGCCAGCTCTGTCCCACGCGCGACAGCTTCCTTCAAAAGCAGCACAGCGGCGGCGGGCCGTGCATTGACATCGGCGTCCATATCCTCGACCTGACCCTGTGGATGATGGGCAATCCCAAGCCTGTCACGGTTTCGGGCGTGACCCAGGACAAGCTGATGCGGATGCCCGGCGCGTGGAGCGTCTGGGGCGGGGCGATTCCGAGCGAGCGAGCGGACGTGGAAGAGTTCGCGGCGGCGATGGTGCGCTTCGAGAATGGGGCGACGCTCGTCTTGGAAGTGTCCTGGCTGCTGCACCACAAGACATCCGGCGAGGACATGCAGATGTGGCTCTACGGCGATCAGGGCGGGTCGCACTGGCCCTCCAACGAGATACTGACCGGCAACAACGCCACCCAGCAGCAGCTCAACACGTCGCTTCAAATCAAGCCCAGCGGCCTGGAAGCCCATGCCGAGGAGTGCAAGGTCTTCGCCCAGGCGGTCGCCGAGGGCCGGCCGTCCCCCGTCCCCGCCGAGCAGTCGCGGGACGTGATGGCGATTTTAGATGGGCTTTACAAGAGCGCCGAGGCGAAGCGCGAGGTGGCGCTGTAGGGGGATGCCGGAGAAGATCGCCCCCCGGCCCCCAATTCTGGGGGAGCAGGAAGAACCCGGAAGGGCTTCCGCGACATCCTCTCCGGTCCCCCCAGAATTGGGGGCTAGGGGGCAAGCCGGTTGTTTCTAAAGGTCTTCCAACACCGCGAACATCTCCTCCACCGACCCCGCCCGCTTGACGGTTTCAAACGCGGCGAAAGTGCCCTGCGTGTGCGCGATGTTCAGCCACTGTTTCAAGCGGCAGACCATCTGCGGCGTCAACTTCCCGTCGAGCGCCTCCGTCAGCGCCACCAGACGCCGCAGGGGCGGAAGCCAGTCCAGCGGCGCGTCCGCCCCCGCTTCGGCGTCAGCGTCCGGGGGCGCCAGGCCGAGTTCGCGAGCCGCCCGGCAGGGCAGCCGGGGGTCCGCCAGCGCCCCGCGCCCCAACATAAAGTGGATGCAGCCGGTTTCGTCGCGGCAGCGGCGCAGGTCGGCGACCGTCCAGAGGTCCCCATTGGCGACGACCGGGATCGTCAGCCTCGCCCGCACCCTCCCGATGGGTCCCCAGTGCGCGGGCGGACGGTAGCCCTCGGCCCGCGTCCGCCCGTGAATCGTCAGCCAGGCCGCCCCGCCCTCCGCCGCCATTTCGGCGTTCTCCACGACCACGTCCGGCGTGTCCCAGCCCAGCCGCAGCTTGGCCGAGACGGGGACGTCGGCGGGCAGCGCGTCCCGGACCGCCCGGACGATCTCCCGGATGCGCTGGGGGTGTTTCAGCAGCGTCGCCCCGCCGTCGTGGCGGTTGACGGTCGGGGCGGGGCACCCGAAGTTGATGTCCACGGCCCGCGCCCCCGCCTTGCAGGCCGCGACCGCCGACGCCGCCATGCGGCCCGCGTCCCCGCCCAGAAGCTGCACCTGCACCGGCAGCCCGCTCCGCGTCGTCCCGCCCTCCCCCAATTCGGGGACGTGGCGGCGGAACATCTTGGCCGGGAGCACGTCGCCGCTGACCCGCAGGAATTCGGAAATGGCAAAGGTGAACGCCCCGGATTCGCCCTGGAACGCCCGCATGGGGGCGTCGGTCAGCCCCTGCATCGGGGCCAGGAGGAGCGCGGGCACGTTCGGCAAAAGCATCGGGACAGGGGACATGATAAGGACATTGTAGCCACTTGGCGCTGCCATTGTCAAATGAATGGCAGTTTCCGGCAATTGCGAGTAGGTTCAGCGCCGGTCACGGGCTGGACGCCACGGGTTGAAAGCTGGACGCCACGGGTTGAAAGCCGATGCTGCCAAAAGCCCACCGTCCAGGGGACGCCCAGCGACGTGTGGCTTCGCCTCTTTATGTCCGGCCCGGCGGCGTTCGCCCCGGTTTCTTCCGTCCCCTGGACGGTGGGCTTTTGGCAGCATCGGCTTTCAACCCGTGGTCTTCTGCTGCCAATCAACCCAACCGAACCCTTTCCCCGCCTCCTTTCGTTATAGCCTTTAACACTACAGCCTTGCACACCTGCTCGGAAGGAACCACGCCCATGTCACTCACGCCCCGCCTTTGGCCGCTCGCCGCCCTTGCCTGCGCCTGCCTCACTCTCACGGGCGACGCCCGCGCCCAGACGCCCTCGCAGATCGGGCGCGACCCCATGGGCGTCCTGCACACCCTGGAAACCGCGACCGACGCGCGCTCCGTCGCCGTCCGCCGGCAGATCGAGGCCGGACCCGCCGACCTGGCGCGGGCACGCGCCGAAATCGCCGGAGACGGCGTCTCGCCCGACCCGGCTGGCCTGCAAAAGCCCCTGCCGCCGCCCGACCGGAACGCCGCGCCGCTGTACCAAAAGCTATTCCAACTGCTCCGCGACAAGCCGCTGGGCCTCCCGATCTACGCCCAGCCACTGACGGCAGATCACACCTACACGCCCGAACAGCTCGCCGTCGTCCAAAAAATCTACGGCAGCCGCCCCGACGTCTGGGCGCTGCTGCATCAGGCCGCCGACCGCCCGCAGTGCGTCTGGACGCGGAACTGGTCGGAAGGGGCCGGCATCCTGTTCCCCGAGTTCCAGCAGATCCGCGAGGCCGCGCGCCTGCTGAACACCGAGACGTACCTGCTGGCCGCGCAGGGTAGGTATGCCGAGGCCGTCCAGAACCAGACGCGCGGGTTCCGGGTCGCCGAGCACGCCGCCTCCGACCCGGTCCTGATCAGCTACCTCGTCGGCAATGCCTGCGAGGCCATCACGCTGACTGGGATGCGCGGCATCCTGGACATGGCCGGGCCGAACGCCGCCGTGGACGCTCAAGTGCGGGCGGCGATTGAGACCAGCCGCCCGCGCCTCTCCCTGCGCTACGCCTTGGCTGGTGAGGTTGGCGTTCAGGCCACCGGCCTCCAGCAGATGCAGGATGCCTTGGACAAAGAAGGCGTGCGGGGAGTGGCGGAGATCTTCGTGGGGAAAGGCGATCCCCTGCTGAAAAGGCTGCCGCCGGGCACGCCCGCCGACCGCCGGTTCGCGCAGGACTGGCTGGACGAGAGCGAGGCGATCCTCCTGACCCGGATGCGCCCCCTCCTGGCCGCCGCCGATCTAACGCCCGTGCCGCGCCGCCAAGCCTTCGCGCAGGAGGCGCAGGTCGCCGCGCCCGACTCTGTTCTGACTCTCCTCCCCAACATGGTGCTGCCTGTGTTCGCGCAGGTGGATAGCAACGAGACGCGCCGCGTCGCGCTGGAAGAAGTGACGGTCGCCGCCGCCGTCGTCCTGGCCTCGCGGGCCAAGACGGGCGCGTTCCCGGACGCCCTGCCGGAGCCGTTCGCGGACCCTTACACCAGCAAGCCGCTCCTGTACCGGCGCGAGGGCGCGGACGGCTTCGTCGTCTACAGCGCCGGTCCCGACGGCAAGTACGACGGCGGCAAGTCGGGCGAGAAGATGGCGCTGGGTCAGGTGGGGTTCCGCTACCCGGTTCTGAAGACGCCTGCGACCAGCCGTTGACGCTCCCTGAGCAAAACCCAGTCCGGTTCCCCGCCCTGAACGGCGGGGCTTTAGAAGTGCAATCCCCCGCCTGCGCGGGCGAAGAAAGAATTGGCATTTCCTATGCCCGCGCAGGCGGGGATTTGCTCTCTTAAAGCCCAGGGGTTCAGCCCTGGGGACTGAGACTGCCGGGCCGTTGACTCTCGGCGCGGCTACATCGGGTATAACATCTGTCATGGGCCTGCGACACGACAACCCGAACTCGCTCGAACCTGACCCGCTCCGAACGCAGCGCATGACGGCGGACGAGGCCAAGTCCGTCACCGCCCTGTGGCAGCAGGAGGCGTCGTGCAGACAGGCCTGACCGACCAGCCCGCCGTGCCGGACGTCGCCGAGGGCCTGGACGTTCCTGTGGAGGAGGTTCAGCGCCTCCTGGCCGAAGTGCGCGCCCGGCGGGTGGAAGAAGAACTTCGGCTTGCACGCGAACAGAAGCTGGCACAGGCCGAGGCCCGGCTTGCCGAAGAAGAAGCGAGACTCGCCGACGTTCAGCAGCAGCGGGCAGAAGTGCGGCGGGCGAAGGCAGGACGTCGCGGAGGGGCCGCTTCGCGCCGACAGGCCGCAGACATTGAGCCGGTCCCATGGGAGGTCTGGAAGGCTACTCATTCGCCCGTGCGGTGGGCGGAGACCGAGCCGGGCGTGTGGGAAGATGTCAACCAGCAGGAACCGACGCCACTGCTCTCGTCCGGTGTGAAGGCCGGCGCGGTCGTCGTTTGCCTGATGTTAAGCGCGGCGGTTTCAGTTCTCGCCTGTTTAGTCTGGATTCTCAGTTCTGTGGGCCGCAACTAACGCCATGACAAACAACAAACCCATCGGTGAGATCATCGAAGCCGGCACGACGGCTTTCGTCGCGCAGTGCCTGGAAGTGCCGCGCGAGATCATCCCTCGGCTGTACGACCCGCCGCCCTTCGGCTCGTTCGTCAAGATCGGCAAGCCCGCCCCTGTGACGGAAGCGCCCGCCGCGCCCCTCCCGCCCGAAGAGGAGGAAGACCCCTTTGCGCTGCCGTTCGACGCGCCCGCGTCCCCAACCCTCAACACAGGCAGCACGGGTGCGCGACTCGCGCCCGCCGTCTACGCCCTCGTTTACGGCGCGAACACCGCCTCGCTGGAGCCGAACCGCCGCCCGTCCGCCCTAGGTTTCGAGGACGAGGACGAGATGCGGAAGCGGCAGCCGCAGATTTTTGAGCTGCTGCGGACCGAGTTCTCCGGTCTGCTGGTCGCCTACAGCGAGGGCGGCGACAAGCCCCTGCGCCGTCACCTGCCGCCCCTGCCGCCGCGCATCCACAGCCGGGTCTACCCGTGTACCGAAGGCGAGACGCGGCGGCTGACTGAGGACCTGTCGTTCCTGCGGTCCCTCCTGCTCCCTTCCGGCGGCGCGCTGGCCGGCGTCCCCTCCGACGAGCTGGCGGCGGCCTGCCTGCGGCTGGCGCGCGACTCGCACCCGGACGACCAGGCGTTCCTGCTGCGCGCGGGCCAAACGCTGGCGAAATCCATGGCGAACGATTACGAGAGACTCCAGGCGATTTTGAGGAATGTGCTATGATAAACGCTGACAACGCGGGTCGGAAGCGGGCGGTTGAAACCGCAGCAACGAGAGCACGAAACTTGCCTTCGCAGGTTAGGAGCAGAACGTCAATCCTAGGGCGCGAAGGCGGACTTCGCGCCCTGGTTGCCGCGATTTCAGTCGCCCGCTCCCGCGCCTTCTGCCTTCCGCTGCTTCTCGCCTGTCTCCCGCCCGCCCGCGCCCAGACGCCGCCCACAGAAGCGACGATAGACCGCGCCGCCGTCTACCAGAAAGCGCTGCCGTCCTACACGGACGACGCACGCCGCCCTCTCGCCGTCAAGACCGGCGGCGCACAGACCCTGGGCGGCGCGCGCCTCCTGCGCTTTTCCTACCTGAGCACACCCGGCCAGCGCGTCCCTGCCCTCCTGTTCACGCCCCTGCGCGCCTCGGCGACGCACCCCGCGCCCTGCCTGGTCCTCCTGCACGGGCTGGGCGGCAGCAAGGAGATCATGGCCGCCCTGGCTCTGTTCGCGGCCAAGTCCGGGTACGCTTCGCTCGTGATTGACGAGTACGGCCAGGGCGAGCGCGCGCCCGCCAAGCCGTCCACGCAGTCTCAGGCGGAGGAACTGGCGACCACAGTGCATCAGTCCGCGCTAGACGTCCGGCGCGGCTTGGATTATTTGGGGACCCGGCCGGACATCAACAAGCAGCGCATCGGCCTGTGCGGCATTTCGCTCGGCGCGATCATCGGCGCCGTCGCGTCCGGCGTGGACCCCCGGATCAAGGCCACCGCGCTGATCTCCGGCGGCGGCGATTGGGGCCTGATCCTGAAGACGCTGACCGCCAACCGCGCCGAGGTCGGCGGGCGCAGCACGGCGGGCTTCAAGAACATGGACTGGGACCGCGTCAACGCCCTGCTCGCCCCCGAAGACCCGCTCACCTTCGCCCCCCACATTGCCCCTCGCGCGCTGCTCATGCTTGGCGGGCGCAAAGATACCACCATCGTCCCCCTGTCGCAGCAGGAACTCTACGACGCCGCCCGCGATCCGAAGGAGATCCAGTGGTTCGCCCAGTACGGCCACGTCCCCCCGCCCGAAGTCGTCTATCCCGCCTTGCAGAAGTTCTTCGCGGCGCGGCTGTGAAGACCCCCACCCCCGGCCCCTCCCCCGTACCGGGAGAGGGGAGTTGGAAAAAGAGGGAGGGCACCCGTTCCTAGTCTTATCCTTATCTTACCCCCTCTCCCGCTTGCGAAGGCTTTATTGGGGTGGGGAGGGGTTGGGGGTGGGGGCGCGTCTTTACTGCCCCGCGCCCGCGCTGGACTTCGTGTATCCTGCGGGGACGGCGAACGCCGAGGCGGGCACGGGGGCCTGGGACACCGACACGACCGAGGACGTGACGGTCGTGTTGCCGAGCGGGCTGCCCGTGACCGCCATTGTCGTCTTCAGCGGAAAGCCCTTGATTTTGCGCATCAGGCCCTGCATGACGGCCATCGGCCCCTGACCGCTCGCCGGCAGGGTGGGGCGCGGCAAGTCCTGGGCGGCCCAGATGTCGCCCTGGATGACCGTGCCCGGCTGCGAAGCCAGCGTCGCCGTCATCGCATAGCGGCGGGACGGATGCCCCTGGATGACCTTCTTCTGGCCCGTGTCCTTGACCGTGGCCGTGATCTGGCCCGCCGGAGTCGCCGGCGTTTGAACCGTCGTGAAGGTGTGCCTGCGCCGGTCAATCACCGTGGTCTGATTCGTCGCCGCGTCCGAAACGTAGGTCATCTGCCCGATGTCGGCGCGCGACTTGCTGCCATGCGCATAAAGCGTCGTCACCTGCGGGGCGCCGCTGAACATGGGGTTGCCCGACCGGCTCATACGCGCCCGCTGCTCCGGCGTCATGGACTCCAGGTAGGCTTTGATCTGTGGGCTGTCAATCTTGAGCGTCTGCACCACCTTGAGGTCGGCGCGGGCGGCGGAGGCGGTCAGGGCCGCCAGCCCGACGGCCAGTGTGGAAAAAGCGATTGCGGTCTTTGTCACTAGAATATGCTCCTGTGTTTCTATCCGATACGTTTACGCGGCTTTCTTTCCGCCGGTTCCCGCTGCCGAACCCCCCACGGGTATCCGGTACAGCCGGTCCAGCAGGCGCGGCGGCAGAAGCCGCACGGCGGCCATCGTCAGCGACGCCAGGCGCGGGAAGCGGACGACGGATTTCCCGGCCCGCAGGCCGTCTAAAATGATGCGCGCGGCGTCCTCCGGCTCCATCAGAAACGGCAGCCACGTCTGCGCCGCCGTCATCGGCGTGCGGACGAAGCCCGGCGCGACCGTCACCAGCCGGATGCCCTGCGCTGCCCAGGGCGCGCGCAGGCCGTCGCAGAGCTGCGACACCGCCGCCTTGCTGGCTGAGTACCCCGCGCTGGCGCCCGGAAACGCCCGGTCCGCCGACAGGCTGGACACCACCGCCACCGTCGCCTCGCCCGGCTGCGCCTTCAGCAGCGGCTGCAACGCCTCCAGCCAGTGCGCCACGCCTAAGACGTTGATGTCCAGCATCGTCTCCAGCGCGCCGCTCGTGAACTCCTCCGCGTCCGTGCCCAGCCCCACGCCTTGTGACAAGATCGCCGTCTCGATCCGCTGCCCCCGCAGCACGATCTGCGCCAGCGCCGCCTGAACCGAAATCGGATCGCGCACGTCCGAAACCAGCGCCAGCGGCTCCCCGCCGAACATCGCCGCTTCCCGCGCCACCCGCGCCAGCCGTTCCTCGCTCCGGCCCACCAGCGCGACATGCTTGCCCTCCCGCGCCAGGGCCAGCGCGAGTGACCGCCCGATCCCGCTGGACGCGCCGACGACGAGGTGTGTGGAGGAGGCGCTTGTCATTTGAAGGTAATGCTGAACCGGCTGTTGGGGCCGTCGTAGGTGAAGATGATGTATTGCAGGATGTCGCGCCCAATGAGACATTGGACGTTCTGGCCTATGGGCGGCGCCTCAACCACGTCTGTCTCAAAGGCGATAGTCCTGGACAGAACGACACGCACCCGGTATTCATAGCGTATCAGCGGCTTTGTGGTTGAAGGCGTCGTCAGACGAACGGTGCTAATCCAATCCAGACCTAGCTTTTCGATGACGGAGGTTTGGATCAACGTGCCGGATGCGCCGGTATCAATCAGCGCATTGACGGAAACGGACGGCACCTCATCACCATCGTTCCGCATGACCTTCTGTGCGTCCAAGACGGGTTCCACTTGAACTTCAAGCGTTGGCCCGTCTCGCAACAGGCCGGGAGGGACCTGCTTAAGACGCGCCATTCTCCTCCTCCATGTCAAGGAATTGAAAGGATGATCCGCCGATGGTATAAACCTTGTCTTGTTCCAGCACCTGCTTTACCATAAAGCCGGTAAGCCGAAAACGCCGGTAGCCCTCGGAGAACGCTTCTTCCTCGCGGTCATAAAGGCCGATGATCTCGCCGCCTTTGATAAGAACGTACTTACCTCTGTCGGTTTCGAGCAGTTCGGCTTTGTGGGCTTCGTAGGCTTTCAACTCTTGGGCGCGCGGACTCGTCTCCCATCCATCGGGTAATGCTGTAGAAGTCGTCATGAGTGTAGCCCTCCGCCTCCATTGTACCCCCTACGGCAACGAAGACCCATCCCAGACGTGCTCCGGGTCAGAATAGAAGAAAACGTGTATATGGCCGAAGGAAACCGCGATAAACCATCCACCGGGGACTTTGACGCGCTGCGTCCTCGGCTTCAGAAAGCCTCCCTTGTCTACCGTCTCCCATATCAGGGCCATGTTGCTTTACTCCTTCTCCACGAAGGCGGCGTAGATGGCGCGGACGGCCTTTTCGTAGTCGCCGGTCGCCACGCCGACGATGATGTTCAGCTCGCTCGACCCCTGATTGATCATGCGGATGTTGACATTGGCCCCGGCCAGCGCGGTGAAGACTTTGGCCGCAATGCCGACGCGGCTGATCATGCCCTGGCCGACCACGGCCAGCATCGCCATGTCGCGTTGGACTTCGATACGGTCCGGCTGGACGACCCGGCGAATCTCGGCGACGACCTCATGCTCCTTGCCGGCCAGTTCCTCGTCGGTCAGGATGACGGAGAGCGTGTCAATGCTCGTCGGCGAGTGCTCGTAGGAGATGCCGTGCGACTCTAGGATTTCCAGCACCTTGCGCCCGTAGCCGCGCTCCTGGTTCATCATCGCCTTTTCGGTGAACAGCGTCGCGAATCCCTTGCGGCCCGCGATGCCGACGATGCTGGTGGCGCGCGACTCGCGGGACATAACGATCTTCGTCCCGGCGTCGCCGGGCCGGTTCGTGTTCTTGATGTGGATGGGGATACCCGCCTCGCGCACGGGGAACACCGCCTCGTCGTGCAGCACGGTCGCGCCCATATAGGATAGTTCCCGCTGCTCTCGGTAGGTGATCTCCTCGATGGGGCAGGGGTCCGGGACCAGGCGCGGGTCGGCCATCAGCAGGCCGGACACGTCCGTCCAGTTCTCGTACACGGCGGCGTGGACGGCGCGGGCGACGACGGCCCCGGTGACGTCTGACCCGCCCCGCGAGAAGCACTTGATCTTGCCCTGCGCGTCCTGCCCGTAGAAGCCCGGAATGACCGCGATCCTGCCTTCGGGCACGGCGGCCAGGCGCGCGCCGAGCCGCCCATAGCTTTCCCCCTCGTGGAACCGCCCATCCGCCCCGAAGCGGATGCCGTCGGCGGCGTCCACGAACTCCGCGCCCAAAAACTCCGCGATGATGCGCGCGCTCAGGTACTCGCCCCGCGACGCCACCCAGTCCTTCGCCGCCCCCGCCGCCACCTGCTGCCCGATGTCCCGCAGCCACTCCCACGCCCCGGCCACGCCCAGCTCGGACGCGATGCCCAGATACCGCTCCTTGATGATCGCGAACGGCGCCCCCGCGTCCAATCCCTGCTCGCCGAGCGAGTGGCACAGGTACAGCAGGTCCGTGATCTTCTTGTCCCTGTCCGTGCGCTTGCCCGGCGCAGACACGACGATGAACCGGCGGCGCGGGTCCGCCCGGACGATGGCCGCGATCTTCCGCACCTGCTCGGCGTCCGCCACCGACGACCCCCCGAACTTGGCGACGATGGGCCGAGGGTGCTGCGGATGCTGGTTAAAGTGTGTGTCTGTCATAGACTTATCTGTGAGATCGCCGCGCTTCATGCCGCGCGGAGCAAGAACGGCTTGCGAATGACTTCCTGACCTGGGATGGCTTCCGAGATTGTACCGATAAAGGGAGCTTATGCAATATCCAACGCTTTCAGCTATGCACCGGCGGAGGCAAGCCGTCGAGTAACTTGACGAACTATGAGTTGCGCTATGGAAGATATCGTTGCGTCCGCTGCGTTGATTGGCAAGAACGTGGTCGTCATCGCCGGTAGTCCAAATAATTATGGGTTACGTCCGCGCTTGTTTCCTTCCAGCCACTGGCGAGCTTTTTCCAGATCGAGGACGCCTCATAACCTCGAATGATTAGAGTTGTGGTGCAAATAAGCCTTTTGGCTCTGTAAGGCTCCCTGAGCGCATTATAGCTTCCTGAATGAAAATCTTGTCAATTTATCGTCACCAGGGGCCTCACAGCCGCTCCAAGCGGCAAGAAAAGCCATTCCTGAGTCAAGAGACTGAATAATTGCACCACAACTCTATTGTATATGCCGGTGCTGAGGCAGAGCGTGAGTGCAGTATGACGTAGCGCCACTGCATAACCGCCCTCGCCTGGTCACCTTGCGCCACAATGCGAGAAACCGTGCAGTGAGCCTTGGCCCTGCCGCCGTTCTTAGCAAAGATGATTCCCATGCCGGATTGAACCTGACGGAAGTTACCCTTATGTCCTTCGACGTTTTTGACGATATAGCCAGGCGAATACATCGCCATGAAGCCAGCCAAATCTTGTCTCCCGTAGCTTTCAGCGGCGCGGTCGCAGACTGCCTGAATAGCTTGGGCGGGAGTGTCGGCACACGCACCGGGTGAATGGATGAGAACGACCGCGCCGAGAGCCAGCACAGCGGACACAGAGAGGATGCGGGGACAGGCGCTTCTATTCGGAATGCAAAAAGTCATTATCACGGTCTCCTGATTTTCACTACAGCATATAACGCTCCGTCCGTCAACGCTCCCGACAATGCCCGTTAAGCACCATGCTGCCCATGATGTTAAAGCGAGAGCACTCGCTTCGCCTCAGCGGTATTGATTCGCCTGGCCGCTCGTGTAATGCTAAGGCAGACCGTCCCCGAAGGTGCCATGTCTAAGGGATGCCGACTGGCCTCAACGGTGATCGCTCTCCCACTCCTTGAGCGACGGCATCAGCGCGTAGGCCGTCAGGTCCAGATGGATGGGCGTGATCGAGATTTTGCCGTCGGCGACGGCGCGGACGTCCGAGCCGGCTTCGGCCCCTGCGGCTTCCTCGGCCAGCGAGCCGCCCAGCCAGTAGTAGGGGCGGCCCACGGGGTCCAGACGCTTCTCGATCCGGTCCACATACTGCCGCCGCCCCTGGGTCGTGACGGCGACGCCCGCGATCTCGGACTGCGGCAGGTTGGGCGCGTTGACGTTCAAGATCGTGTAGGGCGGCAGCGGGTGGGCCGCGAGCCAGCGCGCCACCCCGGCGGCGAAGCGGGCGACCGGCTCCCAGTGAACCTCTTTGTCCCAGGTCGCCACCGAGACGGCCAGGGAAGGCTTGCCGATGATGGCGGCCTCAATCGCCGCCGAGACCGTTCCCGAATAGTGGACATCCCAGCCTAAATTGGGGCCGTGGTTGATGCCCGAAACCACCAGGTCCACGTCGCCGCCCATCGCCTCTAAAACGCCCAGCGTCGCGCAGTCCGAGGGCGTGCCGTTGGACATGAACGCTGGGGACCCGTCCCGCAGCGCCGTCGGCGTCATCCGCAGGGGCTTGTGCAGGGTGATCGCATGGCCCGTCGCGCTCTGCTGACGCTCCGGGGCCATGACCGTCACGTCGCCGACTTCCGACAAGGCTTCGTACAGGGCGAACAGGCCGTCTGCCTGGACGCCGTCGTCGTTGGTCACTAAGATACGCATTGCCGTCAACTATAGCCCAAAGGCCGGGCCGGTGTCAAGGCGGAGGCCGTCCGCTTGCCGCGCCCCCGCGCGGGGTATAATGGGCGGAGAAGATTGCCCCCCAGCCCCCAATAATGGGGGAGTCAGAGAAGACACGGCGGGGGCTGCTCCTACTCCCCCATTATTGGGGGCCGGGGGGCGACATTTAGAAAGCACCGTTCTCATGCGCTTGCGCCTTTTCCTGTTCGCGCTCCTGTTCGCGCTGTCCCTGAACAGCCTCACGCCTGCGGCCCTCGCCGCGCCGCCCGCCGCTTTCGGCGTGGCCGCGCACAACAACGTCAACATCGAGTGGTGGTACGTCAACGCCCACGTCACGACCGACAAAGGCCGTCATCTGGCCCTCATCGGGTCGTTTTTTCGGTTCGGGGCGGGTGTCAACCCGCTGGACGGCTCGCCGATCCCGCACGCCCATTATTTGATCTACGCCGTGACCGATCTGGACAGAAAGACCCAGCGGCCCTACTCGCTGGCCGATGCCAATATGATCGCACTCTTGAAGCAGTTCGGGCCGCTGCTGGCCGCCCAGAACCCCCGCGACAAGGGCGTCCGCGCCCTCCTCGTGGGATTGGATCAGGGCAAACTGCCGCCGCCCCATCAGAAGATCGCCGGAGAGGCAAGCGTCGTCAGCGCGCCGTTCCGCCTCGCCTATGGGAAGGAAAACACGCTGGCGGCGACGAACGCCGCGAATACCGCCTTCGAACTGAACTTGGACGCGGGCGGGCCGGACAGGATTCACCTGACGCTGGCCTCCCAGAAGCCCCCAATGGCCGTCGGCGGCAAGGGCGAGACGGGCCTGCACACGCCTACCGACATGTACTACTTCTCCCTCACCCGCTGCGCCGTCGGCGGGACGGTGGACACGGGCGCGGGGCCGGAGAAGGTCACGGGCGGCCAAGGCTGGTTCGACCACCAGTGGGGCAACTCGTGGGTGGCCTCCAACAACGGCTGGGACTGGTGGGGGGTCCAATTGGACGATGGCACGGATATTTTGTTCTTCCGGCAGCGCGATTTGGCGACGGGCCGCGTCTTCTTCCCGCTGGCGACGTTCATGGACAAGGACGGGCGGCAGAGCGTGACTCGCAAGATCGTGTTCACGCCGGACCCGAAGGCGCTTTGGAAAAGCCCCAAAAGCAGTGTGACCTATCCGCTGGCGTGGACGGTAGACTTTCCTGACAAGGGCCTGCAACTGCACCTGACGGCGGCGGTGAAGAACCAGGAGATGCCGATCTTAGGCCCCGGCGCGGGCATCTGGGAGGGCCTTTGCCGGGTAGATGCTTATCAAGGCCCTGTCTTAGCGCCTGGGGAAGTTTTCAACGGCCCCGTCCAACACATCCCAGGCGTCGCGTACATGGAACTGGTCGGCTACAGCAGCCCTGCCGTGAAGAAGCAGGTGATGAAGGCGGCTGCGGCGGAGAGGAAATGAGTGCCACGGGATAAGTCCACAGAGTAAAATACCCCGGCCTGAAGGCCAGGGCCTTCAACAGTTTATCATAATGCGCGTAAGACCCCTTGATTCATCTATGGGGATAAGCGCAACGTCTTTCCTGCGAAGCAGGAACTAGTTCCTAAGACGTTCTCCTTCTGGCTGCATTTTAAGCAGGCTTCCGGTATAATCTACTTGTGAGTGTGATCTGCAATAAGTTCAGGCTGTTCCCAAGCAAGGCCCAAGAAGCCGCGTTGAATGAGACGCTTGCCGTCTGCCGCCTTGTCTACAACAGCCTTCTGCATGAGCGGACGGCACTCCATGAGCAGGGCTTGAAGGCCCCCACCTACTACACTCAGGCCCCCGCGATAACGCAGTGGAAGAAGACACACCTGGAACTCAAAACCGTTCACTCCCAGGTCTTACAGAATGTCGCTGTTCGGGTAGACCTCGCGTTCCAGGCGTTCTTCCGCCGGGTGAAGAAGAATGATGGGAAGGCGGGTGAGACGCCCGGCTATCCGCGAATGAAGGGCAGAGGGCAGTACGACAGCATTACCTACCCCGGCAGTGGCTTCAAGATTGCGAGTCTTCGGTTTGGCTGTCACTGTTCGGCAAGCAGGTACAAGTCAAGGCGAAGATACACCGTTCGCTTGTCGGCAAGGTCAAGACTTGCACGGTTCGCCGCTATGGAAGCAAGTGGTTCGTCTGTCTCTCGGTAGAGCAAGAAGACAGCCCTCTGCCGCCTTGCACAGAAGCGATAGGGCTTGACGCGGGGCTGAACTCGTTCCTAGCCTTGTCTAACGGCGAGTTTGTAGGTAATCCGCGATTCTTCCGTAAAGACGAAAAGGCGTTGGCGAAGGCTGGCAGACGACAAGCCAAGACCAAGAAGCGAAGCCATGAGCGCAAGAAGGCTAACAAGGTTCTTGCTCGTATCCATGAGCGCATCAGAAACCGTCGCCATGACTTCGTACACCAGACCGCCCGCAGGCTGGTCAACCGCTACGGCGTGATTGCCGTTGAAAAGTTAAACGTCAAGGGCATGGTCAAGAACCACTGCCTTGCTAAATCTATCTCTGACGCTTCCTGGTCGATGTTCCGCACCGTCCTCACGAGTAAGGGTGAGAGTGCCGGTCGTGAGGTAATCGCCGTCAATCCTGCGTACACAAGCCAGGACTGTTCCGGGTGCGGCTACCGCCCTGACGGGCTGGAAGGCCGCACCAAGAAGAAACTGAGCGACCGCTGGCACTTCTGCCCGAAGTGTTCCGCCTCTTTGGACAGAGACACCAACGCCGCCATCAACATCTTGGCTTTGGCAACATCTTGAACCTAGCGATAGGGACAAGTCACGCTGGGGTTACAGCGTGTCAGGTAATACCTGTAGAAGCCCCGCCATTTATGGCTGGGGAGTAATCACTAAGGCCGGGGTATTTTACTCCAGGGCAAGTATTTTCAATGCCGACTGCCGACAACTATCAAGCCGACTTACGCTACCTGCCAAAAGTCCACGCCCTGCTCGAATCCCAGCCGGCGCGGGTGTTGCTGGCCGAACTGCCGCGTCAGGTCGTGCTGGATGCCCTGCGGACGGAACTGGACAGCCTGCGGCAGAGAGTTTTGGCGGGCGCGGCCATGCCGCCGTTCGCCGAGGTGGATATTTTTGCCGCCGTCCGTCGGCGTCTCCAGGAGAACCATCTGCGGCGCTTGCAGCGGGTCATCAACGCGACCGGCATCGTCATCCATACCAACATGGGGCGCGCACCGATGGCAGAGGCCGCCGTCGAGGCCATGGCGAGCGTCGCCCGGAACTACTCCAACTTGGAGATGGACTTGGCGGCAGGCAAGCGGGGCGGGCGGGGCGGGCAGATCGAGGAGCTATTGCAGCGCCTCACGGGGGCGGAATCGGCTCTGGTCGTCAACAACAATGCCGCCGCCGTGCTGCTGGCCCTGAGCACGGTGGCGCAGAGCGGTGAGGTGGTTATCTCGCGCGGCGAGTTGGTGGAGATCGGCGGCGGATTCCGCGTCCCGGACGTCATCACGCAAAGCGGCGCGCGGCTGGTGGAAGTGGGGACGACCAACAAGACGCGGCTTGACGATTACGCGCGGGCGGTTACGCCCGAAACGAAGGTCTTGCTGAAGGTCCACGCCAGCAACTATCGCATCATCGGCTTCACGGCGGAGGCGACTCTGGCCGAACTCGTGGCGCTGGGGCGGGAGCGCGGGCTGCTGGTGATGAACGACTTGGGCAGCGGGGCGTTGATAGATGTGACGCGCTTCGGCCTGCCCTATGAGCCGACGGTCGGGGAAACGATCAAAGCGGGCGTAGATGTCGCGACGGTCAGCGGCGACAAGCTGCTGGGCGGGCCGCAGTGCGGCATCCTGCTGGGCCGCGCCGACCCGATCCGCCGCATGGCGGCCAATCCTTTGTTTCGCGCCCTGCGGGCGGACAAACTCACGCTGGCTGCTTTAGAAGCGACCCTGCGGCTGTATCTGGACGAGGCGCGTCTGACCGAGACGGTGCCCGTCCTGCACATGCTCTCGCGGAGCAAGGAAGAACTGACGCGCCGCGCCCGCCGCCTGCGGAACGCGCTGGCGAAGCTGCCCGGCCTGGAGACGCGCGTCATAGATGGGGAAGGCTATACGGGAGGCGGTGCGCTGCCGATGGTCCCCCTGCCGACCAAATTGGTACAGGTGCGGGCGGCAAAGATGAGCGTGGAGGAACTGGCGTCCGCATTGCGCCGCCACGACCCGCCGGTGGTGGGCACGCTGGCCGACGGCTGGCTGACGCTGGACGTGCGGACGGTGCGGGAGGACGAGATGCGGGAGGTCGTGCAGGCGGTGCGCGATGCCGCCGGGGAACCTGACCCCACCGCCGGCGGTTGAACGGGGCGTATCAAACATACCTATGAAGCACATCACGGTTGGCGTCGCCGGCCACATTGACCACGGCAAGACCGCGCTGGTTCGCGCGCTGACGGGAACCGAGACGGACCGGCTCAAGGAGGAGCGGGAACGGGGCATGTCCATCGTGCTCGGCTTCGCCCATCTCGCGCTGCCGGGGGGCGAGGTGGACCTGATTGACGTACCGGGCCACGAGAAGTTTGTCAAGACGATGATCGCGGGCGCGACGGGCATTGACGCCGCCCTCCTGGTGGTTTCGGCAAACGAGCGCATCAAGCCGCAAACCGTAGAGCACGTCGCGCTCATGGGCCTGCTGGGGGTTCGGCAGGGGCTGGTGGTCGTGTCCAAGAGCGACTTAGTGCCGGACGAAGAGGAGCGGGCGCTGGTCGCGGACGAGCTTGGCGAGTTCCTGCGCGGGACGTTCCTGCGCGATGCGCCGCTCTTGTTCGCGTCGGCGGTCACAGGCGAAGGTCTGGCGGACATCACGGCGGCGCTGGAAGGGCTGCTGGCGGGGGCCGAGCCGCCGGGCGAGCAGCCGTATTTTACCCTGCCGGTGGACCGGGCGTTCACGATCACGGGACAGGGCACGATCGTGACGGGGACGCTGCGGCGCGGGCCGGTGCGGGTGGGGCAGACGGTCGAGATCTGGCCGCACGGGCTGAAAGCCGAGGTGCGAGGGCTGGAGGTGCATGGGCAGCCCGTCACCGTCGCGCCGCCCGGCGGACGCACAGCCGTCAACCTGCGCGGGGTCAAGAAAGACGACGTGGCGCACGGCGACACGCTGGCGACGGTGGGCGCGCTGCGCCCGACCCGGCTGCTCGATGCCGAGCTGACGCTGCTGGCGTCGGCGGAGAAGCCGGTCAAGCGCGGGCAGGCAGTCGTCCTGCATTTCGGGACGAGTGAAGTCCCGGCGCGGGTTTACCCCCTGGGGCAGAACGAAGTTCAGGCTGGGGAAACCGCCTTTATCCAGTTCCGACTGGCGGCGGACGCCGCCGTCCCTACGGGCGAGCCGTTTGTCATCCGCACCCCGTCCCCGGTAGACACGGTCGGCGGCGGACGGATTGTTGACCCGTACCCGGCCAAGCACACGCATGTGGATGAGGTCGTGCTTCGGTCGGTGTGGACCCTGGCACATGGCAGCCCTGCCGAGCGGCTGGCGGAAAAGCTGCGCGAGGCGGGGCCGGAAGGACGCGATGAGCGGCAGTTGGCGCTCGATCTCGGCTTGTCTCCTGACGCCCTGACGCCGGACCTGCCCGTCGTGTTCTGCTCGGGCGGGCTGGTCCTGCACGTAGACGCCTTCGAGGCGCTGCGGGGGCAGACTCTGGGCCTGGTCGGTCAGTTTCACGCGGCCCACCCGACTCGGCGCGGGATGCCGCAGGAGGAGCTGCGGCGACGCCTGCCGCGCGGTTTGAAACTCCCCGCGTATCACCGGCTGGTAGAGGTTCTCACGGCGGAAGGCGCGCTGGAAGCCCTGGACGGTCTGGTGCGGCAGTCTGGTTACTCGCCCGAAGCCGCGCTGTCCGCCGTCGAGCGGGGGATCGCGCGGGAAATCGAGGCCGAGTTCCGCGCGGGCGGCCTGAAGCCGCCGGACTTGGATGCCGTCTTGAAGCGCGACCGGCGGCGCAAGAGCCTCTATCATTTTCTGGTCGAGGCGGGCGCGCTGGTTCCCACGACCGAGCGCACCAGCAACCGGACGGTCGTGTTCCACCGAGACGCCATTGCCGAGGCCGAGCGGCTGCTTTGCGCCGCGCTCTTTGGCGGTGAGGGGCAGACGGTCTCGCAGCTCAACGCCGCGCTGGGTACGACGCGCAAGTTTTCAATCCCGCTGTTGGAATATCTAGACGCCGTGGGCGTGACGAAGCGCGCGGGCGATTTGCGGATACTGGGAACCCACCCCGGCGCTAGCGCCGACCCTCCCGAAACGGGAGGGTGAAGAGTGTAGGGGCGCTGCTTGCCGCGCCCTTCCCTCTCCTGCTCCCTTCCCTAACAGGGGAGGGTGGCGAAGCCCTAGCGAGCCGGGAGGGGTTCCGAAAGGAGGTGTACGATAATGGCAGACAAAGAACTGCGCTTGACCGAGATGGTCTCCTGCGCGGGTTGAGCGGCGAAGCTTGGTCCGGGGGACCTGAACGTCGCAGTGAAAGATTTATTCGTCAACGTGCCGCGTGACCCGAACGTCCTGGTGGGCTTCGGGACGCTTGATGACGCCGGCATTTACCGCCTGAGCGAGACGCAGGCGCTCGTGCAGACGGTGGACTTCATCACGCCGGTCGTGGACGACCCTTACGCCTATGGCGAGATCGCCGTGGCGAACGCGCTTTCGGACGTCTATGCCATGGGCGGCCTGCCCCTGACGGCGCTGAACGTCGTCTGCTTCCCGTCGGACATGGATATGAGGATACTGAACGGCATCCTGCGCGGCGGCCTGGCGAAGTGCCTGGAAGCCGGTGTTGCTCTGATGGGCGGACACACCGTAGACGACCCGGAGATCAAATTCGGGCTGTCCGTAACGGGGGCCGTCCACCCCGATCATATCTGGACGAATGCAGGCGCGCAGGCGGGGGATGCCTTGATTCTGACCAAGCCGCTCGGCATCGGGGCGATCACGACAGGCATCAAGCAGGGCGTCGCGCCCGCCGAAGCCGTGGAAGCCGCACTGACTTCGATGCGAACGCTGAACCGGGCGGCGCGGGACGCCGTGGCGACGGTGGGGGCACACGCCTGCACGGACGTGACCGGCTTCAGCCTGATGGGGCACCTGTACCAGATGCTTCGCGCGTCGGGCGCGTCGGCACGGGTTTACGCCTCACAGGCGCCGTTCTTGACCGGCGCTCTGGATTTGGCGCGGCAGGGCGTCGTGCCGGGCGGGACGGCGCGCAACCGGGACTACTTCGGGGCGCACGTCACGCTCTCTCCTGATGTCGGGGAGGCCGTGAGCGACCTGCTGTTCGACCCGCAGACATCGGGCGGTTTATTGGTGTCGGCGGCGGGGGATAAAAAGGACGCGCTGCTGGCGGCACTGATCGACACGGGCGTTCCAGCGGCTCACATCGGGGATGTGACCGAAATCTCTGCCGGTCATGTTTTTGTCGTCTAAATGGAGGCGTTCGGGGTCTGGTGGCCCTCCTGGTCTTCAAAACCAGCGACCCGCATTACGCGGGTGGTGGGTTCGATTCCCATCCGCTTCCGCCAACTATCATGCCTACCGAAGACATCCAATCCGCACACATCCAATCCGCTGATGCCACAAAACAGATGCCCGTCGTGCGGCTGCGCGACGGGCACCTGACCGAACTGGACGACACGCTGGTCGTTGAGGAGCCGCTGGAGATACGGCTGGGGAGTGAGCGGTTCACCGTGACCATGCGGACGCCGGGGGATGACTTCGCGCTGACGCGCGGCCTGCTGCTGACGGAAGGCGTCATTGATTCGGAGGCCGACATCGGCCAGATCCGCTACTGCGACACGGGCGCGGCGGCGGACGCGGATGTGCCGAACATCGTGACCGTCCGACTGAAAAAGCCGCCCATTTCCGGGCGGCTCTGGCAGCGGACGCTGATGGCCGGGACAAGCTGCGGCCTGTGCGGCAAAGCGGCTTTGGAGGCCGTCGGGAGGCAGACCTGCCCCCTGCCGCCCGCGTTGGGAGTTTTGAGCCGGGACACTCTGCTCACCCTGCCGCACACCCTGCGGCGGCATCAAACGCTCTTCCAGCAGACCGGCGGGCTGCACGCGGTCGGCCTGTTCGACGCTTTGGGCGAGTGCCGCTGCGTCTTCGAGGACATTGGGCGGCACAATGCCACCGACAAAGCCATTGGCTACGGTGTCCAAGAGGGCTGGCTGCCGTGGAAGGAAGACGCGCCGCTGATTCTGCTGGTCAGCGGCCGGGCCTCGTTTGAGATCACGCAGAAGGCGCTCATGGCACGCATCCCCGTCGTCTGCTCCATGTCCGCCGCCTCCACATTGGCCGTCGAACTGGCGCGGGCCAACAATCAGACGCTGGTCGGCTTCCTGCGGGACACGGGCATGACGGTCTACGCAGGCGGCGAGCGGCTATCCTTCCCGCCCGATGCCTAGCGCATCCGCGACGCGGTTGATGTAGTTGAACCAGGACGTGATCAGCGTGATCTGCAAAATGCCCTGATCGTCGAAGCCCACGGCGCGCAGGCGCGCGTGGTCGTCGAGACTGACTTTGGTGGCGTCTTTCGTCACTTTGACGACGTAGTCCAGCATCACCCGGTCCTGTTCGCTGATGGGGGCGGTTTTGTAATCCCGGCGCAAGGCTTCCACGAAGCCGTCATCCAGGGTGATTCGACGCAGAAACTCTGCGTGCGAGACCGTTCAATAAAAACACCGGTTGGTGACGGAGACCGTCGTCGTGATCATCTCCTGCTGCCGCCGCGTCAGCGGCAGGTCGGGGGACATCAGCGAACCGAAGGTCGAGAAGGCGTGAAAGAGGGCGTCGGGGATGAGCGTGTGGGACGAGACGATGTTCGGCATGTCGGATCGCCCCGCCTCGTCCGTCCCTTCCACGGGTGTCGCGTACTCCACGGGGTAAAGCTCCCGCTGCTTCGTCATCAGTTCCCTCAGCCGCTCGTCGGCTTCGGAGGGCGAGAATGTTTTGATCCAGGCCATGTGCTTTCCTGCTCCTTTCGCTGGGACTGACCCCATCTTCCCTTCGGCTCGATTTGTGGTAAACGCCCTGCAACCCTATGAGGGAACACCGCTTATACCAAGAACCTGGATGCATTTTACCCGCTACAGGTTGTTAAAATAACTGCTGTGCAGCATAAGCTAGGAAAGAGTAGAGTGCGAGGAGTGCAACTTTCTCAAATCACCGTTTCAACGGTTACAGTCCCCATATGCGCCTCATGTTGGGTTTGTGATAAGGATGTTTGCGGATAAAAAAACCGGCCCCTAACAAAGAGGCCGGGCGTTGTTTGTTTCTTCTATGCGGTTCTCGTAATCAACCGGAAATCAGGTTGTGGCGGCGGTGGTTGCTGTGGAGGAGGATTGTATCCGCCAAATCCCCCGCCGGAGCCACCGCCGCCATAAGGAGGGTTGCAACAGCCGGGAGTGCCAAAGAGGTTCCACTGCCGGCTGCTTTCGCTAGAATGATGCGACGGCGCTGTTCTTGGGTTCGCCTTGCGCTGCGTTCGAGACATCTTCCCACGCCTCCCAGGTGGCGAGGCGGTCAGCGTAGGCCGCACGCACTATAGGTAACATTGCGTTGCCGACGATGAAACGCAGCGGCGGGTCTTCCGCGTCCACGATCTTGAGGATGGCTTCTGCGGTCGCTTGCGGATCGCCGCGTTCTGCGCTTGAGAGACGCCCGAAAACCTGCTGCCGAAGCGCGGCATAGGCGTCCATTCCCGGTGCGAATTTCAGCGACGCGGGGCTGCCAAACTCAGTGGCATAGGCACCCGGCTCAAGCAGGGTGACCTTGATGCCAAAAGGTTTGACCTCTTGCGCCAGACTTTCGTGGAGCGCTTCGAAGGCCCATTTGGTGGCGCAATAAGAGCCGATGACCGGGAACGCCACCAGACCAACGCCGCTGGAGACGCCGAGGATATGCCCGCTGCCCTGCTGCCGCAGCAAAGGCAGCGCGGCTTGGATGACCCGGAGCGTGCCGAAGTAGTTCGTGTCAAACACAGCGCGGACGTCGGCTTCGCTCGCTTCCTCAATCGTGCCGACCAGAGAGTAACCGGCATTGTTGAGGACAACGTCCAGACTGCCGAAGTGCGTGTGAGCCTGCGGAACGACCTGCCGCACCTGCTCGGCATTGGTCACGTCGAGCGCCAAAGGAAGCACGGCGTCGCCGAACCGTTCCTTCAGATCGGCAATGTCTGCCAATTTGCGGGCGGTCGCGGCGACCTTGTCGCCCCGCTCGAGCGCGGCTTCGGCCCAGACGCGGCCAAACCCGCGAGACGCGCCGGTGATAAACCAGACTTTGCTATCCATGTGATTCTCCTTCGTGTAGTTATCTTTCGTGTGCGTGACAATGCGATGCGCTGGCGACTCATTACCAGGGGATCGGGCCGTTCGGACCAGAAAATGTGCCCGTCGGATCGTCCGCGCCGAGAGCGACGCGCACGGGGTTACGAGCGCCTTGTTCGACAGTCTCGGTGCCTGCATAGTTGTTAAGGGCCGTCGCAGTGAAGCCCGGACTCGCGACGTTGACCTTAATGTTTGTCGACTCGAGTTCAATGGCGAAGGAAAGCGTGATTGCGTTGAGGGCAGTCTTCGAGGCGGCGTAGACGACGCCGTACCCTGTGCGATACGGAAAGGTCGGGTCCGCGTTCAGCGTCAGCGAGCCGACGCCGCTCCCTACGTTGACGATGCGCCCCGCAGGAGCTTCGCGAAGGAGCGGCAGCATCGCCTGCGTGACGGCAATGACGCCGAACACGTTCGTCTCGAACACGGCTCGCACCTCGTCGAGTGACGCAACGCTGGCGCGGCTTGACTCTATGATCTCTTCGAGCGGCGTACCCGGCTTTCCCGTATGCCCGATGGCCGCGTTGTTTACCAGCACATCGAGACGGCCCAACTCGCTCTGGATGCACTCTGCCGCGGCGGCGATGGAGTTCTCATCCGTGACGTCTAACTGGATAGCGCGTGCGTCCGGCCCGACCTCCTTGGCCGCAGCCGCGCCGCGCTCGAATCTGCGCGACCCGACAAGCACGGTGAAGCCGTGCGCCGCGAGATCCTTCGCGATCTGAAGACCGATTCCTTGATTAGCCCCGGTGACCAGGGCGACGGGTTTGTCCTGCATCGTAATCTCCTTCGAGTGCGTGATAATGTGGTACTATCAAGTACACTCGGACCAAGTGTACCCACATATTTGAACACTGTCAAGATAAATCTGAACACTGTTAAAATAAATTTGAACATGCCTCAAAAAAGATCGACATACCATCACGGCGACCTGCGCGCCGCTCTCATCAAAGCGGCCGATGACATCATCGCCGAGGGGGGTATTGAAGCCTTCTCGCTGCGCGCCGCCGCGCAGCGGGCGGGCGTGTCTCCGGGCGCGCCGGCGCATCACTTCGGGAGCGCCAAAGGACTCCTCACTGAAGTTGCACTGTTGGCGTTTGAAAGGATTGGGCGATACATCGAGGAGGTCGGGCACTCGGACGATGTCGCTACGGACGTCCGCGCACTGACTCTCGCGTTTATCACCTTTGCATTAGACCATCCCGGTCACTTCCGTCTGATGTTTCGGAGTGATCTTGTGAACCGCAATGACCCCCGCTATCCTGAGATCAGCATCAAGCCTGGGATGCGGCTCAGTCTTGCAGTCGCCGCCTATCACGGCAAATCCGATGTGGACATGAATCGGTTCGAGGATGCGGCGGACATCTTCGGCGCGATGGCTACGCTGCATGGCCTCGCGCATCTGGTTCTTGAGGGGAAGGCCGCCCATTTCTTTCAAGATGCTACTTCCCAGGACTTCGCGAAGAAGGAACTACCCAGGGTGCTTGAGCACATGTACCCGCACAAAGACAGGACGCAGGGAGCATAGGCGCCCAAAGCAGGGAGCATAGGCGCCCAAAAATGGCGCTTGTCCTCCTCCGGCTTGACAAACTGGCCGTTCTTCGAGTCACGAACAATGGTTTGCGTTTTGGGCGGCGGCTGCGGCTGGGGAAGCATGGCGTTGGGCACCGCCGTTGCCTTCGGCTCTGCTGTCTGCAAGCCGTGCAGGTCGTCGGCGGCTTGCTGGGCTTTGGCAGCAGTGAAGATCGCCAGCGAGGCACTTCCAGCCAAGAGGCGGCGTGGTCTGGGTGCGGCTCGTGGCGAGGGGAAAATGGGCGCACACGAACGTGGCACTAATCCTCGACGCCTACTTTGAGCGTTTCATCGGAAATGCGTCAGCGCGGCCATGGCCGCGTAGTAGCCGCACATGCCGTGGACGCCGCCGCCGGGAGGGGTGGACGAGGAGCAGAGATAAAGGCCGGGAACGGGCGTGGACCAGGGCGTCCAGTGGGCGACGGGGCGGGTGAAGAGCTGCCGCCAGTCTTGGACGCCGCCGTTGATGTCCCCGCCGATGTCGTTGGCGTTGTAGCGCTCCAACGCGGCGGGGCCGAGGACGTGCCGCGCCAAAATCCGGTCCCGGAAGCCGGGCGCGAAGCGCTCCACCTGCGCCTCGATCCGCTCCGTCATGTCCACCGTGCAGCCGTTTGGGACATGGCAATAAGCCCAGACGGTGTGCTTGCCCTCCGGCGCGCGCGTCTCGTCAAAAAGGCTTTGCTGGGCCAGCAGAACGTAGGGCCTGTCCGCGACCTTGCCGCGCGCGGCGGCTCGCTCCGACAGGCTGATTTCAGCCTGCGTCCCGCCGAGATGCACCGTCCCGGCTTGCGCCACTTCCGGCGACTTCCAGGGGATCGGCCCGTCCAGCGCCCAGTCCAGCTTGAACGCGCCCATGCCGTAGCGATACCGTCCCAGCCGCGATTTGTAGCCCTCCGGCAGCCGGTCCCCGGCGATGGAGATCAACTGCCGGGGTGTGATGTCTCCCAAGATGATGCGCGACGGCGGCAGATCGTCCAGCGACTTCACCTCCTGCCCCGTCACAACCTCGCCGCCCAGGCTCTTCAAATACGCAACCAGCGCGTCCGTGATCATTTGCGAGCCGCCGCGCGGGAACGGCCAGCCGACGGCGTGACCCGCGATGCCCAGCGCCATGCCGAAGGCCGCGCTCGGCGACTGCTCCAGCGGCAGCATCGAGTGCGCGGCGATGCCGGAAAAGAACCCGCGCGCCCGCCCCCCCTGAAACGCCGCCTCGGTCAGCGTCCGCGACGACAGCATGGCCTTCAGGCCGAACCGCGCCAGCCCGAACGGGTAGCGCGCCAGCCGCCACGGCTCGCGCAGCGTCCGCGCCGTTTCGTCCCAATCGGGGACCAGCGGCCCCATCAGGCGCCGATAGTTCTCCGCATCGGCCCCCAGCGTCCGGGCCGTTTCTTCCACCGACTGATAGAGGAGCGCAGGTGGGCCGTCATCAAACGGGTGCGCGACGGCCGCAAGGGGCTGTATCCATTCCAGTCCGTACTGTTCCAGTGGCAGCGTCCGAAAGAACGGCGAGCCGTAGCCCAGTGGGTGGATGGCCGAGCAGACGTCGTGCGCGAAGCCCGGCAGCGTCAGTTCTTTCGTCCGGCAGCCGCCGCCGGGCGTGTCTTTGGCTTCCACGACCAGGACGGAATGCCCCTCTTGCGCGAAGCGGATGGCCGCCGCCAGCCCGTTCGGCCCCGCGCCGACCACCACGGCGTCATAACTTGTTGTCTGGCTCAGGGTGGGGTTCGCAGTCTAGGCAGGCGGCGGCAAACGCCGCTCGAACTTCAAAATCTCGATCTCCAACCGCAGCGCCATTTTCTCGCGCTCGTGCGCCTCATTCTCATGGTTGCGGTGCATCTCGTAGATAATCCGCTCGATGGCCGCCGACATGTTTTTGATTTCCTGACGCATCTCGGCGATGTCTTTCTTGTTTTTCTCCGTTTCCTGCGTCAGCAGAAACACGCGCGAAACGAGATCCCAGAACTGTTTCCACATGGCGTGTTGACCATCCTCACGACGCGGGCCAGCTTTGACTCAGCAGACGATGGACATTCTCCATCGTCGCGCGCGTTTCCATTTTTAGCCGCTCAATCTCCGCCTGCGTCGCCGCCATGCCTAGACTCATGCGATCCATCTCGGCGAACATCTCCGCGATAGCATTTTTGTAATAAGTCACCTCTTCGGCGCTCGGCTCTGCCTGCGGATCAGCCGTTAGCGTCTTCTCCATGTTCCTCTCTCCTTTCCGTCATTGTAGCACATCGGGCCTCTCGGTGACACTGATCTCCTCCACCCGCAGCCGCCGCACCGTCAGCTCGTCAATTTCCAGCGAGCGTATCTGCGCCTTGCCAATGACGTGGCGGCCCACTGCCAGTGCGCTGACGGCGAACGCTCCCAGAGCCAGGGCGCCCATTGACGACGCGCCGATGGCGATGGCCGGGGCCAGCCCCTCACCCACCTGTTCCGCGTGCCCTGCAACGTCATGGCCGGTCGGCATGACTCGCCTCCTCATTCGCTGCGGTTTCCTCGAAGCTCACCCGGTCGTAAACCTCCGCCAGCGACAGTGTGCAACCCAGGGAAGGGAGCAGCAGGCTCGCCTCCAGCCCTTCCGCCGCCGTGAACTTCCAGGAGCCGTCGTCCTGCCGGACGTATTGCTCGACAAGTGGCTTGTCCTGCGAGACCAGGATGTATTCTTGCAGCGAGTCCAGGTGCCGGTAGAGCGCCCACTTTGCGCCCCGGTCGTAAGCTTCGGTTGTGGGCGACAGCACCTCAAAGATAATGGAGGGGTTGATGATGCTGTTTTTGTCCAGCGGGTGCCGGTGCTGTTCCCCGCAAACGACCGTCACGTCCGGGTGCGTCATCAGGCCCGACTGCATCACCGTCACGCGCAGGTCGCTGTTGAAGACGGCACAAGGGGTGCCTCGTAACAGACTCCTCATCTCGCCGCCGATGTTGTTGCCGATGGCGCTCTGTTCCGGGCTGCCGCCCGCCATTGCGAAGATCTGGCCGGACAGGTACTCGCTCTTGTAATCGGCATCTTGTTCGAGTTCGAGATATTGTTCGGGCGTGTAGAAGGGTGCGGGTTGTGCGGACATGTGCTTCTCTACCTCCCAGATTGCAAAGAATGTTCGTTGTCGTTGCTGGCATTTGGTTCTACAGCCCAGGGGCTAGACCGGATACTGTCCCACGTTACCCGCCAGTCTGCTGTATCATCCTCAACTCGTAGCACCTTCCAGATGCTATGAGAGGCCAGCGGCCTTCCGCAACTCACGCAGGGGAAGCTGTCACCGCTGCCGGAGATGCTTACTCGCCTCGCCAGATCGTCCGCGTCAAGAAAGACCGTGTCCACTTCATAATCTATCAGGTATGTCGTGCGGCATTTGGGACATCGGAACAAGGCGTAATCTTCATCGCCGCCGTTTGCTCCCCCTCGCTTCCAGATTTCGTAGTAATTGATGTCGGTTTCTTTGACGAAATCACCCATGTGGTTGCCCTGATGTGGAAGTTCCCTTTCGCTATTCCGCATTCCTGCTTGATGACCGAAGTTGCGGCTGTGCCCCCTCGGATTAACGGTCGAAGAAACCGGGTAGAACCCGGAACAGTTAGCCATGTCTCCCCTCAGTCCCTTTGAAAGCCGGAAAAGGAATCATTCCCCATGTTTAAACTGCCCCTCTTCTCGTCCAGCGGCGACGGGAAGAAGCGTGAGGATCAGCCGTTCAGCCGGCAGACGCAAGGCAAGGCGTCGCGGCTGGAGGGCGCGACCGTGACGGAGAGTGTCTGCCCGTACTGCGCGGTCGGGTGCGGCCAGCACATCTACACCAAAGGCGGCCAGATCATTGACATTGAGGGCAACCCGCACTCGCCGATCAATGAGGGGACGCTGTGCCCGAAGGGCGCGAACGTCTTTCAACTCGCCCGCAACCCGCACCGGGTCAAGCACGTCCTGTACCGCGCGCCCTATGCGACCGAATGGGAGCAAAAGCCGCTGGACTGGGCGATGGACCGGATCGCCCAGAAAGTGAAAGATGCCCGCGAAAAGGGGTGGGCCGAGAAGGACGACCAGGGCCGGACGATCAACGCGGTTCGCAACCTCGGCTGTCTGGGCGGGGCGACGCTGGACAACGAGGAAAACTACCTGATCAAAAAGCTGTTCTCGGCAGGGCTCGGCGTCCTGTCCGTCGAGAACCAGGCGCGCATCTGACATTCTGCTTCCGTGCCCGGTCTGGGCGCGTCATTCGGCCGCGGCGCGGCCACTTCTTACCAGCAGGATCTCGCGAACAGCGACGCCATTCTGATCATGGGTTCCAACATGGCCGAGGCCCATCCGGTCGGCTTCCGCTGGCCGATGAAGGCCAAAGCCAAAGGCGCCAAGCTCATCCATGTGGACCCGCGCTACACGCGCACCTCCGCCGTGTCTGATGTCCATGTCCAGATCCGGGCGGGCAGCGACATCGCGTTTTTGGGCGGGCTGGTCAACTACGTCCTGACGCACGAGCGGTGGTTCAAGGAGTACGTCCTGGCCTACACCAACGCCTCGGTGCTCGTGGATGAGCGGTTCCAAGACACGGAAGACCTCGACGGCCTGTTCAGCGGCTACGACGCCGAGACGCGCGACTATGACCCGTCGGAGGGCCACTGGAGCTACAAGCACCCAGAGGGCCAGGACGGCGGGGGCGGCAAGGCGCAGGGCAAGCACGGCAAGGACTCCCAAGGGGTTCACGGGCACGGCATTGACGGCGGGGCATCCACGCACTCCTCGCCGCAGGACTCGCCGACCGAGAACAAGTCCGGCGAAATCCAGCACGACCCGACCTTGCAGGACCCGCACTGCGTCATGCAGCTTCTCAGGCGCCACTTCGCCCGCTACACGCCCGAACTGTGCGCCGAAATCTGCGGCTGCACCCCGGAGCAGATCGTCCACGTCGCCGAGATGCTCTGCGACAACTCGGGCCGGGAGCGCACCAGCGCGATCTGCTACGCGGTTGGCTGGACGCAGCACACGACGGGCGTCCAGATCATCCGCGCGGCCAGCATCTTGCAGCTCCTGCTGGGCAACATCGGGCGGCCCGGCGGCGGCATCATGGCCCTGCGCGGCCACGCCAGCATCCAGGGGTCTACGGACATCCCGACGCTGTACGACCTGCTGCCCGGCTACCTGCCGCAGCCGACATCCGATGAGTCGCATGATACACTGGACTCCTATGTCCAGTACGAGGGCCTGCCGACGGGCTACTGGGTCCATTTCAAGGCGTTCATGGTCAGCCTCCTGAAAGCCTACTATGGGGAAGCGGCAACGCCTGCGAATGACTTCTGCTACCACTGGCTGCCGCGCCTGGACGACGATTATTCGATGATCCCCGTCTTCCAGCGCATGGCGAAGGGGGACATGACCGGCTACTTCATCTTCGGCCAGAACCCCGCCGCCGGCTCGGTCAACGCCAAGATCGTCCGCCAGGGCCTGCGGAACCTGGACTGGCTGGTCGTCGGCGACTGGTTCGAGACCGAGAGCGCCATCTTTTGGAAGAACGACCCCACCGGTCCGCCGCCCGAAGAGGTCAAGACAGAGGTCTTTTTCATCCCCGCCGCTTCGTCGCCGGAGAAGGAAGGGACGCTGACCAACACGCAGCGCCTGATCCAGTGGCACGACAAGGCGCTCGACCCGCCGGACGACTGCCGCTCCGATCTGTGGTTCATGTACAACCTGGGCAAGCGCTTGAAGAAGCTTTACGCCGGCTCGACCGACCCCAAAGACCAGGGATTCCTACACCTGACCTGGGACTATGAGTACGACGAACCGCCGCGCCTGCCCGACGGCTCGGTCAGCCGGATCGAGGGCGAGCCGGACGCCACCAAAGTATTGCAGGAGATCAACGGCTACCACCCCGATCAGGTGGACCCCCAGACCGGCAAATGGAAGCTGCTGTCGGGCTTCTCGGACTGCAAGGACGACGGCACGACGGCCTGCGGCTGCTGGATCTATTCGGGTGTGACGCCTGCTCCGGACGTCAACCGCGCCCGTGACCGGGTGCGGACGCCGGGCAACATGGTAGAGCCTAAGTGGGGCTATGCCTGGCCCCACAACCGGCGCATTCTCTACAACCGGGCGAGCGCCGCGCCGGATGGTTCGCCGTGGTCGGAGCGCAAGAAGTACATCTACTGGGACGAGGAAAAGAAGAAGTGGACCGGCCCGGACGAGCCGGACTTCCAGCCGGATAAGCCGCCCTCTTACCGCCCGCCCGACGGTGCGGTGGGCATGGACGCGATCAGCGGCGACGCGCCGTTCATCATGCACCCGGATGGCCGGAGCTGGCTGTTCGCCCCCGGCGGCACGAAGGACGCGCCGTTGCCGACCCATTACGAGCCGGTCGAGTCGCCGGTGCGGAACCTGATGTACGGCGCGACTCAGGACAACCCGACGACGCGCTACTTCGAAGGGCCGGACAATAAGCTGGCCCACACGGTAGAAACGGACTACCCCGTCGTCGCCTGCACGTTCCGCATGACCGAGCAGTATCTGAGCGGCCCGATGTCCCGGTTCAACTCCTGGCTCAACGAGCTGATGCCGGCCATGTTCATCGAGATCAGTCCCGAGCTGGCGGAAGAGCACGGCATCGAGAACGGCGGCTGGATGGTGGCCGCTTCGCCGCGCGGCGAGATCGAGGCGCGCGCCCTGGTGACGCGCCGCATCAAGCCGATGGTCATTGACGGCAAGACCATCCACCAGATCGGCATCCCGTTCCAGTGGGGCTACGCGGGCGAGACAGTCGGCAGCATTGCCAACGATCTCACCGCGCTGCTGGCCGATCCGAACGTCTCCATGCACGAGGCCAAAGTGTTCGGCTGCCGTGTCCGCGCGGGCCGTGCCAAGAACCAGCCGACCGAGCCGACCAAGCCCGAAGCGCGATGGGCCAACCGCGAGCCGGTCCCGGACACGCCCGCCGGGGCGCAGCCGGAGGGCCATCTGGAGAGGTATATGCGAAAAGATGGGCCGAGGACGAAATAGCCATGATCCAACTCGAAATGATCCAGAGCCTGACGAACGCCTTTCCGCCGCAGCGGACGCCCGTGCCGGACCCCGGCCCGGACGGGCAGGGGCAGATGGGCTTCTTCACCGACACCAGCCTGTGCATCGGCTGCAAGGCTTGCGAGGTCGCCTGCAAGCAGTGGAACCAACTGCCCTCGGACGGCTTCAAGTTCACGGGCAATTCCTACGACAACACGGAGCACCTGTCGGCGACGACCTGGCGGCACGTCGCCTTCCAGGAGCAGATCGGGGAGACGTCTTCCCGCTGGCTGATGATGAGCGATGTCTGCAAGCACTGCGAGGACGCCCCCTGCCAGCAGTCCTGCCCGACCGGGGCGATTGTCTACAACGAGTTCGGTGACGTGTATGTCCAGGCGGACATCTGCAACGGCTGCGGCTACTGCGTCGCCGCCTGCCCGTTCGGCGTCCTGGGCCGGAGCAAAGAAGACGGCCACGCCCATAAGTGTACGCTCTGCTATGACCGCCAGAAGGATGGGCTGACCCCGGCCTGCGCCAAGGCCTGTCCGACGGCCTCCATCCAGTTCGGGCCGGTGGACGAGCTGCGCGAACACGCGCGGGAGCGGGTCGCCACTCTGAACGCGCAGGGCAGCGACCACGCCTACCTGTACGGCGCGGACCCGCTGCCGGGCTACGGGACGCTCAACTCGTTCTTCCTGCTGGAAGACCACCCGAACCGCTACAACCTGCCGGAGCGCCCGCCGCAGCCGCTGCACAAGCAGGAGAAGCGCTACGCGGCCAGCCTGCTGACCGGGCTGGCCTTGACCGCCCTGGCGGGCCTGTTCCTGGCGCAAGGGGGCCGAGATGCCTGAAACGGAAGCGCGCGGCGAGGTCGAAACGCGGGGCCGGTGGGACGGCGCAAGCGGCGTCAAGCCCGATCACAAAAACCCCGATCACAAAAACCTCGATCGCAAATACATGACCGAGGGCCTGCCTGAGCGCAGTACCGGAGACAAAAGCGACGGCACGGCGGCCTATTACGACATTTCGCTGCTGAAGGCGCCCGTCTGGACGCCGGAAGTCGGCGTCTACTTCTTCCTCGGCGGCCTGTCGTCGTCCGCCTTCAGCCTGGCGCGTATGGCGGACCGCTTCGGCAGAGGCCGCTACCGGAACGTCGCCAAAGCGGGGACTCTGATTGCCGCGCTGGCCGCGCTGCCCTGCGCGCCGCTGCTGATCAAGGACCTGGGCGACCCAAAGCGCTTCCACCACATGCTGCGGGTCTGGAAGCCGTCGTCCCCGATGAACCTGGGAAGCTGGACTCTCACCGCCTACACGGGAATGGGGGCCATTGCCGCTCTGCGTGAACTGCTGCGCGTCCTCCGCCATGACGCCCCTCTGACGGGCGCGGCGCGGGCCGTGGATGAAACGGCGGGTGTCGTTGCCGACGCCGCTGGAATCCCGCTCGGCCTGCTGCTGGCCGGCTATACGGGCATCCTTCTCAGCACGACGGCGACCCCGATCTGGAGCCGCAACTCCTGGATCGGCGCCCTGTTCAGCGCCAGCGCGGTCAGCGCGGGCACGGGCGCGGTGCGTCTCGTCTTGGAAGTGACGGGGCAGGAGGGGCCGGGGACGGAAGCGCTGGCGAAAGTCGAGACGGCGGCGCGCGCCGCCGAGGTCGTCTGCCACGCCGGGTTCCTGTCCGCCGCCGGGCCGCTGGCGAAGCCGCTGACGGAGGGCAAAGAGAAAACGGCGTATCTGGCCGGGGCGATTGGCGCGGGGATCGTGCTCCCTGAACTTCTGAACCGCCTGCCCGTCCCGACACCGTACCGCCACGGACTGAAGATCGCCGCCGGCGTTCTTGGTCTGATCGGCGGCTATGCCCTGCGCGCGGCCTTCGTCGCCGCCGGAAAGCCGTCCGCGCTGGACCCGGATGCGGCGCGGCTGGCGACGGGGGAGAAGGGCGGCACAGCATGAAAGTCCGCTGGAGCCGGGACAGCCTGCGCCTGCGAATCACGCCCTCGGAACTGGCGATCATCACTCGCGGCGATGAGGTGGGGCAGGAACTGCGCGTCCCCGGCGGCGCGTGTTGGCGCGTGGCCGTCGCTTCTGGGGCGCAGACCGGCCTCCTTTCCCAAGACCAAGCCGTGCAGGTGGTTCTGTCGCAGGCCGACCGGGAGCGTCTGGCGCAGCCGGAAGCCGAGGGCGTCTACTTCCAGACGCCCGATGGCCTGCGTTACTACGTCGAGAAAGACTTTTCCTGCACCCACCCCCGCGCCGCCGAGGCGCTGGAGCCGGCGACCGAGACGTTCATGGCCCCGCAAGGCTTTGAGGAGCGCAAGTTAGAGACGGAGACCGAAATCCATGGCGACTGACCTGGTCCGCTGGGGAAACATGCCGGACGATGACGGCGCGCGGGATGAAGACGTCGAAGAGTGGGACCGGCCGCCGACCGACCCGCGCCCCAACCCGCATTCCGGCCCGATTCACGACAATCGGAGCGAGTCCGGCGCGCGTCGGGCGGATCAGGATGCGTTCCAGGCGAAGGCCCGAGGCGACGTCTCCTTTGCGAAGATGCGCGAGGGCGATGCCGCCGATCTCCGCCAGAGCCGCTGGGACTGGGGCGACCTGCGGACCTGGATGTGGATCGCCGCCATGTGCCTCGGCTTCCTGCTCTTCGGCGCGTTCGTCTACTTCATGCCGCAGGGCCGGCACAACCAGACGGATGGCCCTACCCCGACGCCCACCATCCGCGTCTACTAGCGCCCCCTTGACAGCGTTTCGGCTCTTTGCTACAATGTCGTGATAATCATCTTGACGACATTGGGGGAAGGGCAACACTATGGCAACGCAGGTTCTTCCGGCAGGAGGCTTCTCGCGGGAACGGCTGTTTCTGGCCTCCTGCATCGCGCTCGTCGCCACCGCCATGACATTCGCGGTGCGCGCGGACATCATGAATGCGCTGGGGCAGCAGTTCCACCTGAACAAAGAGCAGGTCGGCGCAATTGCGGGGATTGCCTTCCTCGGCTTCACCGTCGCCATCTTTTTCGGCGGGCAGGTAGTGGATGCGCTGGGCATGGGGCGCGTGCTGGGGCTGGCCTTCGTCTGCCATGTCAGCGGCATCGCGCTGACCATCGGGGCGAACGGCTACTGGCTCCTGTGGACGGGGACGCTGCTGCTGGGTCTGGGCAACGGGCTGATCGAAGCGGCCGTCAACCCGTTGATCGCGACAATGTACGCAGGCAACAAGACGCCGAAGCTGAACGCGCTCCATGCCTGGTTTCCGGGCGGCATCGTGATCGGCGGTGTCGTGGCCTACGGGATCAGCACGGGCCTGCACCTGCCGCTGCACCTGGGCTGGCAGGTGAAGATGGCGACCATCATCCTGCCGACGCTGACCTACGGCTTTCTGTTCCTCGGCCAGAAGTATCCGCCGACCGAGCGCGTCCAGTCCCACATCTCCACGGGCGCTATGTACCGGGAGGCCATGCGCCCTCTGTTCCTTCTCTGGCTGTTCTGTATGCTTCTGACGGCGGCGACGGAGCTGGCGACGGGGCAGTGGATCGGCTCGATCCTAGCCAACGTCGCCGGGGCCAGCAGCATCCTGATCCTGGTGCTGATCAATGCCATCATGTATGTGGGACGCTCGTTCGCCGCCCCGGTCGTGCATCGGCTCTCGCCCGTCGGGATGCTGACCGGCTCGGCCGCCTTCGCGCTGGCCGGCCTGCTGGCGATGAGCTACGCGGCCAGCCGCCTGGGTGCGTTCGCGGCGGCAGCGATTTTCGCCGTGGGCGTCTGCTACTTCTGGCCCACCATGCTGGGCGTGACTTCGGAGCGCTTCCCGCGCGGCGGCTCGTTCCTGCTGGGCCTGATGGGCGCGGCGGGCAACCTCTCCGTCGCCATCGTCCTGCCCTGCATGGGCCATGTCCAGGATATCAGCCGGAACCACCCCGAACTGGCCCTGCGCTACATGGCGATCCTGCCCGCCATTTTGATTCTCATCTTCGCGGCGATCTACCTCTCCGACAAGGCAAAAGGCGGCTACCGGGCCGAGACCCTCAGCGCCCCGATCCCTAACGAGGAGCCGCTGGCGACGCCGCTTTAGAACGAGGCGGCAGTGCGTGGCCTTTTCCCAGGGCTGAAGGTTTTATTGGGGTAACCCCTGGGCTTTGGAAGTGCAACACCCCGCCTGCGCGGGCTGAGGATTGTGCCACTATGCAGCCAGGTGTCATACACGCACTCGCGCAATATATTCGGGTATTGACTGACAGCGCCGGCCGTACATCAAAGGCTGAAGACAGGATGGCTTACACAAAGCATCTTGCTGAGGCGGCGATTATGTTCAGCCTTGCTCATGCGGGTGACGCGCATCAACTGGCGGATAAGGTTGCACAAGAGCGGCACACCTTTGGTTGGGGTTACTTGTCCGGCCCGGAAGGAGAAGCTGCCGAAGCTGCATTTCAACAATTTGCCGCACTTGCTGGCGAAAATTGACAGTTATCGCTTGTCAAATGTCTCATTTGGTGCTATAATAACGGCAGAGGCCGAACATCCGTTGCCGAACAGATGTGCCTTGTCTACCTTTTCGCTCTGCAAAGGGGAGGGAACAGAGCCATGCCGAAGCCGATTTCCAGTCGTCAAAAACAGATTTTAAACTATATCCAGCAGCACATGGACGCGCACGGCTACCCGCCGACCGTCCGCGAGATCGGGAGCGCGGTCAGCCTTTCGTCATCGTCCACCGTCCACGCGCACCTGAAGACGTTGCAGGAGCAGGGGCATATCGAGCGAGACGCGGTGCTGACGCGGGCCATTAAGCTAACAGCCAGCGGGGGCGGCGAGAGCCGGCCGCTGACCAAGCCGGTCATCCAGATGCCGATCATCGGCACGGTGGCGGCGGGCAAGCCGCGCCTGGCCGTCGAGGACGTGGAGGATGTCTTCCCGCTGCCCTCGGACTTCATTTCGGGCGACGGGTTCATGCTGCGCGTCATCGGGGACAGCATGATCGAGGACGGCATCCACGAGGGCGACCTGGTGGTCGTGCGCCGCCAGCAGACCGCCGACAACGGCGAAACGGTCGTCGCCATGATTGACAACGAGGCGACCGTCAAGCGGTTCTACAAAGAAAAGTCGCGCATTCGCTTGCAGCCCGCCAACAAGCGGATGAAGCCCATGTACTTCGACACCGTGGACATCGCCGGCAAGGTCGTGGGCCTTGTCCGGCACCTCGCCTGGTAGGGAAAAGGACTCAGGGATGCCGCACATCGAGAACCACGTCGCCATTAATGCGCCGCTGGAGACCGTCTTCGCGCTGGCGCGGGACGCCGAATCGTTCCCGCAGTTCATGCCGGACGTGGAAAGCGTGACGGTGACGGAGCGCAGCGAGGACGGGAGCCGCACGGTGACGGATTGGGTGGCCGTGGCGTCCGACTTCAAGCTGAAGGTGCGCTGGACAGAGGAAGACCTGTGGGACGAAGCCGCGCACACCTGCCGCTTCCGGCAGCTCAAGGGCGACTACACGGCCTATGGGGGGCTGTGGACGTTCACGCTGGACGGTGCAGGCGGGACTCTCTTCCAATCGGAGATTGATTACGAGCTGGAGATTCCCCTCATCGGCCCGCTGCTCAAGGCGGTCGTGGCCCGGCTGATGCGCGACAATACGCAGAAGATTTTGGACGCCATCAAAACCCGTGCCGAGCAATCTTTGGCTGGCTGACGGCAGCATCCGGGGCCACCTGAACGCCGACATAATAGTGCTTCAGGATTTCGAGATACGTCTTCCGGTAGGGCGGCCCGGCCATCGCGACCGCGCCATCCTGCGACATCCCCAGCCCGTGCCCCCAGCCCTTGCCGTCGAACCGGTAGTTGCCCTCCGGCGTCCGTGTCAGCGTCACCCGCGTACTGCGGAGGACGTCATACCCCAGGATTTGCCGTAGCTGCGGCCCGGTCACGGTCCGCAGTGTGCCGTCCGCCCCGGCCACCGTCGCCGTCGTAATACGCCCCGACGCATCCCGCCCATCCACCGTCAGAGACACGAACTGGGCGACCCGTGTCCGCAAATCGCGCGCCAGCGTCTGCGCTAGTTGGGCTGGCGTGAACGTCTGTGTCCAGGTGTGGTAGCGCCCGGTCGCGGCGTACTCCTGCCCATCCGCTCCGTCGCCATCCCGCACGGCCTGAAGGTAAGGGCAGCTTCCACTGTCGTCACAGGCCGTCATGCCGCCGCTGTCGGTGGAGTAGGGGGCGTCGATCAGCCGCCCCTGATATGTCAGCACCTGCCCCCGCGTGCCGTCCACGGCGGCATTGGAGGCGGCCGTCTCCCCATCCACGCCTTCATACCCCTCGCAGCGCGTCGTGTCGTCCAGGTCGAACCCGTCCTTGACGCACTTGCCCCGGTTCTTGAGCGCGTAGGTCCGCGCCGCGACCGCCTGCGCCTTCATCGCTTCCATCGGGACCTTCGCGCCGATCTCGGCGGGGATGACCCCGTACAGATACGGCTCCAGCGGGACCGTGTTGATGACCCGCAGCGTACTGTCCGGCTCGCGCCGCACCGTCAAAAAGCCTCGGTAGCGATGCCACGGAATGCCCTTGGCCCCCAGTGGGCGGCTGTCCATGCGCGCGATCTTGACGACGCTGCCCTGTCCCGGCAAGACGACCAGGGCGGCGTTGCCGTCCCCGATAGGAATGTCGTTCAGGCCGTCCACCCGTGCCAGCGCGATGCCTGTGGGCGAGACGGTCGCCTTGTAAATGCCGTTTCCCGTGCCATGCGCCAGCACGCGGTTTGTGAGGGCATCCGTGAGGGAAAACGGCCGCTCACAGGAGAGCAGCAGGACGGTGGAATGGCGGTAGGAGTGGTCCAGCCCGATGCGGAGCGCGCCCGGCTGCGCTCTGTTGTCAGCGAGGGTGGAAACGGCAGGAACCATCAGAAGCAAAGCGAGGGTGAGGATAGCGCGCATTCTTTCTCCGGCCTACCGATGAGATAAGCACATATACGACAACAGCCCAGGAAAATCCTGAGCTGCCATTGTTCACTATAAACAGTTGTGTCATCGGGGTGACAGGACTTGAACCTGCGGCCTCTCAGTCCCGAACCGAGCACTCTACCAAACTGAGCTACACCCCGTTGTGCTATCCGAGGAGTTCGCTTTTCTCGTCGGGAGCGGAATAATGATAGCCCATTTAACTCCTGTCTGTCAAGCCTTTCGGACAGACGATTGAAGATAAGCCCCTAATCCGCCGAAAATGAAGAGCGAAAGGGTTTGTCTCCTATGAAATGCTCTCCGTTGTTCTTGATTTCCGCCGCCTCGCTCGCGACGCTTGCCGCCGGTCAGGCTTTGACTTCGACTGTACACGCCCAGCCGGTCAGTCCGGCTGAATACCACGTCCGGCTGGACTGGCAGAAGGCCGAGCCAGGCCCCGGCGGACTGGTCATTCGCGGGCGCGTGACCAACATCGGCACGATGCCGCTGACCTACACGCAGGTCACGCCGACGCTTCTGGATCGGACGGGGAAAGAAGTCTTCCGAGGGAGCGGTTATTTGACCGCCAGCCCGCTTTTGCCGGGGCAGTCGGCAGAGTTCCGCGCCTGTGAACTGTCCGCGCCACGGTTCGCCGGGCTGCGGATGGTGTTCCGCGAGGCGGGGCACCCCGTCCTGGTGGAAAGGCTGCGAGTTTCAGCGGGTCTGTAACTTTCCGCCCTGAACGGCGGGGCTTTAGAAGTGCAATTCCCCGCCTTCGCGGGCAGAAGAAATATCTGTAGGGGCGCTGCTTGCTGCGCCCTCCTGTAGCCGCGCTAAAGGCAACAGTCAGATACCCCATTGCTAAAGCAAGGGGCTTGTCCCTAGCGCGAACGCCTACGCATTAAGCGCAGGCGTTCGCCTGAGACCATAGGCCGCCTGACAGTTCGGCCCGTGCTTCCAGTCCTTTGCGCCTGATGTTGACGGAGCCAACAAAATCCGCATTGGCCTGGAAGCCACATTCAACGCAAAGGAACTCGCTTTGGTTGCGGCGGTTTTCTTTGGCGCAATGACCACAGGCAAGGCACGTCCGAGACGTGTTTCTGGGGTCAATAGAGTTGTGGTGCAATTATTCAGTCTCTTGACTCAGGAATGGCTTTTCTTGCCGCTTGGAGCGGCTGTGAGGCCCCTGGTGACGATAAATTGACAAGATTTTCATTCAGGAAGCTATAATGCGCTCAGGGAGCCTTACAGAGCCAAAAGGCTTATTTGCACCACAACTCTAATGATTATCAGCGGTATCCCTGCCGCTTCGCACTTGTACGCGATAAATCCGCGTAATTGTGCAAACGCCCATGAAAGCCGTTCGTAACGCTGGGTCTTCCGTACTGTTGCTTGCGTCCGCTCTCGAATGCCCGAAAGATTTTCAATCGCAAGTGCCTTTTGCCCGAGGAGAGCCTTCTGAACAAGATGCCTGCTGATAACGTGGTTGATGTCGCGCTGGTAGCGAGACTCGCGGCGGCGCAACCGCCGCAGGTGCTTCTTGGCGGACTTGGTTCCCGCCTTCTGCAAGCCCGCCCGCAGGCGGCTGTGCTTGCGGCGGCACTGTCTAACGCCTTCGCCTGTGTGCGCCTCCCCGTCGCTGTCCACGGCCAGTTGCGCGATGCCCAGGTCTACCCCCAGAACATCTGTAGGTTCGCACGGTGGGGCCGAAGGCAGGTCAACCGTGACGTACAGGTAGAACGTGCCTTCGCGCAGGATAAGATCGGCCTGCCCTCTGGCACGGTCAAGGTGTGCCGCCTGGTACGCGCCGTAGCGCATAGGAACGAGTTCGCGCCCCGAAGTCCCTGCTCCGTCAGGGCGAAGGCACATGAGCGAAACCTGCGTCAGTCCCTTGAAGGACAGGATGCGTGGGTCGTAGACCATGGCCCCGTGTTCGTCAAACCTGACATGGATACGTCTATCGCGTTTGTAGGCTTCTACCGCCTTCGCAATAGCGCGTATCGCCATCTGCGACGACAGGCCGTACTCAGAGCGGAGCGTTCCGTAGACGAACGGCTACAGGGCGATCTTGTTGGCAAGCCGCTTCTCATAGGCGACATCAGCGGCGTACTGGCAGCCTCGGTTGAACGCCTCCACCGTTTTCAGGAGGGACTGGTACTGCTCCTGCGACGGCTCCAACTTGACGACGATGACCTGTTTCATTCCAGGTCTATTATACCACAACGAGAGGCTTTATGAAGCAAGAAACATTCAATATCTTGCCCTCAGAAGGGCAAGGCGGCGTTTCCTCCCCATGTCTAAAGAATAAATCCTAAAGCCAGGGGCCTCCACGCCGCTCGGATAAGTGAACTCGGCAGGTAGGATAGGGCGGGCGTTGTTGTTCGCGCGGCTCAGGCTCGTAACTGCCGGATGACTGTGTGATAGTCGAACTCCGCTTGGAACAGCGCCCGGTCGCCCCAGCCGTAGCCGACGCGGAGGCGGTCGCCATTGCGGTAGAGCGAAATCGGGAAGGCGACCCGCTTGGTGTCGAACAGCTCGCCTGCGCCCTGGTAGCAGCGGGGAACGTCGTCCGGCGTGATCGCGCGCAGGCAGGACTTGACGCGGGGGACGCCGTTCTCGTCGAAGTCCAGCCAGACCATCCAGCCCTCGTACTGCTCCTCGATCTCAGGATAGGCCGCGTCGCGCGTTTCGGGGTAGGCAGGGTTGTTGCGCTCCAGCACGACATGGATCAGCCCGATGTGCCCGCCGAGTTCCGGGCTGGGGATGAAGTTGCTGCCCAGGCCGACTCGATGCACCCGCTCCCACACCTGGGGGCCGATGGCGGGCGGCAGGCCGTCCACAAACCCCGACAGGCCGTAGCCGTGCAGGCCGCTTGCGTCGGCGCTCTCGAAGTAGGGGAGCAGCTTCGTTTCGCTCATCGAGCGCGCCCCGATCAAGACTTTGCCGTCGCATCGGCAGGGGAGGCGCACGGAATTCTTGTAGGATTCGACATGCAGCTCGTCCACGGCGTTGCCGATGATGCCCTTCACCCACACATCCTCGCCTAGTTCCGTCAGAAAAAGGTCTTCCTGCGTCCCCGTCTTCCCCGGCACGAACTCGACGCCGCCGAACAGATGCTGAAGCTCCAGTTGGGCGGGCCGCTCCTGGGGGTCTAGGTAGCCGCCATACACCCCCACATCGTGGATGAACTCCCCGCCCGGCAGCACCACCTTCCCCCGGTAGCCCTGCCCCGTCACGAAGAAGCCCGCCCGCCCGTCCGGCAGTGTCACGGGCGACTGGCGGACATCTTCCATGATGATCCCTTCGGGGTTGGCGTCGTACCACAGTTTGCCGGCGCGCGGCGGGCACTGCGGCACGGGCGTGCGCGGCCCCCGGATGCGCGTGAACGCGAAGCGGCGGGCCATCTCGTAGACATTGTGCATCCCCTCCATCTCGCTCTCAGGCAGGTAAAAGAGAATGTTCGTCGAGTACAGCTCGCGCGTGAAGGAATCTTTGATCCGTGACAGCCGAACCGTCACCCCATACGTCGTCTGACCCGTTTCGGCGTCGGCCCAGGACTGAATGGGGCCGTTGAAGGCCGCTTCCCACGCTTTCCCCGGTTTGCGCGCCTCGACGCCGAACTCGTGGACGGTATGCGGGAGAACATGGAGATCAACCAGCGAGGGCTTCGATGAATATGGCTTTGGTGAATCCAGGATGGCACAACTGTTCACGCGGCGGACCTTCTTCCAGCAAGATGCTTGTTCTTTTTCTTTGCTTGATGATGTTATCGGGTGCTGCCCTCAATTTTCGGAGGGTCGTGACGGCCATTGTACCACCCGTGCGGGAGAAGTCTGTAGCGGGCCGAACAAGTCGGGGTGCAGGAGCGAAGCCAGCATCTCCAGGCTGTCCACAAGGCGCGGGCCGGGCCGGCTGAAATAGTCGGAGCCGTTGACCAGGTAGACGCGGCCCGCGCGGACGGCGGGCAGATCGGAGTAGCCGGGGAGCGCTTCCAAGCGCGGCATGTCCTGGGCCGACCGCTCGACCCCGAAGCCGCACTGGGCGACAATGAGAACTTCGGGCGCAAAATCTCGGACCGTCTCCCATGACACCTGCGTGGACGGTTCGTGCATTCGCCCAACAGCGTCCACGCCCCCCGCGGTCTCCACCAATTCCGGGTCCCAGTGGCCGCCGCCGAAGAGGGGTTCGATCCATTCCAGCAGGACGGTCCGGGGCCTCGTTCGGGCCTGCCCCGCCCGTTGGCGCACGTTCTCGGCACGCCCGCGCAGGCCCGTCAGCACTCGCTTTGCTTCTTCCTCCCGGCCTGCGGCCTGCCCGACGAGGCGAATCGTGTCCAGCACGTCACTGAGCGAGTTCGGCTCCAAGTTGAGCACGCGCGGGCCGGGCCGAGGCAGAGCGCGAACCGCCGCCTGCACGTCGTTATAGGACACTGCACAAACATCGCAAAGCTGCTGGGTCAGGATGAGGTCCGGCTGGATTTCGGCCAGCAGCGCGCGGTCAATCGTATACAGCGAGTGTGATTGATCCAACTGCCCCCGCACGGCGGCGTCAATCTCGCTGCTGTCCAGCCCGGACGGTAGGATGCTCTGCGTGATGACGGGTTTCTGCTTGACCTCCGGCGGATAATCACACTCGTGCGTGACGGCGGCCAGCGCGTCGCCCAGACCGAGTGCGTAGACGATCTCCGTAGCGCTCGGCAGCAGTGAAACGATCTTCATAATGCTCTCTTTTTGCCGGGCCGTGGGTTGGTTAAACGCTCAACCCGCTTGTGCGACAAGAAAAGCGAAAACCCCTGCGGGAGCCTTTGCGGGAGCCTTTACAGCGCCCAATCGGCAGATCAGGCGGGAAGTCTGCGGCCACGCCGACATCAGCGACGTACAGATGGGCGTGAATCTGGGCCGCATATTCGTCTCACATCCGTCAGGCCCCGGCGGCTGGGAACCGCCAGGGCTGATCGTTTCAGCCAGAGCGTCTAGACCGGCTTGCGCCGGCGCGCGGCCAGGAAGCCGCCCATCCCCAGCGTCAGCAACAGCCCCAGGGAGGCCGTCGTGGAGGATTCCGGCACGGGAACGGAGACAGCCGGAGTGACGGGAAGTGGGTCGGAGTTGTTCACATCCCAACTCCAGCCGTCCCAGGAGCCGTTGGAGAGGGCACGGCCTTTGATGCCGCTGGCCGAGGATTCCCAGCTTTGCCCATCTTTCCCAAGGTAGTAAGACCAGTAAGCATTGGCATCAAAACCAGCCTCCGAGTGGCCGCTGAAGCTAAAGCCGTTGACCACACCCCCGTTGTAAAGGTAGGTGACGCCAAGTCCGACCCCACTGGAGACCGCAGAGATTAAATCCGCCCCCGTCTTACTGCCATCATAAAGATAGCCGAAGGCGTAATTGTGGTCAACAGCGCCATCCTGGAAATCAACGACCAAGAACGACTCGTTGCTGCCGCTGCCGACGGTCTGAGTGATCTGCGGCGTAAAGGTCTGGGCATGAGCGGTGCTGGACAGGGTTACCAGCAGGACGCCGAGAGCTGCTAGGGGGATGTGTTTCATGGGGCTACTTTCCGGTAGAGCCGCTTGTTTTGCGGCGGAGGCGGGCGGCGATGAAGACTAGGCCGACGCCGAGGAGCCAGCCCGAGCCTAGCTCCGGCACGGGAGCCGCCGCGTTCCCAACCCGCGAAACGGCGTCTATGGTTCCGGTCCCTGTGAAGCGGATGTACTGGATGCCGGTCGTGGCGAACGGCGTATTCGCCAGCGAAAAGGCGGTGCCGCCTGCGGAGCCGTCGTACAAGTCATTGGCGGCATGAGCCACTGTCTGGCCGGCAAAGTCGCCGGCCGTTAGGGACGGGTCTACGGGCTTGCTGAAGTCTTGGAGATGGCTGTCATCCCAGCCGCTCGGGTTCTGCGCGGAAAGGCCGGCCCACCGGTACGGGTTTTCTGGAAAGAGAACGCTGTCGGCGGGTGTGAGGGTGACAAAGTTGAACCCATCGGCGCTGACGCTGACGGTCGGCAGGGCGCCATAGGTGCTGCCGTCTGCGAGGCGGTATTGTGTCATGTCCGTGGTGGGGGTCACAGACGCATCCCCGTTAATCCCCTGCCCATTAAATCCCTGGTTCCCGAAGACGATGAGGTCTTCGCCGAACCAGTGGCTGTCACTGTGAACGATAGGCGCGTCAAACTTGACGGTCAGAACGCCTAAGCCGGTGCTGCCGAGCGAGACCAGCAAGTTGTTCCCGTTCGGGTCCGTGTTGTAGGCCGTGTAGACCAGGGAGCGATGGTAGGCGCCGGGCGGGCTGTCATAGATGCCGTTGACAAGGGTGGTCGGCTGCCCCAGGGCGGCGTTCGGGTCACTGTACAGCGGGTTGGCGCTGAGATGGCTGCCGGTGGCGCTGATGGCGAACTCCTGGCTGCGGGCGGCTGTGGAGACGCCGAGCAGCAGGGTGAGGGACAGCAGCCCGAGGGCCGGTCTGAGAGGGGGGAAAGTCATCATGTTCTCCTTGGATCGAGTGTAGAAAATCTCACCGTTCAATAGGCGAAGGCGCGGGCCGGCTGCATGTCCGGCCCATAGGCTGAGTCGTCGGCGGACAAGCCGCCGAACTCCGGGTAGCGTGTGTTGTAAGGGAAGTTGTCGCGGGCGGCTTTGACATGACCGTCCGCATAGGCGACGTTGGCCCTTTCCTTGTGGCGAAAGTCCACCAGCCCTGCGGAATAAAAGGCCGTGTCGCTCGGAGCGCGCAGGAAGTTTTCCGGCAGCGGCTTGGTCGTGCCATAGCCGCCGTCGGCGAAAACGGCGGTCTCCCCAGGCGTGACGATCTGTGCCAGAGAGCAGGCAGGCAAATCACCGTCAATCGTTGCGAGGTCGCCGCCGATGTAGGTGGCGTTGTAGGCATAGCCGTTGTAAGGCCGCCCGGCCCCGCCGGTGTTCACAAAGTCCGGGCACCCGTGGATCTGCCCCGACCTTGTGTAAGCGCCCAGCATTCCGACTTCCCAGCGCCCTGTCAACCGGTCAAGACGAAAGTCCCAGGCATCGTCGGCGTCGCCGATATTGTTGTGCTTGTTGTAAGAGGGGCAGGCTCTCTCGTCATAATCCTGGGCGTAAAGAAGCCAGGCAAGCCCGAGCTGCTTGAGATTGCTGGCGCACACGGTCCGCCGGGCATTCTCGCGAACGCCTTGAAAGACGGGAAATAGGATCGCCGCGAGAATCGCGATAATGGCGGTGACGACGAGCAGCTCGATCAGCGTGAACGCTTGGGGTAAGGCCCCGCGTGGGGCGCGGGTGGAGACAAGGCAGCGCCCCAGGGGGGACGTGCCAAAGACGTGGCGAGACATGAGGTGTATCCTTCCGCCTGTCGCGCGCAGGCAGGGAAATCCGAAAGACGCCTGTCTTTCGGTCACCTTCGGCTGGCATTCTGGCTGAGAGGATACGCCCCGGAGGACATAGCCGCATCACAGTTGCGGGACAGCGCCGGAATAGTTCTGCCTGGATTCAGGCAGAACGCACCGGACTTCCCCATTTAAGCGTCGCGTTGACCGCGACGCACCGAGGGCAGGGCACGATGAAGTTTTGTGGGGAGAGTATAGCCGAGAAGGGGAAGGGTTGTCAAGGGCGAAGTTGTCAAGGCGAAGCGAAGCCATGTCCCGGCACTGGAAGTGCCGGTCTACTCGTGAGTGAAAGTGCCTCCGGCACTGAAGAGGGACTCCATTAACGCCTTCCTAGTCGCGGAGCGACTTTCACCCAGAGTAGACCGGCACTTCCAGTGCCGGGGCCTGCTGGATTTCTTTATGCTGTACTCTACTGCGCCGCCGCCTCGCCCGCCGCCCACCCGGTACTCCACGCCGCCTGCAAATTGTAGCCGCCGACCGGGCCGGCGATGTCCAGCACCTCGCCGCACAGGAGCAGGCCCTCCACGAGCCGGGAGCGCATCGTCTGCGGGTCCACTTCGTCCAGCGCGATGCCGCCCGCCACGACCTCGCCGCGCTCCAGCGGCACATGGCGCACCGTCCCCAGCGGCCAGCCCTTGAGCGTCGTGACGAGCTTGTTCAGCGCCTTGGCGGTCAGATGCGCCCCGCGCGTCTCGCCAGGCACACCCGCGGCTTGTAGCAGCGGTTCCAGCAGCCGGGCGGGGACGAACGGGGCCGCCAGCGCCCCGACCGTCTTGCGCGGGTTGTCCCGCGCCTGCCGCCGCAGCTCGGTCTGCAATTCCTCCCAGGTCAGCCCCGGCGCCAGGTCCGCCTCGACGGCGCTGGCCGACTCGCGCTCGGCGACTTCGCGCGAGACGCCCAGGGCAGTCGGGCCGGAAACGCCTTTGTGGGTGAACAGCAGGTCGCCCTGCCAGCGCATGAACTCCTTGCCGCCCGTCCCCGCGCGGGCGCGCAGGACGGTGTCGCGCAGGGCCACCCCCGACCACTCCGGGGCAGCCTCGGCCAGATACAGCGGGGCCAGCGCCGCCCGGAGCGGCGCCAGCGTATGCCCCAGGGCGGACAGCCAGCGCCAGCCGTCTCCGGTCGTTCCCGTCGCCGGATACGACGAGCCGCCGGTCGAGACGACCACCCGCGCAGCCGGCAAAGTCTCCGCGCCGATCTGTACCGCTCGCATCCGGCCTTCCTCGGCGACCAGCCCCGTCACCGCCGCCCCGTAGCGGACGTGTACGCCCGCCTCCTCGACGTAGCGTGTCAGCAGGGCAACGACATCTTTGGCATTGGCCGGCTCCACGGGGAAGATGCGCCCGTCGGGCCGCGTGTAGGTTGCCATGCCCCGGTCGTGCAGGATTCGCAGGAAGTCTCGGTTGGTGAACCGATAGAACGACGGCTTCAGGAACCGGGCCTCATTGGGGCGGAACTTCGCCCGCACGTCCTCCATCGGCCCGTCGTGGGTGAGGTTGCACTTGCCGCCCCCGGAGATCAGTATCTTCATCCCCAGCCGGTCGTTCTTCTCCAGCAGCGTGACCCGCGCCCTGCGCTCCGCCGCCCGCCGCGCCGCCAGCATCCCCGCCGCCCCGCCGCCGATGACGATAACCTCAGCGGCCATGTTCAAATTTGTCCCAAAGGTGATCGTCCGGGTGAGCATTAGTAACTGTGATCTTGGCTTGGTCTGTCAGCTGCTGCGAGTTTTGGTAGCGAAACGCTTGAACGGGGAGCGTCACCTTCACGTCGTGGTACATCGTGCCAGAGTCCAGGATGATGTACCCTTTCTCTCTGCCAGTGAGGTCAGCGTCTTCAACATTGTAAAGGTCAACTGCTTCGCCTGCGATCTGCGCTTCGGAGGTCTGAAAAGTGTATGCCTGAACATAAACTCTGCCGTCGTGCTTGATCAGGCCCCAACGTATGCCCTGACTGTTCGGGTACGTCTGGACCTGCGCCGGCGAGGTTCCTTCAATGATCTGTTTCAGCCCATGCGTGTCCACAAAAACCTGCTGTTCATTCGGGACATCGGCTAACGTGGTAGTCCGAGGGGTGGTGACGGAGGTAACGGAAGCGGCGGACTGAGTGTGAGGACGAAACGCTACTCCCGCCGCGCCCACAGCGACGAGGGCGGCGGCCAGAGCCAGCCAGCTTCGGCGCTTTTTCCTACGGCTACTGACGCGGTGCGCCCGCCGCGACTCGACCGTGCGTAGTATCTCCTCCGGCGTTGCGTCCAGTGAAAGCTCTTCCACAGCATCGCCGATGGAGATGGTTCCCGCCATGTCTTCCTTGCCAGCTTGGAGTGTGGCAATCGCGTCGGCTAATTCTTCCGGCGTGACGCGCACTCGCTCGGCGGGAAGCGCATCTGACTCGTCCGTCTGTTGTCGCAGCATGGCTACCACTTCTCCTTGAAGTATTTGTCAGGAACCAAATGGCTGGCGCTGATCATGTCGTCGCTGGTCAGGCCGGGCGGAGACTGGAAGCTGTCTACGGGAAGCGTGACAGGGACGGGGTGAAGGCCGGATGCGACGTAGTAGGCGAGGGGGTGGAGGGTGACGACCGTGGAGCGGAGCGCCGCATCGGACATGTCGCCGATCCAGCCGCGCACATAGACCTTGTCGCCGTGCTTGATGAGTGTCCAGTGACCACCGCCGGGGGCAAAATCGGCTAATTTTGCGCCGGTGTCGGTGCCGGCTAGGTCGCAGAATACCGGCTGACCGTCCGCGACTTCCGAGAGAAGAACCATTTTTTGGTCGGGCTGGCGTACCAGCAGGTTGGCAGGGATCGTGATGGAGGATGCCTGCGGGGGGGCCGGAGGAGCAGTGACGGGAACCGACGGCGGAGTGGGCGGGGCAGCATGGGGCAAGAAGTAGCCCCAGAGGCCGCCGAGCAGGAGCACGGCGGCAAGCGACGCCTGGAGCCGGAGAAGGCGGCGGGAAGGGAGGCGGCGGGCGGGGGAAGTGGCGCGGCCCGCCTCGATCTCCCGCAGAAGCTCTTCAGGCGTGGCGCTCAGGCCGAGTTCCTGCACGGCGTCGCCCAGCGGGATCGTGCCTTCCCGTTCGCCCTGGCGCGCTTCGAGACGCGCCAGCGCCTCGGCCAGTTCCTGCGGGGTCACGCGGACCTGGGCGGCGGGCCACGACGGCATTTCCGGGCTGTCTTCGTGTTTCAGCATGGTGTGATAACTCCGCACGGGCTGAAGCCTCATAGCTTCTTGGGCTTGCCAAGAGGCGTGAGACTGTCTTCTCGTGCGTCTTCTACGGCCTTACACCGATGCCATGTTATCCCAGGGCAACTAACTCTTCGCCGGGAGACTGGCTCCAGCGGACTGTGACTCTTCTGACAATTCCGGCAGACGGCTACACTCTTAGTTGTTCCGCTCCCCTTCTTCAGACTCGCCAACTACGGAAGCGTCGAAGGCTAAAATCAGTGTATCACTACGTTGAAGGACGGTCACTTGCCTATGTTCCGTTTGCTACTGCCGAAACTGTATCTGTATGCCTTGATTATACCCGAAAGCCTGTCCGGTAAAGCTTGTCCGGTAAACTATCAAGCAGACTCGCTTCGCCTCATTCTTCGGCTTCGCTCGGCCTGAAGGCTCTGTGCCGTAGGGCTTCAAAAAGCCCGGCTAACGCCCCGCTGAAGCAAGGGCGCTTGCGGCGGGCTAAATACGGTCAATGCCAGGGACTGAGCGTTGTCAGCGGGTCGGGCTGAAAATGGGGGACGGTGATTTCTGAATAACCGCCATCGCCGCCGGACTTCTGCAAAGGGATTTTGTCCACGCGCAGGGTGATGTTGGACGTGCGCTCACCCTCCAACTCGCCGGAATTGTCGTCGTTGTAGACGTTAAGCGCTTTGCCGCCGAGCGGCTGGAGCGAGTCGGTGCTGGCGATGTAGCCGCGCAGATAGACATGAGCGCCGACCTTCACCAGCGTCCAGCGGTTGCCGGTCGCGTTCTCGCTGACGGTGATCTGCGATGCCGGCTTGCCTTCGGAGACTTGCACCAACGCTGCGTCATCGGAATAAACCTCTTTGCCGTCGGGGACTTGGGCCAAGGGGCGCAGGATGGGAGCGGCGATGTGGGTGGAATGGCCCCAGAAGTGGGGGATGAGACCGTTGTGGGCCAACACCCAGATGACCAGCAGGGGGGGCAGGAATCCCGTCCACCCCCGGCGTCGCCGGGGGCGCGGGGTTATGGATTGTTGGTATGCCGCCTGCTTTGCCGCTCGCGCCTGCTTTGCCGCCTGTTCCTGCTGAACCTGCTCACTCTGCACGGCAGCCGCGTTATCCCGTTGCGCCTGCACTTCGGCCCAGATTTCTTCCGAAGTCGTGTCCAGGTTCAATTCCGTGACGGCGTCGCTGATCGGGATCGTCCCGGCCAGCCGGCTCGCCTCACGCTGCTTGCGCGCCTCAATGGCGGACAGCGCCTGGGAAAGCTCTTCGGGCGTCACGCGGTTCCCGCCCACGGCGGGAGGCTGCTCGGCGTCGGTCTCGTGGCTTTTCAGCATGGGAGTGATCCTGTCTCAAGTCTCTTGCTCAAGATGCTTACGCGCTCAGGAGGCCGGAATGTTCGCCGCTTCGACAAGATTTTGGTCGTCGTGCCGCGTGAAGAGCAGGCGGCGGATGCGGCGGCCCGTGACTTCGGCGACCGAGACGTCGAAGCCGTCCAAGCGCGCCGAGGCGCCGTGGCGGGGCGGCAGGCGCAGCTCGTGGAGGGCGTAGCCGCCGATGGTGTCGTAGTCGGCGGGGTTGTCAATCGGCATCCCCAGGGTTTCCGAGACTTCGTCCAGGGCGACTGTCCCGGCGACGGAGTAGGACCGGCCGGTCTCGTCGAGGGGCAACAGGGGCGGCGGCTGGTCGTGCTCGTCCTGAATCTCGCCGATCAGCTCCTCGATGATGTCTTCCAATGTCACCAGGCCCGCCGTGCCGCCGTATTCATCCACGACGACGGCCTGGTGCGTGTGGCTCTTCTGAAGCTCTTTGAGCAGCTCGTCAATCGGCTTGGTTTCGGGGACGCCGATGATGTCGCGCTTGATGGAGCGGATGTCGGCGTCGGATTTGTTCGCGATCGCCAGCAGGTCCTTGATGTGGATCATGCCGATGACGTGGTCGCGGTCGCCTTCGCAGAGCGGATAGCGGGTGAAGCCGCTTTCGACCGAAACCTCGACGCTGCGCGCCACGGGCCAGGTGGTGGACAGGTAGACCATGTCCACGCGCGGCACCATGATCTCCTTCGCCTGCGTGTGGGCGAAGTCGAAGACGTTCTCGGCGATCTCGATTTCGGAGGGCCGCAGCTCGCCCTGCTGGTGCGAGTGCGCCATGATGGCCAGGATTTCTTCTTCGGAATGCGCCTGCTCGTGCCCGTCCCCCGGCTGGATGTGCAGCGGCTTGGCGATGGCCTTGGCCGCGCTCTCCAAAATGATGATGAGCGGGTAGCCCAGCGTCAGGAATAGCCGCATGGGCCGGGAGACGGCCAGGGCGGTCCGCTCGGTGTGCGCGATGACCCACCACTTGGGCAGCAGCTCGCCGAAGATGATATGGAAAAAGGTGATCAGCACAAAGCCCAGCCCGATGGCGACGATGTGGGCCGAGGCCGAGTCGCGGCCGATGCCGAGCGAGTCGAACAGGCCGCGCAGGAGGCGGGCGACGGATGGCTCGCCGATCGCGCCCAGGGCGAGCGAGGCGAGGGTGACGCCGAGCTGGGTGGCGGACAGGTAGGTGTCCAGGCGGGCCAGAAGGTCCTGCACGGCGCGCGCGGGCACATTGCCCTCCGAAACAAGCTCGGCGATGCGCGTCTGCCGCACACGGATGAGGGCGAACTCGGCGGCGACAAAGAAGCCATTGCACGCGACCAGCAGCAGGGTCAGCGCCAGCATGAGGTAAGCCGGAGACTGATTTGATTGTAAATGGGGGTCCATAGGGTCGCCTGCGTCCGCGCCGCAGGCCGCGCTTCCGCTGGTGGCCTCTGCCCGAATCAGCGGAAAAGAAATCGTCCTTTCGTTTTCGCCCCTATTGTACCCGGATTTTGGGCGATTAGCCGCGAATTTTCAGCGCTCGGCGCACGACTTGCAGGGTCTCGTCGGCTGCCGCGCGGGCCTGTGCCGCCCCGGCCCGCAGGACGCCGTCCACGAACGCGGGATCGGCTTCCAATTCCGCCCGGCGGGCGCGCAGGGGCGCGAGGCTGGCGTTGATGATCTCCGATAGTTCTTTTTTGGACTGTCCGCAGCCGCGCAAGCCCTCCCGGCACTCGTCCCACTGCGCTTGGTAGCCGGCGGGGTCGTAGACGCGGCGCAGGCGGCAGGCGACGCAGCCTTCGGGGATGCCCGCGTCCGTGACGTGAATCTTGGTCGGCGTCGTGAAGGCCGAGTTGATCTTCTTCTGCGTCGCCTTCGGCGTGTCCGCGACGTACAGGGCGTTGTCATACGACTTGCTCATCTTGCGCCCGTCCAGGCCCGGAATCTCGCCGCTGCCTTCGGTGATGACTTCTTTGGGTTCGGGGAACACGTCCTGCCCGACGATGTGGTTGAAACGGCGGGCGATCTCGCGCGAGATCTCGATGTGCGCGGCTTGGTCCCTGCCCACCGGCACGGCGTGGGCGCGGTACACGATGATGTCCGCCGTCTGGAGCACGGGGTAGCCGAGCAGGCCGTAGCTGACCTGCGTGTCGTTCTCCTTGACCAGCTCGCGCTTCTCCTTGTAGGTCGGGACGCGCTCCAGCCAGCCGACCGGCGTCACCATCGAGAGCAGCAGGTGCAGCTCGGCGTGCTCGGGCACGTCCGACTGCCGGAAGATGGCGCACTTGTCCGGGTCCAGGCCGCCCGCGAGGTAGTCTATTGCCGTCTGCCGCGAGGCTTCGGCCAGGTCGTAATGCCCGTCCGCCACCGTCGTCAGCGCGTGCCAGTCGGCAATCATGCAGAACATCTCGTACTCATCCTGCCGCTGCACCCAGGGCCGGAGCGCCCCTTCCAGGTTGCCCAAATGCAGCCGCCCGCCGCCGGTCGGCTGCATCCCCGAGAGTAGTCGTTTCTTGATCATGATAGGTTGTGAAGCCGGAGCGCGCCGAAGATGGTCACGCCGACGAGCAGGGCGAGCGGGGCGGCCCATACCCAGCGGCGGCGCGGCATGAAAAACAGGAAGCCGATGCACAGGCCGAACAGGAAGCCGCCGCCGTGCGCGCCGTTGGCGACCCGAAAGTTTAGCCCAGGGATATAGGTCGCCGCGACGCAGAACAAGCCCCACAGAATGAAGTAGCGCAGGTTGTCGCGCGTCGCCGTCGCCGCCCAGGCGGGGTACAGCCCGCGCCCCGCCCACATCAGGGCAAACATCGCGTACACCACGCCGGACATGCCGATGCCGGGCACCCCGGAGATCAAAATCTCGCACCCGGAGCCGACCGCCGCCGCGCTGACGATGAACGCCAGGTAGGCGAGGGGGCTGAGTGTGCCTTCCAAGATGCGCCCAAGCTGAAGCAGCCAGATCATGTTGAACAGGAGGTGCAGTGGACTCCCGTGAATGAAGATCGTCGTGATCAGGCTCCAGGGAGCCGCCCCTGCCGACTCGGCAAAGCCGAAGTGGCCGATCCGATACCAGACATTCCCCAGCTCGGCGCCCGGCAGCAGGTAAGCCACGGTAATCAAGACGGACAGCCCGGCCAGCAGGTAAGTCAGAAGTGGGAGTTGCGGGACCGGCCCCGGCCGTTGCGGCTTTTGTGAGAAATCCCATGAGTCCGGCATCTTGAAGCCCTACCTCAGCCGTTCGGGGACGACGTCCAGCTGCACGACGTCGTCCAGCGTCTCGCGGCGCGAAACGAGATCGGCCTTGCCGGCCCGGACAAAGACGCCGGCGGGCCTGGGGAAGCGGTTGTAGTTGGACGCCATGACGGCGTTGTAGGCGCCCGTGGACTGCACGGCCAAGATGTCGCCCGTCTCGACCGGCTGGGTCTGGGCCTCCTGGATGAGAATGTCCGTCTCGCAGTGCTTGCCCGCGACGCGCACCGTGCGCGTCTTCGGCTCCCCGGCGCGATTGGCGACCTGCACTTCGTAGACCGCATCATAAAGCTGCGGGCGCGGGTTGTCCGACAGGCCGCCGTCAATGGTGACGTAGGTGCGCTCACCGGGGGGTTCGGGGATCGCGACCTTCTTGATGACGCCGACCGTGTATAGCGTCGTCCCGGCCTCGCCGACGAGAGAACGGCCCGGCTCTTGCAGCAGGTTCGGTTCGGGGACGCCGTACCTGTCCAGCGCGGCCCGCAGGGCCGTGATGATCGTTTCGGCGAATTCGTCATACGTCGGCGGCTGCTGGCTCTCGACGTAGCGGATGCCCAGGCCGCCGCCGATGTCCAAATCCTCCGGCATCCAGCCCGTCGCGTCGGCGACTTTGCGCAGAAAGCCGACCATGATGTCAATCGCTTGCTCGTGCGTGTGCGCGTCCAGGAGCTGCGAGCCGATGTGGCAGTGCAGGCCGGTGATCTTCAGATGCGGGGCCGCGCCCAGCGCTTCGGTGACGGCCTCCAGGGCCGCGCCGCTGGCGACGCTCAGGCCGAACTTCGTGTCTTCCTGCCCGGTGCGGATGCGCCGGTGCGTGTGCGGGTCAATGCCTGGCGTCACGCGGATGAGAACGGCCTGCGTCTTGCCGCGCGCTTTCGCCAGAGCGGCCAGATGGCGCAGTTCCGGCAGGTTATCCACGACGACGCGCCCGACGCCGTACTCTAGCGCCATTTCGAGTTCGTTTTCGCTTTTATTGTTGCCGTGCAGCAGGACTCGCGCCATCGGGAAGCCCGCCTTGACCGCCGTGTATAGCTCGCCCGCCGAGGCGACATCCAGGCTCAACCCTTCCTGCTCCACAACCTTGCAGATCGCCAGGTTCAGGTAGGCTTTGGAGGCGAACGAGATGTCGTTTTTGGGATAGCGGGCCTCGAACGCGGCTTTGTACCGGCGGCAGTTATCCCGGATCATGGCCTCGTCCATCACATACAGCGGCGTCCCGAACTCGCGCGCCAGTTCCACGCAATCGCACCCGCCGATCTCCAAATGCCCCTGCGCGTTGACGCGCTGGCTGCCAAGCAGCATGATCCCGTCTCCCTCTCGTCGCCTTGTAAAAAAGACCCACGTCACCGGAATGCGGGCGGGGGGTTCTGCGAGGATTCTAGCGTGAATACTCCACACCCACAAGGGGTGCGGCTTCTAAGGATTTGCACCTAGGCGTTGTACTCCCAACGCTAATATGTTGATAGCCGCATTCCTGTCTCTGTCCAAAGAGGCTCCGCATTTTGGACAGAGATGCCAGCGATCCGATAACTTTTTCTTGGCTCGGTATCCGCAAGAATGACAATCCTGGCTGGTATACGCAGGATTGATCTCCAGATACTTGCGACTGGCACTTTCAGCCTTGTACGCAAGAGCAGAACGAAACATTGACCAAGCCGCCTCCAGGATGCTCTTATTCAGGCCAGCCTTTGCCCTGGCCCCATTGGGAAGAAAGTCCCCCGTCTCGACATCCTGTTTAGGAGCAGGAGACTTTGACATATTCTTAACATTCAAGTCTTCGACAACAATGATGCCGAACTCGCTGACGATTTTGCGGCTTTCCTGGTGAACGAAATTATGCCGACGATTTTTGATCCGCTCATGGATACGAGAAACCACTTTCTTGGCTTTCGTTCGTTCCTGAGACCGTTTTTGTACCGCTCCGTTTTACGCTGTGCTTTTGCCAGAGCCTTTTCATCTTTGCGAAAGAACCGAGGATTTTGGATGTAAGTGCCATCTGAGAGAGCCGCGAACTTCTCGATACCTACGTCAATGCCAATGGCTCTGCTGTTCTCTGGCAACGGAGCAGCCTGCGTTTCAACGGCAAGGCAAGCAAACCATTTCTTGCCTTGACGCTTGACGGTGCAGGTTTTGACCGTGCCTTCCACCTTGCGGTGAATGATGGCTTTCACGACACCGATCTTGGAAAGACGTACTGACGCCTCATTGATGGCAAAGTCTGTGCCTGGATAGCAGAAAGAATCGTATCCCTCTCCCTTCATGCGCGGGAAGCCGTTACGCACAGGGTGCAGCCGCCCGACTGCTGGTGTTCTCTCACTTCGTACTCAAACTTGCGGGTGTTGAGCAGAGAGTTGTAGACTCCACGACATATTGCTAGTGTTTCGCTGAGAAAACTCTGCTGGGAATGTGTGGGAAAGATTCTATATTTTGTGCAAATCGTAGACACAATAGAGTTGTGGTGTAATAGAATCATTCGGGTAAACTGGTGCCATGCTGACCTACCAAAACCTGTCTGCGCGCCCCGCCGCCTTCCAGAGCATGACCGGACTGAGCACTGCCGCCTTCGACGAACT
>JAABUX010000635.1_pt1 | contig 58113 bp, 51 predicted proteins | sample 5561851 | NCBI WGS metagenome assembly JAABUX01 (sample SAMN10711883, study PRJNA513361) | rock metagenome | isolation source: Antarctica rocks | place: Antarctica: Victoria Land, Richard Nunatak red sandstone | collected 2016-01-03
TAAGGTTTTCGATTCATAGGTCTTTCGGGAGGTATTGGAGAGCTTTTCCGCTGCTGTCTGCTGGGGAAAAAGCCGAAGACATTCACAATTTCTGTCTTTATTCTACCACTTTTAATACAGGCTCTGACAAAGCGAAGCGTTCATACGCTCAAGTATACAGGTATGTAATAAAAATGCTTGCACAGTATCAGGTTGATACGTAAAGACCTCTGCGGCAAGATACTCAAAAATATGACGATGCTCTCCGGTGAAAGCTGTAATGGCCTCTGGGATATTTCCCTGTTCTTGTAGAGAGAGGGCGGCAAGCTGTAATGCAGCAATCCACCCTTCCGTTTTCGTAGCTAACACATCAATAGCATCATACGTAAGCATCAGCCCCATCGTCTGTTGAAGAAATTCTGTTGCCTCTTTGGTGGTAAAACGTAGGTCTGTTGCACGTATTTCGAGCAGTTCATGGTGTACACGTAAGCGATCAAGAGGAAGGTCTGGGTCTGTACGTGTCATAAGCAAAAGATGCATCTGTGGTGGTAAGTGATCGAGGAGAAAGGTCATGGCCTCGTGAATAGCTGACGTTTTGATAAAATGATAATCATCCAAGACAAGGATAAAATGGTCGGATAATGTGCTAAGAGCGTTCATGAGTACGGTTAGAACGGTATAGATTGATACAGGTTGCGTGGATGAAAGCAGTTCTAGCGCACTATTCCCAATTCCCTGCTGTATCGCGTTCAAAGCAGCGATACAATAGGTCCAAAATAACGTAGAGTCGTTGTCTCCTTCATCCAAAGAAAGCCACACAACGGGAGTAGCAAAAGTATACGGAAATGTTTTTTGAGTGGCAGCCAACCACGTACTTAATAAGGTGGTTTTACCGAAGCCCGCCGAAGCTGAAACAAGCGACAACTTATACTTTACTACCTGCTGTAATTGCTGATAAAGACGGGGACGTGCTACCACATGAGGACGTGTCACGGTAGGAACAGAAAATTTCGTTTTTAGTAGTACAAGATGGTTACGACGTGAAAGTGTATCTTTTTTCTCTTGCAGTTCATTGCGCGTACTGTGCTTGTGAGAGCGTGAGATACGATAATGTGCTTGCAAACTGGGCGTATCCGAGACGCTTAGTGCCATAACCTCATCACGAGCCTGACTCCTCTCAACGAGCAGATTCATTGTCTCAGCAAGACTAGCTAGTGTAATCTCTTCCGTTTTTCCGATATACACACGGTGAAGAGTACCATGACATCTATAATAGGCTCGCCAATACTCCCTGCCACGCCGATTGCCTGCGCGTTCTTTGCGTGCTGTAAAGGTTCCCAACTCATGCTCTACAATGAACGCTTTGGCATCGCGAAGCCAGGACTCCCATAGCGGTGTCCCAACAACGATGGTATGAGTAACATTTTGCTGTTGATAAGTAAGTATGCCATCACGAAGAACTGGAGTAGATTGTGTCATTATCTCATCCTGATACGCATACAACATCCCGAACAAAGTATAACATATGTTCGGGACGACTGGTTCAAAAGCCTACGAGATCTTAAAAGACTAGTAACATGTGAGTAGTATTGATGAAGATTTGTAGCTATTCTGGACGCCATAACGTATTGATGATATACTAACGTCTGATATCAAATATCTTTTTGCTAAGATATACTACCCAGGTTGTTTGAGGTGGAACGTTGAATCAATTCGGAGATAAACCTATTGCTGGTAGGTATGAGATACGCGAACATATCGCGACAGGTGGAATGGCAAGCGTCTTCAAAACCTGGGATAACCGCGTAGAGCGGATTGTAGCGATCAAAGTATTGCGCTCTCTGGACAAAAATGATACACGAGCGGTAGAACGATTCCGTCGTGAGGCACGTGCGGCTGCCGCCCTTGCCCATCCTAATGCAGTGACTATCTATGACTTTGTGGAAGAAGCAGGACAATATTTTCTTGTCATGGAGTATATTCCTGGCCCAACACTGAAGCAACTTGTTGGACAACGACGACAACTTCAGGCACGTGAGGCGATAGAGATTGCAGCCCAGGTTTGCTCTGTTTTGCAGGTTGCTCATGCACAACGCTTTATTCATCGTGACATCAAACCCCAGAATATCATGCTTGTCCTGAATGGTGGACCATCTAGCGGCATCATTGATCGCGGCGTATTGGTAAAACTCACGGATTTTGGCATTGTGCGTGTTGCAGAAGAAGCTGGCCTCACGAACAGTGGTATCGTGCTAGGCACCGCCGATTATCTCTCGCCTGAACAAGCGCGTGGAGAAACACTCACCGCATCCTCTGACCTGTACTCACTTGGTGTTGTTATGTTTGAAATGCTCACAGGCCAGCCACCATTTGTTGGGCCGACCGCCGTTTCTATCGCAATGCAACATGCATCAACTAACCCACCACTTTTACGAAAGTACAATCCTGCTATTCCGCCCATTGTTGAGCAACTCGTGCTTCGCGCATTAGAAAAAGAGCCAGAAAAGCGCTTCAGCTCAGCCGCCGAGATGCAACAAGCGTTGCGTAATTGCGCCCGCGAACTTGCGCGAGGGAACTCGATGGCTCAAACAGCACAACCATATGGGGGAAGTTATACCGTTGATGGCAAGGGACAGATGCCGCAGTTAGGACGCCGCCCATACTAAACCTTTTATTGTCACTCAGGCTTTTGCCTCATCTCAGATACTACGGGAATGCTTTATGAAAAATAATGAATCAATAATCACAGCGGTAAATACAACACAGGCTCCTGCTGCGATTGGTCCCTATAACCAGGCCATTCGCTATGGCAACTTTGTCTATACTTCTGGTCAAGTCGCGCTCGATCCGGTCAGTGGGCAACTCATTGGAGATACTGTGCAGGAACAAACGCATCGTGTCTTCCAGAATCTCCAGGCTGTACTGGATAGTGCAGGTACTTCACTCAAGAATGTGGTAAAAACGACTGTTTTTCTTGCAACGATGAACGATTTTCAGGCAATGAACGCTATTTACGCAGAGTATTTTCAGGATACAAAGCCCGCCCGCTCAACTATTGCGGTGGCCGAATTGCCCAAAAAAGCACTCGTTGAAATTGAGTGTGTTGCCGTTGTCACTCTCGACGAAGTTTAGCTGCGGGAGAAATGCTGGTGAATACTGCTACGATTTGGCGTGACACGCTCGAACGCCTGGAAAAAACATCCGTTGATGCAACCTCAAAAGCATGGCTACAAGATGCTCACCTTTCTTCAATGCAAGGCGTAACAACAGATGATATCGACGCCGACTCGCAAGAACACGGTGTCTACTTCGAGCTTCAGGTACCCAGTGATTTCGCTCGTGATGTCATTAATACTCGCTGGCGACGCTCCATTGAGGATATCTTAATGGATGTCACAGGTCAACCTGTCACCATTATGACAGTAACGGTGGCACCAAACGACGAGATACGTCTCGATGAGCAGGATTTCAACACGGATACCTTTGAAAGTAACTTACCATCACCAGAGTACAAGCAGAGCAACTACGCTTACTATGACGCCAAACCAGGTGCAACTACACCTCGTCAACCAGAGCTGCAATATATGCACACAAACACAAACAACTCATTGGAAGAGTGGGATAACGAGCAACGCGCCAATATCTTGATGCATAACCGTCTGAACCCACGATACACCTTCGATGCGTTTATCGTCGGCGGTAGTAACCGTCTGGCACATGCAGCATCACTCGCGGTAGCTGAAGCCCCTGGCGAATCGTACAACCCGCTTTTCCTCTATGGTGGAGTGGGATTAGGCAAAACGCACCTGTTACATGCGATTGGACATCAAGGCGTTCATACTGGATTAGCGGTACTCTACGTCTCTTCTGAACAGTTTACCAACGAAATCGTCAACGCCATTCGCTATCGCACTACTGAGGAGTTTCGCGCGAAGTATCGCTCCGTAGATATCTTATTGGTAGACGATATTCAATTTATCGCGGGCAAAGAATCGACTGAAGAGGAATTTTTCCACACCTTCAATAGTTTGCACGAAATGAGCAAGCAGATTGTCATCTGTAGTGACCGACCACCAAAGGCGATTGTGAGCTTGGAAGAGCGACTACGTTCACGTTTCGAGTGGGGTCTAATAGCGGACATTCAGCCGCCAGACCTGGAAACACGTATGGCGATTTTGCGCGTCAAGGCTGACCTGCTGCGCTATCGCGTGCCCGATGACATCATTGCATATATTGCGGGTCGTGTACAAACCAACATTCGCGAACTCGAAGGTTGCCTTAATCGCTTGATGGCCTATCAGCAGCTTCATCGTACCGAACTCACAATGGATGTTGCTCGTGCCGCCATGTCTTCGCTCGGCAATGATGCTCGCGAGTCGCGCCTGACAAGCAAACAAATTGCGGAATCGGTCGCGGAATACTATCATATCTCGCTCGATGAGATGTGCGGGAAACAACGCGATAAACATATTGTGACGCCACGCCAGATTGCGATGTATCTTATTCGTCAGGAAACGCAAGCATCACTGCTCGAAATCGGTCAACTTTTTGGTGGACGCGACCACAGCACAGTACTCCATTCCTGCGAGAAGATAGAGCGCGACGTGAATATCAATCCAGCTTTGCGGCGCGAGATTATCGCTATTCGTGAACAACTATTAAGAGAGTAAACCAGCCATGTTACCAGCATTTACGACCTACTTGATCGACCTCGACGGCGTTATGTATCGCGGCGAGGAACTGCTGCCAGGTGCCAAAGAATTTGTAGCATGGCTCGATGCCACACACAAGAAATATCTCTTTCTCACCAATAACTCGTTCGCCAGCGATACGCAGGTTATCGCTAAACTGGCGCGTCTGGGCATTACAACCGATGCCTCGCACGTTCTTGGCGCAGGTCAGGCAGCCGTCAAAAATATCACACGCCGCTTCCCCAATGCGACGGTGTATGTTGTCGGTGAGCAACCGTTGCTTGATATGGTCAGGTCGTATGACCTGCATGTCTTTGAACAGCAAGAGCAACCAGCCAAAATACCAGCCGACCCTCGCGTACCCGCAAGCCGCCTTGCCGAAGCTGTGCTTGTTGGCCTTGATCGCACCTTCGACTATAAGAAGCTCACAGGGGCGGTTACAGCGATACGCGGCGGCGCAGCTTTTGTCGCTATCAATCGCGACCCCCTTCTTCCCATCGAAGGTGACATCATTCCTGGCTGTGGTGCAATGGTTGCTGCTATCGAAGCTTCCAGTAGCACCAAGCCAGAGGTAGTTGGCAAGCCCGAACCCACCCTTTTACAAGAAGCCATGCACACCCTCAGCAGTCAGCCAGACGAAACCGTCATGATCGGTGACGGTCTCGACACCGATATCGCTGGTGGTCTGGCCGCACATACCCACACGCTACTCGTCCTCTCCGGCAAAGATAGCCGTGCGGATTTGGCGAAATCACCCTTCAAGCCCGAATATGTCTATGATGATATAGCGGCAGTGATGCCTGATTTGCAATAAATTAGTAGTTCTTGCTCTCCATCATTAAGTTCTACAATTCTCTTGAATATCAGATATAGATATGGTAATATTGCGTTAAAAGATGATAGTAGGGACTTGTTAATGGCAGATGAAAAAGCGCAGCAAGCATAAATATACGACTCTACACTCAAAGAGTGGATACTACAACAACCAGAAGCCATTATTGCAGTCTTGTTGCCAGGAGCTATCTATCAGGAAACGCTCAGCATCGAGGTAGTACGACCAACCTTTCGAGCTGATAAAGTTTTTAGAGTTCTGTACGAAGACGAGGAGTACATTCTTCACATCGAGTTCGAGTCAGGCTCCGATAAGTCGATGTCATCTCGCTTATTGGTCTACAATGCCGTCCTGTATAACGAGCATGAATTACCTGTCATTTCTATCATCGTCTACCCATTTCGTACCAGATTAGCTCAATCGCCTTTACATATTAGAACAAAACGTGATGAAATTCTCACGTTCCACTTTAAGACATTACCATTGTTTACTTTGGAAGCAGAGCAATTCATACAAGAGCATATTTCGTGCATGTATCCATTGTTACCAACTATGCACGGAGCAAATACTGCTTTGATACAGCAAGCAATGGATGAGTTAGCAGCGTTGTATCGAGAAGACGAGATAACCTTATCGCAACAATTGATATGGATGGAAATATTCTTAGAGCGAACTGATACCATATCAAAGTCAGAGAAGTATGATATACAGGAGAAACTAGATATGTACGACAAACTGTGGGATGAGAATCCAAAGGTGCAAAGGATTCGTGCAGAGAGTGAAGCCAAAGGGAAAGTTGAAACGCTGCAAAATATGTTAGTTACAACAATAGAGTTGCGTTTTCCTGCCCTTTCTGATTTGGCGAAGAGGCAGGTGCTACGAATTCAGAAACCGGACGCGCTTGATCTACTGTTTCGACAGATTACCGTCGCGTCAGATGAAAACTTTGTACGCTCCATTCTTACTTCATCGGTCGCCGCTTAAAAGCGCAGAACTTCAACACAATCTAACAAGAGAGAACAACTTGTTTCCTTTATTAGAATGTGTTGAAGTTCTGCTACTCTATACTCTACATTAGTTTTCCGAGCGGATTGCCGTTATCGGGCGGACGGTCTACGATGGCAACGGTGCAGCGTGAGATACAAATGAGTTTATCGTTTTCGTCGGTGATTCTGATATCCCATACGTGAGTTGTACGCCCACGGGAGATAGGTACGGCGACACCTGTGAGCATCCCATCGCGCTTTGGTCGTAGATGGTTGGCGTTGATTTCTAAGCCAAACGCCATCTGCTTATCCACGTCGATATTCAGTACACTACCGAGCGAGGCCAGTGACTCCGCCAGCACAACAGAAACACCACCATGCAGGTAGCCTACCGGTTGCCGCTGGTTAGGACCAATCGGCATCGTTGCCACAACTCTATCTTTCTCTGCTTCCACCAGTTTGATATCCAGCACATTCAACACAGAATCTTCACGAGTACTGTTGAAATGCGCGATTAGCTCTTCCTTCGAGTATTGCACAGCCTTTGTCCCCTCTTTTGACATTGCATCGTTATATGTGCTTCTAGTCTATCAGACAAAGACATCTCCTCACAAACGTCTCTTTTCTGCTACGCCTCTACCCTACCGTGATTGTGCCATCACCATTCACACGAATAGGTACCGTTTGCAAAGGAGTGGTAGCGGGTCCATGTACGGGATTAGCCGCATTCGCTGGATCAAAAATGGAACCGTGAGCAGGGCACATGAGCCTTTGGGTCATAGCGTCATAATAGACGGTGACACCCAGATGTGTACAGGCTTTGTTATAAGCGACGAAGTTACCATTTGGTAGATGCACAAGGATACTGCCCGTACCGTCTTTAGGATTGGTAAATGTTTGCGACATATTCACGCCGAGGCTGCTATACCCGACCACCGTCCCCGTATGTTTTGGTGGTGTCGGCTGCGTGGTAGAGCCTTTAGGCGGATTGGTTTGTGTGGCTTTTGTTGGCTGCATCTTTGTCGCCTTTGTTGATTTCGTCGGTACCACTTTCGTTGATTGCATCCTCGCTTGTTGTGTACTACCAGTCGTTGCCGTTGGCTTGTTTTGTAGCACATGGGCAAGAGTAACACCGCCAAAGCCGAGTGCGCCGAGCGCAACGACACTCCCGCCCGCAAGCATAGCGACTACCCGTCTGCGGCCTGGCTCTGGCACAGAAGCGCGTTTCTTTGCAGCAGACAGGCGTGGTGCCGTTTTAGAGAGCGCACCAGGAGTTTGCGGTGCCACGACCTGTGACGCCGACATATTCGACCACCAGACAAAGGGATCGTTGTTTGGTATTGCATCATAGCTACTCTTAACGGCTGGCTTCTCGACATGCGGTCTTTTTTGCGTGCCAGATGCAGATGTTTCTCCAGAGCGCACGGTCACGGGTGAGATGCCTTGCCACTTACCAGTCGTAAATATATCCTCTTCTTCGGCCCAGTTCACTGTGTTAGGCAAAGTTGTGTCCCGATCATGCAGGGTCTTTTGCATACTCACTGCTGCTTTTGCAGTCATCTCGCCGCAGGCTTTTTCAAATAATGCTGCCAGTTCAGTCACCGACTGAATGCGCTGTGCTGGGTCGGGATTGACAGCCTTCTGTATCACTGCATCTAAACTTGAAGGTAAATCAGGACGGAGTGTGGCAAGACGTGGTGCCTGTACATACGTTGTAGCAGAAAGAGTTGATTCGTTGAAAGGCAATGAGCCGCTCAACAATTCTAGCAACAAGATACCGAGAGCGTAGACATCTGTTCTCGCATCAATGGGCTGCCCCTGTATAACCTCTGGCGCGATATAGCCAGGAGTACCAAGAGGCGTTCCCGCGACACTTAGCAGAAAGGTTGGCATAGGTGAACGCGCCTCGATACCATGCAGAGTCAAGATACGCATGAGTCCAAAGCCTGCTATCTGCATCGAGTTTCCGAACAAAATATTGGTTGAGTTCAATGTACCATGCACAACACCATGTTGATGTGCATAGCCGAAGCCATCTGCAACACGATTGAGCAACTCGAACACCTGCTGTGGTGTAAAGCATCCCTTGCGTCTGAGCAATTTTTTGAGTGAACTACCCTTTATAGAAGGTGTGATAAGATAGGGTAAATCCGCGTATTCACCGAAGTCTTGTACGGGAAGAATAGAAGGATGATGAAGTGTCGTCAATACACTACATTCCCACTCAAAACGTGTCAGGAAGCGTGTACGTGCCTGCGTTGAAAGCGTGTCGGGCAGGAGAAATGTTGTAACAATGAAAGCACCATCACCTTTACGCGCTTCATAGACCGCGCTTAATGCACCTTGTCCAAGAGATCGTACTATCTCATAGTCGCCAATATTCTTGCCGACAGGTTGATCTATCACCGTTGACTGCATATATACTTCCTATCTGTGCCTCATGGTGTTCATCATCTATCGCTTCGAGGTTAAGAAAAAAACACCTTATGACGCCGCTCTTTTGCTGTAAAGTGTATCGAATGTGTTCATACTGCGTCAATACTGGTAGGAGGAAGTAGGACTTGTGGGAGTTTCCGATTGCAATTTCTTAACCAGACTCACTATTTCATAGCACGTTAGTCTTACTTTCGTGCGTTTCTCACGAAAAATAGCTACACTTATCTCAATGTCCATAATTATATAAACATGTACTTATATTTTGGAGCGGATGTCGGCGTTTAACATGTTTATCTTAGCAACAGGAGTGTCTGATTGAGTAAGCAGGTAGATTATCTCATTATTGGAAATGGCATCGCCGCTGTGACCGCCGCCGAAATTTTGCGTGCCGAAGATACGGATTGTACAATTGCCATGATTGCTGATGAACCATTTCCTGCCTATTATCGTCCCGCGCTGAAAGATTATCTGGGCGGACGGGTGGGAGAAGAGAAATTGTGGGCACGTCCCTCCACATTCTATAAGCAGCAGCGTATCAGTTTCATTGGCGGGCGTGTTGTCGCGGTACAGCATGAACAGCATACAATTCAGCTACGCGATGGTCAACAGATTGGCTATCGCAAACTGCTCCTTGCGAACGGTGCCCGGCCACGTCAACTCTCCTGTCCAGGGCTATCACTCGCTGGCATCACTACGCTTCGTACTATTGTTGATTATCAACAAGTAGTACGAGGCTTAGCGAGTACCAAACGCATCGTTGTATGTGGCAGTGGTACGCTCGCGCTGGAGAGTGCGGAAACGCTCGCGCATCAAGGCTATGAGGTCACACATCTTTTACGGTACTCAACCCTGTGGTCCGGGGTGTTAGACGCTACCGCATCTGATATGGTGTTACAGGAAGAACGCCGTCTCGGTATTGACGTTCAAATCAACGAAGAGATTACAGAGATTATTGGCAACGACGGACAGATGAGTACGGTTGTCACTACAAGTGGGAAACGTATTCCATGCGAGATGGTACTCATCGCTATCGGTATTGAACCAAACACGGAATTCGTTCGCCAAAGTGGTATTGCCTGTGGACTCGGCGTGAAGGTTGATGCAGCTATGCGTACAAATGTACGCGACATTTTCGCGGCTGGCGATGTCACCGAAACCATCAATATGCTCACAGGGAAGCCACGTGTGCTAGGACAGTGGTATCCAGCTATTCAACAGGCGCAAACAGCCGCCTATAATATGCTCAATGAAGGTGAAACGCGACAGATAGCCTTTGTCGATAAATTTTACAATGCAACCTTCCTCTGTGGGCTGGATTTTGTCTCGGTTGGCGCAACCACACAATCCGCACGTATTCCGCTCTTCCAGGAGATTATTGCACCGCCCAAACCGCGCAGCTATCGCAAGGTACTACTACGTAACGGTATACCTGTGGGCATTCTCTTTCTTGGTGAGCGCGAACATGCACTAGCCTTTAAGCGTGCAATTGAGCAGCAAGCTAATCTTTTGCCTGTTGTGCATCGCCTCTTCGCCGACGATTTTTCACTTGACGAATACCTCGACAAGCTGCAGGAAGCCAATATAGTGCTTGTGCCTATTCCACATCCAACGATACAGGTCACCACTCCCGACATACATCTCAGTCATTTGCGTGGGCAGGATGCTGTCACAATAGGACGCGACGCCAGTATGACCGTGAGCATCGAGCATCGTTCTATATCACGCCGCCATGTCGAAATCAAGCGGCAACGTAAACAGTATGAACTACGCGACATTGGCAGTTCTAATGGCACATTTATCAATGCGGTTCGACTTGGACGTGATAGCGTGTATACACTTCAACCACAAGATGTAGTGCGTATCGGCGATATTCAGTTTCGCGTACAAGCAGGCAATGTTAACACTACGGAACACAGTACCGAAACACCGCGCGTAGCTGGCTTGACACATCGTGCTGAAGCACAAAAGCTTAGCGAGAAGCAGATTCAATTTGAGCTAGATATGTGCATCGGCTGTGATCGCTGTATGGCGGCCTGTCCGATACCACTCTCCTCACAGGTGAGCATAGCCGATCTTAATCAAGCGACAGGTACCTCTGACGTTGCGCTCCACGTCGCACGTTTTACGCATGAGTGCGTCATGTGTGGTTCGTGCGTACCAGTATGTCCCGTCGATAACCACCGTGACCTGTTAATGCTTTCGCTCAAACAACGCCTCGGTCCATCATGGGAGGAGCGTATCGACCTGCAACACCTTGCTCACGTCATTCCTTCAGGTTGGACGCTCCCTCAACTTATCACACGGCTTCGTGAGCAACGTGTATTATGCGATGAACAGGTAGTGCTGGAACAGTATCTGCAACACATGCTTGCATCTTCACAATTGCTCAAGCTATCAAAAGGTGAATATGTCTTTCATGAAGGTGAATATGGACGCGACCTCTATTTCATTCTCGATGGTCTACTCTCCCTCTCAATGAACAATGAAGCAACACGCAAACTGCCTGTTGCCATTCACCGACAGGGTGAGTGCGTTGGTGAATATGGCATGCTCACGGGCCAGCAATATACGACTACGGCCAAAGCACAAACTGATGCGCTACTGTTACGCGTACCGGAGCAGGGAATGCAACGCTTGATGGAGTTAGTACCCATCGTGCGTACACGTTTTGAAGCCATCAATCACGCTCATTCCACACTTTCCATTTTGAAACAGATGACACTGTTTCAGGGCATCTCTGCCTCGCATATGCAGTATCTCGTCACACAAACAGAAATACAGCATTACGAACGCAACGCACTGCTTTTCACAGAAGACCGCAGTGGGCGACCAGCACGCGAGACATTACACATTTTGCTCGAAGGCTTTGTCAAAGTCGCTCGTTCCATTCAAATAGGACGTGGTATAGCCCAGATAGATGAACATATCATTGCCTATCGGCAGGGGGGCGATTATTTCGCTGGTGGCCTAGACCTGTTGGGAGATGGTCGTGCGGTCACAGTAACTTCGATCAATCGCACACGAGTAGCAGAGATACCTCATGGCGCAGTACAGGCATTGTTCAAACGTTACCCCGAAGTTCAACAACGTTTCGCCCTACGGCTGCGTGAATATCTTGTCAGTACCGTCTCGTTGCAGATGGATATGCCCGTAAAGAGTTCGCTCAAACAACTTGCCTTAGCCTCTGCCCCACCTGATACTGCACGTGCTAACGGACTACATGCTCTTGTGAGTGAGGGTGTGGTTGAAGGGACCGAAGTGCTGCTAATAGACCTGGATAAATGCATTCACTGTAGCGAATGCGAAGAGGCATGTGAGCGACGACACGGACATTCGCGCATGAACCGTAAAGGTATGGTTATTGGCAACATCAGTGTCGCCACTGCCTGTCGTCAATGCCAGGACCCTGTCTGTCTGCTGTGTAGCCGCGCTGGTATCGCACGTTTGCCTGATGGCGAAGTTTACATCACGGAAAGCTGTATTGGCTGTGGCATCTGTGCGGAACGCTGTCCCTATGGAGCTATCTCAATCGTAGATGCCGACGAAGGCGAGCCGCAAGAAGCTCGCTCTTCCTGGCAACGCTTTAGTGCTATCTTTAAGCAGGGAATCGTCAAAGAGCGTAAACGACTTACTTTGCCTGTTTTACAAGGTGTTTCTGCGCTCGCGAGAGGAATACACGTTACCTCTGGTCCACTCGATAGACCACCTGTTGCCCCTGATGCCTATGAAGAGCTACGCAAAAAAATAGCCATCAAATGTGACCTGTGCGCGGGCTACAAGGATCAAGCGTGCGTGGAGGCATGTCCAACGGGGGCAGCTATTCGCGTTCAACCGGGGGCATTCTTTGGTTCAACAGAAGAAATCTTACAGCGAGAACGGGCATAGGGAGAAAAACAGCATGGCCTTAGCGACGAAACCACCGCTACCACAGCAACGGTCAATTCCACAACGGCTCTGGAAAACACCTTTGACGTGTTCAGCATGGGTCTGGCTCGTACTGTCAATTCTCCTTTATGGTGGTGTTTACCTCTGGTATTTCATCGCATCCAGGACGACAATGCCTGGTCCCGCGAACGATCCCTATCGCCTATTTGGAATTATTGCCTTTGCACTGGTACTGATTGTCACAACCTATTCGCTACGCCGACGTTTTATACGTACCTTGCCTGGGAAGGTCAAGAATTGGCTATGGCTACACACATGGCTGGGCATTATCAGCATTCTAATTGCGTTTTTGCATGAGAACTATCAGAACGTCCTGAGCAACTACGCATTCGACATTCCTACGTTCACAGCATCGGCGGGTGGTCTATCCGCCCTCTATGCATTGATATTGCTTGTTCTCAGTGGCATTGTAGGTCGTCTCCTTGATGTCGGGTCCGCGCGTGTCATCGCAAAAGAGGCGAGCAGCAATGGTGTAGGCATTATGCAGGCGGTTGAGGTACGACTATATGAATTGGATTTGCTGCTCGAACGCCTTTGCGCGGGCAAATCCGCTCTGTTCAAGCAGTATTGTATAAATGTCCAGCATGAACGTGCATCTATCACGAAAGCACAACCCGGTGTTCTTGATAAAGAGCAAGGAGACTTACAACAGGTTGTGAAAGCACTTACGAAAAGAGCAGAGTTGCAACGTTCGCTTCATCGTCAAAGATTTGCACGTCGCGTCATTCAGGGCTGGCGCTACGTGCATATTTCGCTGGCCTGTGTCGCACTCATTGTGATTTGCATTCATAGCACGATAGAGTTAAGGCAGATGGTGCTGATTTTTTTGGGTAGAGAGTAACTTCTCTTAACTTCTCTTAACTTCTCTTCACATAGCACGCCACACCCGCACAAGATTATGTGCATCGCCGGATGCAATATATTTGCTCGCTTTTGACCATGCCAACCCATAAACTGTGCCAAAGTGACCGTTGTAGGTAAAGATTGGTTTGCCAGTTTGGGGGTCCCATACTTGCACGGTGGTATCAACACCAGCAGACGCAATATACTTTCCATCAGGCGACCATGCAACTACTTTTACTGCGTCGGTATGTCCTCTATAGGTGAGCAATGTTTGTCCTGTTTGTGGGTCCCAGAGCTTCACAGTCTTGTCGTTGCTTGCGGAAGCGATACGTATACCGTCGGGTGCCCATGCCAGGGATTGCACAAAATCGCTATGTTCACGATACGTGATAGCACTTTGCGTATCGCTCTTTACTAGAGAGCAGTCATGCACATAGACGGTATCGTTCCAGCCACCAATCGCTAGAAACTTGCTATCAGGCGACCATACCACTGCCTGCACTGGACGTGTAAAACCGCCGAAATTGTGTAGCGTTTTTTGAGTATCAGCATCCCAGACAAAGGTAGTGATGCCACTTGCCGAAGCGATATATTTCCCATCAGGCGACCATGCAACGGCAAGTACACTATCATGATGGTCATGATACGTGGCAAGCGGCTCTTCCGCGCCGATTTTCCAGATTCGCACAGTCTTGTCATCCCCACCAGAAGCGATACAGGAGCTATCAGGCGACCAGGCGAGGGAATGAACACGACTGCCTGCCCAAAAGCTCGTATGATGCGTATACAAGTTCTTCAACTTGCCAGTGGATGGCTCCCAAACCTGTACCGTTTTGTCATAACTGGCCGAGGCTATGTACTTTTCGTCAGGCGACCAGGCGAGGGCTGCAATCCAATCCGAATGCTGTGTATAGGTCGTCACCACCTCGCCAATAGGTGAACGCTGTACAGGTGGTGTTGGTACCATATGCAATGTTTGCGTAGATGGTGCAAGTGACGTTGGCAGTGCTGATGGTTGCACCATTTGGGTAGATGCAGTAGAAGCTTGGCTATACCAGGAGAGGTCTTGTTGCGCGATAGCTTGAAGTTTTTGTTTGACCGAGGCAATATCTTCTGGACGTTTGCTTGCATCCATAGCAAGCATCTGGTTCAGCAGTGATTGTAGTCGTGCTGGTCCTCTCATATAAAGTGGCGCAAAGAAAAATGGTTTTAGCGTGGGGTCTTCACCTGTAATCATCTGATGCAGCATAACGCCAAGGCTGTAAATATCAGCACTGGGAGCGGTTTGTGCCTTGCCATATTGTTCTGGTGCGGCATAGCCTGGGGAGCCAAACGCAATAGTATCTCTAACCTGTCCTGGCTTGAAGTGACGCGCAATACCAAAGTCAATGAGATAGAGATGACCGTCGCTGGTACGAAGCACGTTGTCGGGCTTGAGGTCGCGAAAAATAATAGGTGGTTGGCGCGTGTGCAGGTAGTGAAGCACATTACAAAGCTGTGTACCGTACTCAAGCACCTCTTCGAGCGGTAGCGTATCACCCTTCTGGTTCAGGTAGTCTTCAAGCGTCTGCCCCTCAATGAAGTCCATGATAAGGTACCAGCGTCCTTGCTCAGAAAAGTGATCGTAGATGCGAGGCAGGTTGGGATGCATCAAACCAGCAAGCAGCAGGGCTTCACGCTTAAATGCGTTCGTTGCCTCGTCTGCCTCCTGCTGGTTTAACCCTTTCTGGCTCATCTCTTTGATGGCAACGAGTCGATTACCTAGCTCAGTGTCTTCCGCTTTATAGACAGACCCCATTCCACCCTGCCCTAAACGATTAAGAAGGTGATAGCGTTGTTTGAGCAAAACCGTTTCGCTATGTGTAGGGAGAACAGAAGTTTGTAATGTTTGGCCGCAAGCAAAACAGTGGATTGCCTGTGGTGTGTTTGCTGCTCCGCAAATAGGACAGAAGAGTTGGGAGGGTATCATCTAACCAAGCCTCTTTTCTCAGTACATCTGGCAGTAGTGGTAGTTTATAAACAATAATACAGACGGTAGGTAGTGTCAAGAACAAAATACGTTGCCTAATAGTCCTATATATCTCCTATATTCCGTGCAGGATGGTGTTATAATGAGAGGGCATTTCTCTGGGTGCTGTGTGAACTGTAAGAGAGCGTTTCCAGACCTCTCCGAATTATGATGACGGGGGCTAGTTATATGGCAAAAAAGATATTGATTATGGACGACGATCCGACAATTGCCGATCTACTCAAAGAGGCACTGGGCGATGAGGGCTATGAAACCTATATGACAACACAGAGTTTACGCTTCTACGATAATGTGCGTGAACACGATCCCGACCTCATTTTGCTTGATATCATGATGCCATATCTGGATGGACGTGATGAACTGAAACTGATGGGTATGGATATGGCTGCTGGTCGGCTACGCCGTATTCCTGTCATTCTTGTTACAGCATACCTCGATGCCTACAAAGAAGAGGATGAGTTTCGCGAGTCAGGCGTTGTCAAGATTGTCTACAAGCCCTTCGATCTCGATCAGCTCATCACACTGGTACATGATACGATTGGTGGGCCGGAGGGGAACGCATGAGCGTAACCAGCGATACCAGTAATGAGACACAACATGTACGTGTTGCCCTTGATGCTATGGGGGGAGATAATGCTCCTGGCGAAATTGTGCTGGGAGCGGTTCAGGCCGCACGCGAATATGGCATAGGCGTCTACCTTGTCGGACGCGAAGAGGCAATACAGGCGGAACTTGCAAAGCATGATACAAAGGGTCTGGACCTGCCCATTCTACATACCGACGAGGTGATTGAGATGGACGAGCATCCGGCGAATGCTGTACGACGTAAGAAAAACGCCTCGATGACGCTTGCACTGCAACTGGTACGCGATGGTGAGGCGGTCGGTGCCGTCTCCGCAGGCAATAGCGGTGCAATGCTGGCGGCCTCACTCTTCACGCTCAAACGTATTGCAGGCGTTGAACGACCCGCACTGGGTGGCGTTCTGCCTACAAAAAATGGTGCCTGTCTTGTACTCGACATGGGTGCCAACACAGACTGTAAGCCGGAGTATCTGCAACAATTCGCTCTGATGGGGTCGCTCTACATGGAGCGCGTCTTTCAGATGAAGACTCCACGAGTTGGCTTGCTTGCTAACGGTGAGGAGGAGAGTAAGGGCAATCAGCAGGTTGTTGAAACGCATCAACTACTCAAGAAAAACGCAGAGACGCTGGGTATCAACTTTATCGGCAATATCGAAGGGCGTGATATTCCAGCGAACGGTGCCGATGTGGTGGTCTGTGATGGCTTTGTCGGCAATGTAGTCCTCAAGTTGAGCGAGGGACTTGCCGAAACACTACTCGGCTTGATTCGCACTCAAATGACCAGTTCACTGCCGAATAAGCTTGCAGCGGCGGTGCTACTCCCCGGTTTACGGAAGGTGTTCAGGCGGCTCGACTATGCCGAGTATGGAGGCGTACCTCTACTAGGCGTCAATGGTGCGGCCATTGTTTCACATGGTCGCTCGAACGCAAAGGCTATTAAAAATGCTCTACGTGTAGCACGCCAGACCGAAGAAACGGGTGTTGTAGCAGCAATTGCAGAAGGTTTAGCGAAACTACATACAGAAGTATAAATATGGTTGCTGGTGTGCGACATACTGTCGCACACCAGCAACCATATTTATACTTCGCTTTTCTTGCGCTTGACGGAGCCACCAATTTTCCCGATGCGGCTGTAGAAACTTGGGTCTTGCCGCTTCTTAGTACTATTGCCGCCTTTTTTGCCCATTTCGGCGAAATGGTCGGGTCCATACTTGTCCACGTTGGCCTGACCCCCTTTTTGAGCTATGGTGCGATAGTATTCGTTGCCGCGTTTTTCTTTGAGTATGGTACCACCTTTTTTGCCAATTCGTTGATAGTAATCCTTACCGTACCTGTCGCGTATAAGTGCGCTTCCCACTTTGCGCTCCATACCCTCATCTGCAGATGAGGGTGATGTGGCCCTCTTCTTGCCTTCCAATTGCATGAAATCCCCCTTTTCTTTGCAGCCTTTTATCAAGCTGATGCAAAATAGTAAATAAGTATATCGTCTATGAGTATAGTGTTTTCAGTGCTACTATACCTGCTACGCAAGGAGTATACTGCACAAAATCATCTTCTGTCAACAAATCTTTTCGTTAGGAGGTAAAATAAACAGTCATAGAGCGAGGTCGCCAGTACGTCTAATGCGAGGACGGTCTGACTGTTTGGGGACATAATTGGGGTATTTGCGTTCAATACGCCACTGCATACGGCGCGTTTTTGCTTCGATAAATTCTAAGGACAGGCGCCGATAAATCTCTTCCCACTGGTCAAGCACTTGAATACGATCATGTTTCGCGATAATCTTCAGGCTCTCGGCACCCATACGTGTACGTAGGTTGGCATCGCCGATGAGTATATCCATGTAATGAGCGAATTCGTCGCTGTCACCGCGCCTGAAAAGAAAGCCGTTTTGCTCGTGATGCACGAGTTCAGGGAGTGCATAAGCGTTAGCGGCAATAATGGGTAGACCGCAAGCCATCGCCTCCATTGTGGCGAGGCTCTGTAGGTCTGCCTCGGAGGGAATCACGAATATATCGGACGAACGACGTAGTGTAAGCAGATCAGCATCACGCACATAGCCCAGGAAGCTGATGCGATCCTCAAGGCCAAGTTGTGCAACCTGTGCGCGTAGCTCTTGCTCTGCTGGTCCTGTGCTGACGAGAGCAACATGACCGTTATTCTGCATTCTTGCAACGGCGTCGATCAGCACATTGACACGCTTCTCCTCACTCAAACGGTTGACATGCAGGATAAGTGGTTTGTCTTCTGGCAAGTGAAAACGCTGCCGTATGTGTGGGTCCCGCTCCCCCGGTGTAAATTTGGTGAGGTCAATACCGTTAGAAATTGCTTTGGCGGGGGCGCGAAGCCCGTGATCGTAGAGCAATTGTAGAGCAGTCATCGTTGGCGCAGTCACGTATTCACAGCGGTTGCAAAAATTGACGAGATAAGAATAAGTTACATTGCTAAAATGCTTGCCGATCAACGGGTCCGCAGTAAGCGAGCGGCTCATGTTAATGGGAAGATAGTGGTTTGTCGCAATGACAGGCTTTCGTAGACCGCCAGCGAGAATTTGAGCAATGTTGCCCAGAACAACAGGTGAGTGAATGTGAATGATATCCGGCTCACTCTTTTTAATGAGGTTTCGCATGGGCATAAACGGGAGAAATGGGATACGCAGTTCCTTATAGGCGGGCCACTCGAATGAAGAGAAGCGATAGACACGTACACCTTGCTCAAGCCGTCGCGCATCGCGCATACCATAACTGGGTGCCACAACCCATACTTGATGCCCACGCTCTACAAAATCAATGGCAAGGTTGTGCGTTACAGTTGGCACCCCCCCGACCATTGGTGGGTATTGGTCTGTCACAATCATAATATGCATAGTAATCGCTCGCTTCTCGAAGAACAATTATTGTAGGGACCGATTTCTCGCGTCCTTTCGGTGATTTATCGTCACGAGGACGCGAGAAATTGGTCCCTACAATACCTTTACTCGGCAGGAGTCTCGACCTCTGGAGTTGCAGGAGCCTCAGCCGTGGCCTGAGTCTCTACAGCAGCGTTGGCTTCAGCAACCTCGGCGCGTGTGGAGGCAACCTTTGCAATAGGCTCAGCCGGGTCCGTTAACAGTGTAAACCCTTGTGGCAGTTTCACTTCGCCAGCATGGATGGCACCATCGATTTCTGTAATCACTGAGATATCAACATCTACGTTATCCACAATATCAGACGCACGATACTCAACCTCAATTGCCTCTACAAGGTGAAGCAATACACCACCATCGTTCTTTATAGCAATCGATTCGCCGACAAAGTTCAAAGGAATTTTCCCAGTGAGGCGCTCGTCCAAGCTGACACGCCCGAAATCCACATGGATAATTTTGCCCGATTTTGGTGCATGTTCAACATGACGAATGAGTGCCGTTTGCGATGTTGCATCAGGCATCTTGAGCGTCAGTATACTGCTCGAATGGTGCGCCCGCCGTAAGCGGTCGAACAGGACCGCGTCGATCTGTACTGCTTGTGGTGGCTCATTATGTCCCGTGATATTCGCGGGAATGAAACCTTCTCTACGCAGTCTCTTGTTTGCCTTGCCCAGCACTTTTCGTGGGGCTATTTCTAATTCCACTCTATCTGCCATGTAGTATTCCTCTTTCTAACAACTAACGAATAAAAAACAGTAACGTAAAGTATACACCCTTAATGATTTTGTGCAAAGGGGCCAAATAAACTATCTACTCTACCTTTAATACGATTTTTAGCGGCTACGGGCTTCTCTGTTCGCCCTTCTAGTACGAAAGAAGGTCTGTAGTGCATCAATGTCCAATGTGTTTGGCACATCGCTTGCCCGTAGCCATCCTTTGCGTGCAATTCCTATACCATAACGTATTACGTCCAATCCTGCAAGCGTGTGAGCATCAGGATTCACGGGAATCCTGATGCCTTTGTCGCGTGCTTTGTGTACAAGACGCCAATCAAGATCGAGGCGCGAGGGGTGTGCATTGATTTCTATACAGACATCGTGCCTGGCCGCTGCGTCAAGGACCGCATCCATATCCAGATCATACCCTGCTCGCTCAAGCAAAACGCGCCCCGTCGAATGCCCGATGATATCGACATACGGGTTGGCAATCGCTCGCAGCATGCGCTGCGTCTGCTCCTCTGACGAAAGCGTGAAATTGCTGTGAATCGAGGCAACGACGAAATCAAGGCTCGCAAGCGTTTTGTCATCAAAGTCTAGCGAGCCATCGCGCAGGATATCGCACTCAGTCCCTTTGAGAATCACAAAACTGCCCGCGAACTCTTCGTTGAGGCGGTCAACCTCTTCGCCTTGTGTACGCAAGCGTTCCTCATTTAAGCCATTGGCATAGGCCGCAACCTTGCTGTGATCGGTCAAGCCAAGATAGCTATAACCACGCTCCATACACGCCTCCGCCATTTCGCGAATGCTGTTCTTTCCATCGCTCCATGTCGAGTGTGCATGCAGAATACCGCGTATATCGCTTGCTTGCAGCAGTATCGGCAATTTGTGCTGCGCTGCCGCCTCAATCTCGCCCATGTCTTCACGCAGTTCTGGCTCGATATAATCCATGCCAAGTGCAGCGTAAATATCCGTCTCATCTTTACAAGGAATAAGTTCGCCCTGTGAGTCTTTCCCTTTGAACAGACCGTAGTCGTTAATGGTCATATTCATACTCAGAGCACGACGCCGTAGCGCAATATGATGTTCGCGTGAACCAGTGAAATGATGCAGAGTGTACGGGAACTGACTATCATTGACGACACGCAGGTCCATCGCAATACCAGTACTTAGCACAACGCTCGACTTCGTATCACCTTTTCCTGTAATTGCCTGCACGGAGGGCTGTCGCGTGAAAAAATCCATGATTGCAGTACGCACATCTTCACTGGCATCGTCGGCAACGCTTAACACCATGTCGATATCCTTGACGGTTTCGCGGCGACGGCGCAGACTCCCTGCGACCTGTAAGCGCACAATACCTGGCCGTGTTGTTAGCGCGGTTCGTATTTGTTCCGCCTCGTCCTCCGCCACTGGATACAAAAAGCGGCCCTCATGCTGTGTCAAAAAGGCGATGCCTTGCAGTATCTTGTCCTGCGTCTTTTTGCCAAAACTCGGCAGATGCGCCACTCTGTCGTCTTTACATGCCTGCTCTAACTCGGCAATACTTGTCACATGCAACTGCTCATAAATCGCATTTATCTTCTTTGGTCCCATGCCCGCGATACGCATCATCTCTAGCTTTACGGGTGGGGTGCTGGCTCGCAATTCATCGTAGAAGGCGATGTGACCTGTCTCTGCAGCTTCCTCGATACGCTTGATCGTCCCTGGCCCCAATCCTGGTGTGCCTTTGAGCTTGTTGTCACGTATCAGGGATGCGATGTCGCCATCGAGAGAGCCGAGGGCGCGAGCCGCGTTTTCATAGGCACGCACCTCGAAAACACTGGTCTTCTCTTTGAGCGCGAGAAGTGTCGCGATCTCTTCAAGCAGGTTGACGATCTGATTTTTATCCATAAAACCTCACAAGTTATGTCAAACGCATATCGAAAAATTCGGGCGACTGCGTGGTAACTTCAAACGGATTGCGCCCTTTCAGATCCCGGCTCAGATAGCGTTTACAGTCGAAGTGAACAACAAGCCAACAGTATATTTCTGTCTTCACAAACACAGCGTCCCAGGGCTTCTCGTTACTTATGTTACTCGTGGTCAGCATGTGGTTACACACAAAACAACGTGCTTTCTCTGCTGCTACCGCGCTTTCAAACCATTGATAGACAAACTGGTGCATATCGTCTAGCAGCATCATATCCAGGCATGAGTCAGGATAGCCGAACAACACAGGGTCGGGACATTCGCGGATGTCATGACTGGCACGACTCAACGCCACTATAGGAGCCTTGACCGTTACCTTGATTTCGTCCTCTTCCCCATCAGAAGATGCAAGCACCGCATCAGTAAGGAGTAAGCCTTCACGCTCAAACCAGGAGAGCAATTCGTTTCGCATACAGCTATTTTACCATGCTATTCAATGCACAATTGTTTTAGCCTGTCGCCATAGTACCATCCACTCAGGTTTGCTCAGTGCCGATAGCTCACGGCCTTGCTCACGAGCCATCTGCTCCATTGCCTGGAAGCGATGCAGGAATTTTCGGTTTGACTTTCGCAGAGCTTCTTCCGCGTCGATTTTATAAGTGCGGGCGAGGCGAGCGACCATGTAGAGTACGTCACCCATTTCTTCTAGCTGATGTTCAGGTGTACGAGCCTCACGCAATTCCTGAAGCTCTTCCTCCAGCTTGGTATACACGTCTTCAAATGTTACAATGTCGAAGCCGACTTTTCCTGCGCGTTTCTGATATTCTTGTGCGATAATGAGCGCGGGCGAGGCTTGTGGCACACCGTCAAGGATACTTTCGTTCTGTACATCCTTACCAGCTTTGATGCGTTCCTCGCGTTTGATGGCCTCCCAGTTTTGTACAACCTGATTGGCACTGCTGACCTCGACATCACCAAAGATATGCGGATGGCGGCGAATCATCTTCGCATTGATGTGTTCGTAGACATCACCAAGCACGAACTCCTCGGCTTGACGCGCAATCTCAGCATGCAGGTACACTTGTAGCAGCAAATCACCAAGCTCTTCGGCCAGCTTGTCCATATTGTTCTCTTCGAGTGCCTCGATAACCTCATATGCCTCTTCGATGACGTAGGGCGTCAAGGTCTGATGCGTCTGGACGCGATCCCACGGACAACCATCGGGGTCGCGTCGTAAGCGCATAATAAGATAGCGTAACGTTTCGGGGAGACGTAGTGGCTGCATGGCGTCAATAGGTGGCACATAGAGCGTGCTGAGATGATTGGCATAGGTGTTACTACGGTCAAGCTCGTAAAGCGGCATCTCGATAACGGTTTCATCCATATCACCAGTAGCAGACACGCTTGCGGCTCGAACCAGTTTTACAGGCCACTCGTCGGGGTAACATTCACTCAACGCCAGTTTGACATCGCTGGCAAGACGACGGTTGTACACCTGCGTCACAAGCAAGGGAATCGTCGGAATAACTTTGCCAGCAATCTCGTCAGGTCGCAATGCAGCAAGCGTGGTAGCATCGAGTAGTTGGGTGCCAGCATCGAAGGGATCGAGTCCAACGGCGGTACAAACAGGTTCAATAAAGGAGAGGCCGGCAACAATCGTGATACTCAAGGAACGCTCCTTAGCAAGTTGTAGCACGATCTGCACCGAGAACTCACCAATAAGTGGGTGTCCGGGTACAGCGTAGATAATGGGTTGTTGTGCCGCAAGCGTACATACCTCTTCAGCAATGCGTTGATAGAGCGTCCCCCAATCCGCCGATTCTTCATAGAGATGATCGAACGACGCTATCTGTAATGTCGGAAGATCGGCTTTGAGCGGTTCGACGGTTGGATGAATGGTAGTACGAAAGTAGACAGTTTGTTGTTGTTCGGCTGCCTGTGCCAATACTGTACGAGCCTGTAGCGTAAGATCGTGTATGTTACCTGGGCCGAGTCCCAGGATTGTGATTGAAGGGTTACGCATCAAACGTTTTGCCTGTTCTCTTCAAGATAGAAGATGCATCTTCTATGGTCTGTGCAACACTCATTTCAGTAATCATGTCGTCAAGCACTTGAGTATCTTGGATACGTGCCACTCGCTCTTGTGCTAGAGTGATTAGCGAAGGAAAACGTTTTTCAGTCCAGATAAGCAGAACATGCCTAAATGCGTCTAACTTCCCTTCAAATCTACCCTGCTCTATTCCACGCTCTATGCCTTGCTCTATTCCACGCCCTATACCCTGTTCTATGCCCTCCGCCAAACCTTCTCGTAGTATCTCTTGATAGATCGGTGTATCACGCAATATGTCATGCATTTCTCGAAACCTCCTGATAAGCCATTCCAAATCTATTTTTTTATTCTTCCTCACTAATACAAGTGAAGCTAATGTATAGGCAATCAATTCCAGGTCGGTTGTTTGCGTTTCGGTCTGAACGCCACGCTTTTTCAGTTCCGCGAACATGCGTAGCAAACCGTCACGATTCGCGCCATCATTCGTCAAAGGCATCAATGGTATCAATGCAATGTTATTCATGTTCAGAATGTCATCAGGGCTAAGCTGCCCAATCTCGATGCTCTCGAAATGAAACTCATGGACCGTTTGTCCATCTGGAAGTGTAACACGTAACGGTGATTGTCGCACCGTTCCATCTTTCAGAAGATAGATCACGCAAGACCAAACAGGTACGCCATGTACATTTCTCGCAAGGACATTATACAATAAGAGACGCTCGGCCATTGTCACATCGTTATACGTTTGAAATTCGATGTGGAGTAACATGCGTACTCCATTCATCGTCACTTCAAGCAGTGCATCAACCTCGCGTTCCTGGCTTTGTAAACTAGAAGGTTGCTCTTTGACAAATACCGCTCCTGGAATGAGCCACTGTACAAATCCAGTAGGATTGACGCGAATGAGCCATTTTAGGGTCGAGTCCCACGATTGTTTGTTCGCCACAATATACATCCATCCCTTTACTCTTTCTGCTTTTGTAAGTGTAACATGGAAGGCTTTGTATTGTCGAGCTATACGTTTCGCCGTGTAAAGCTGCTTACGAGCTATGTTATAATATTTCTCAGACTAGACGAGTTCCGTAGGTTGTACACTGGAGAGGACGAATTAGAATATGCCAACGTATGAAGATGCTTATAAACTCATGACAAGCCATGTGAAGAACGAAAGCTTGCAAAAACATATGCTGTCGGTCGCGGTGGCGATGCGTTTTTATGCGCGTAAGTATCACGAAGATGAAGAGTTGTGGGCCATGACTGGCTTGCTCCATGATAGCGATTATGAGGAGTATCCCGATCTACATGAGCATACACATATCGCGGCTCAATGGCTTCGTGAGCAGGGCTATGATGAACGCATCATATACGCTATCCTCGCGCACAACGACCTCAACCTTGACCAGAATCCACGTAACACGCTGCTCGCCAAAGGCTTGTACGCTTGCGACGAGGTGACGGGGATGATTACGGCCACAGCTCTTGTGCGTCCCACGAAAAGCACTATCGGGCTGGAAGTTTCTTCAGTTCGTAAAAAGATGAAGACAAAAGGCTTCGCGGCTGGCGTCAATCGTGATGATCTGGTGCAGGGCGCGGCTGAACTCGGCGTCGATCTGGACGAACATATCGCATTTGTGATTCAAGCCATGTCCAGTATCGCCGATCAACTTGGTCTGGCTGGTATACAATCGTCTTCTACCGTGAGTTAGTATTTTCGTAGGGACCAGATGATGCTGTTTAAGAAATTACTGCGGGAATGGAAAGAAACCAACGGGCGACCACAAGGGTCGCACCCTACTATAGCCGCCACGTCTATAGTAGGGTGCGACCCTTGTGGTCGCCCGTTCTCAAATGAAAAGTTAAAGTGCATTATTGCGTCCCTACAAAGTAGGATTTGATAAACAGAGGCCATAGACACAACAACGATGCAACAGCGACAAACCCAAAGACAAGAACAAGTACAACGTATGTTTACCGCGACTGAGGTCGCGGAATTTGAATATTGTCCGCTTGTGTGGTGGCATGAACAATTCGAGACAGCAGCACAGGCTGATAGCGAAGAACTGTTCGCGCGGCTCGTAGAATTAGAACATGAAAATGATACACAGGCTCCTGCCCTACCTGAATATCAGATGATTGAGCAACTGCTTGTGAAGCGTGGTGCCTTTGAAGAGGGGCGGCAACAACATCTCGATCATGCTGAAGAGGTTGCCGAGATCGAAGAAGAGCGGGCGCGTGTTCCCATGATAAGTACCCTCACACGTCCTCTCATACTTGCGGCGGTGGTGTTGCTCGTAATTGCGGCACTACTCATTCTTGTTGCAGTGGTATTACGATAGGGGAAGTGAGCGATGCCAGGAAGTGTGATTTTGCCCGTTGGGTTATGCCTGTTTGTACTGGCACTTGCCCTGCTCATTCTGCTACTCAATGACCGACGTTATCAGAGGCGTCGGCTCATCGAGGAGCGGCATCGTGCGCTTGGGCTACCTGCTGGAGAACTGGTATATGAAGACGCCGATGGACAGGGTGAACCGCTTACTTCTAACCATTATCCGCTTGTAGGTAAGCCGGATTACGTAGTGCAGTTGCCGGATGGTCGGCCTGTGCCGATAGAGCTAAAACTCAACGTGCAGGATGCTACAATACCATATAGCAATCACGAAGTACAAATTGCGGCCTATTGCCTTATTTTGGAAGAGTATTTTCCTGAAACCTTGCCGACACACGGTATCTTACGTTATGCAGATTGCGAATTTACCGTTGATTACACGCCTGCACTTAAAAGAAAAGTTCTTCGACATTTAGAGCAAATGGCAAAATGTACGGTGCAACAACCGCCACCTCTGGCACACCAGCGCGTTGCCAAGTGTCGCGCCTGTGCCTTTCAACCTGTATGTGCGGTTGGACGAGGAAAATAATATAGTATTTCATATTCCAGATAGAAGCCCTGTGAAGCAAGAGAGAAAGAGGTATAGCTATGCCGAACGAAGTCATTGAATTAAGTGGACACATTATCGACTCGTGGACGCTTCCCCGGTCATGGGATGTTATTATGGATCGGGGCGGTAACTTTGCCGTCGAAGAGATGCGCGTGGGCATTAGCAAGAACGAGACCAGCTATGCACGCATTAAGGTCGAGGCACCAGACGATGAAACGCTTGAACGTATCCTCACGGAACTACAACAGTTCGGGGCAGTGCTGTTGCATAAGGAAGACGCCGCCACTGCCACCGTTGAGCAAGACGGAGTGCTACCTACGAAGTTTTACTCGACCACCAATCTCCATACACAGGTACGGCTTGGGAGTCAATGGATCACGGTCGAAGGTATCGAAATGGATGTCGCTGTTATCATCGATAAAGATAAAAAACATGCCTATTGTTGCCCCATGCACGATGTCAAAGTTGGCGATCAGGTTGTTATAGGCTATGGTGGTATTCGGGTACAGGCGTTCGAGCGTGGACGTGAGCGCGAAGCCTTTGCCTTCATGCAGAGCGACGTTTCATCGGAACGCGTCAAGGTATTAGCAATTCACCAGATCGCGCAACAGATGAAAGATATACGCGCCCGTAATGGAAAAATTCTCTTTGTATTAGGTCCAGCAGTTATTCATACAGGGGCAGGTCGCTATGTTGCTGAATTGTTACGGCGTGGCTATGTGCAGGTTATATTTGGCGGCAACGCGATAGTCACCCACGATGTCGAGTCCGCTCTATTTGGCACCTCGCTCGGCGTCGATCTCAAGACGGGTGAACAGGTCGAGGGTGGGCATCGTAACCACCTGCGAGCAATCAATGCAATACGCGGTATTGGCTCACTTGAGAAGGCGATAGAGGTGGGGCTATTGAAAGAGGGCATCACTTACGAAGCCCTCAAACGTGGTGTGCCGATGGTACTTGCGGGTTCCATTCGTGATGATGGTCCCATGCCCAGCGTCATCGCCGATATGCAAGAGGCACAGAGGCGTATGCGGTACGAGATACAACAGGGAGTCGAGATGACAATTATGGTTGCCTCAATGCTCCATGCCATCGCCACTGGCAATCTCTTGCCAGCGACGGTTCGTACCGTTGTCGTTGATATGAATCCCTCCGTCGTGACGAAACTTGCCGACAGGGGAACGTTCCAGGCGGCAGGACTCGTTACCGATGCCGAGTTGTTCTTGCGCGAACTATTGGAAGAGTTATCGTAGGGGCAATTATTCATAACGCCCTCGTTGCCGTACACAATTGGGACAAGGGCGTTATAAATAATGTCCCCTACGTTTTCAACGTCCACTCGGCCCCTATACGTTGCACCTTGCCCTCGCGCTCTAATTTGAGCAGGTGCGCCTCGACGGACATAGCTGCAATAGGATGAAGCTGTGGGTTCACGTCCGCGTAGATAACTTGCACCATTTGAGGAATTGCCGCACCAGTAGGGAACTGCTGCAATACTTCAATCAACTGCTGTTCGCGCAGTAAACGATGCATAATATACTCGGTAAGCTTTGCCTGTGGATTATTGATAACGGGGCCGTGTGCAGGTACCATCTCGCTGATATCCATGCCCTGTAGACGTTTCAACGAAGCGAGATAGTCGAGCAAATCGCCTTCGGGTGGTGCGATAACCACTGTGCCAGTGCCAGCCACCAGATCACCTGCGAAGAGGGTACGTTGCCCCTCTAAGTAGTAGCTGAGATGATCGAAACGATGACCAGGAGTATGTACCGCCCGTAATGTATCGTTACCCGCTGGAAATGTCATACTGTCGGCAACCTCTTCATCGGCATCAGGCACGCCAGCACGACTGAAGGCATAAATAGAGATGCGTAGCTCCTTACGCAATATCATTGCACCGCCGATGTGGTCGGGATGCCCATGCGTAATGAGAATGTGGCGAATGCCGCCGCGCTCTGCCCCCTCTTGAATGATTGCCTCTAAATGCGCTCGGTTATCGTCTGCCGGATCGATCACAGTGGCACCTTCAATACCGCCTCCCAGGACAATCGTGTTCGTGCCGGGACCAGTCATCATAGATGGGTTGGGGGCGAGAATAATTGTATATGGTGTCATAGAGTATATTTTTCCTCTTCTCCTATTGCTTCCAGAATGTGTCAGGGGTTTCGGGTAACGAGATGTGTGTAGTCTCATCTTTGGTTGTCAACGTGGGCTGGTGTGTTGGCACATAGCGCGTTTCGGTTGCCTGCATTGCCTCTTGTGCGGTATGAAATGCACTGAGATCGCGTAACTGATGAAACGTGGGGAAGGCTATGGGAAATTTTTCTTGCTCAAATTGTGCCATCGCATCCTGTGGGCTAATCCATACGCCATCGCTGGTCTCAAGATTATCATAGAGTGCCTCTTGCTCAGCAGGGGCTATAGCAAGAAAAAAATGAGTGTCGAAGCGTTTGGGCATACCTTCGGGCGTAATCCAGTGTGCAAAATAGGCGAGGCTATTTGTTGCCAGCACCAGGTGTTCGGAGTGGGCCATCTCGATCAGCGACCCTTTACGCTCATTGAATGCTTGCCGATAGTTGGCGAAACGTGTCACGCTCTCCTCGTCGATGGCAAGGACTGTTCCTTCGCGATGCGTCAGTAAGACGTTCGCCTCTTCAAATAATTCGCGGATGGCTGCCGCACGCACACCATTTCCTAAAGCAGTACGTCCTTCCGGGTCGGCCATTGAAGGCGTTATCAATTCATAGATGCCCTCGGTCCTTTCGGCGATACGGTCATCGGCAGAGACCGAGCCACCGGGGAAAACATAAACGTCGGGCATGAACTCGCTCTGCACAACGCGCCGTACCATAAATACCTCTATCTCGCTTGTGTCATCCGCCCTTATGCTATCGCGTAACAACATCACCGTTGAAGCCATACGTGGTTGCACAGTCATTTCGTTTTCTCCAATTCATACACAAAAATCTGTACCATTGACAAACACGCCACTTTCCACCATAGTATCATATGCACACGAATAACAGAGACTACTGAGCTTGTAGTATGATATACATATGTCTTTTGGCATACAGCGAGGCAATGCAGTACATGATGGCACTATAACGATGATGATAGATAAAAATTCAATAATACAAACAATGATCACGACATCGCCCTTGTATGTAGGGTTGATTGGCGATCCTGTGGCGCATTCGTTCTCTCCACGTATGCAACAGGCGGCATTCGATGCTCTCGGTATTGCGGCACATTACGAACTTTGGCACACACCTGCACATGTTCTGCTTGAACGTGTTCGTGCATTATGTGACGAAAAGTATCTAGGGGCCAATGTGACCATTCCACATAAAGAGGCGGTGCTAGCACTCATGGATGAGGTGGACCCATTGGCAACGCGCATTGGTGCCGTGAATACAATTGTGCATCATGATGGCTACCTGCACGGCTACAATACGGATGCGCCTGGATTGCTCTATGCGCTTTATGAACAAGGTTTCGGGATGAAGCAACATGATGGCACTATTTCGCTCAAAGGGCATAATGCCGTTATTTTGGGGGCGGGAGGAGCAGCTCGCGGTGCTGCATTCGCGCTTGCAGGCGCACATGTTGCCCAGCTTATTATTGTGAATCGTAGCCTGGAACGCGCCCAACGTCTGGCGGCAGAGGTGCAACAAACGTATAGTGGTACTATCTTCAGTTTGAACGATCCGCAGTTTCTCTTGCCTAGTCCAGCATCGTTGATAATCAATGCAACCTCCGTCGGTATGCATGACGAGCAGATGCCGCTCCCTGTAGAGATACTGGCGCGTTTCGGCTCCGATACCTTTGTGTATGACATGATTTACAATCCCATACAAACACAGTTGCTCTGCCAGGCGCGTATCATGGGTATGCATGGTGAGAATGGCCTTTCTATGCTCCTCCATCAAGGTGCTCTCGCCTTCACGCTCTGGACAGGAAAGTCTGCACCAATAGATGTGATGAGATCAAACCTACCGTAAGATATTGTAGAATGGAGTTCAAACCATACATCTGTAGTAAAGGAGCTTTTGAAATTGAAACTTGTTACCTTCTCTACCACTGAGATTCCCAGGCCACATCTTGGCCTTGTACAAAACGACGAAGTACTCGATGTTGATCTGGCTGGACGTGCATTGCAGCAGCAGGTACCTGACCAGATGCTTGCCCTTATTGAACAGTCACAACAGGGGCTTAACGCACTACAACCATTGCTGGCAAAAGCGAACGGACGACCGTTTAGTCAAGTCAAAACATTTACCGATGTGGGGGCAGTTCACACGCTGCAAGAGGTCAAACTGCATGCACCTATTCCACAGCCACGCAAGAATGTGATGTGCATGGCGGTGAACTATGCTGAACATGCTAAAGAGAGCGCGAGTGTAGGCGGCCAAGCGGCCCCACCAGAGATACCTATTTTGTTTACGAAGGCAACGACCACCATTAACGCACCTGATGCGCCGTTCGTTGTCGATCCCAATGTTTCTACAAAGATCGACTGGGAGGTTGAGCTGGGAGTGATCATTGGCAAAAGCGGAAAGAATATTCGTGCGGAGGATGCGCTTTCTCACGTCTTTGGTTACACAGTAATCAATGATATTACCGCTCGTGACCTACAAGTACAGCACAAACAATTCTTCAAAGGCAAGAGCCTCGATGGTTCGTGCCCCATCGGTCCCGTTGTCGTCACCGCCGACGAGATTGCAAACCCACAGAAGCTTGCGCTTCGTTTGCGCGTAAATGGTGAAACGAAGCAGGACTCGAACACAAGTGAAATGGTTTTCGAGATTCCTACGATTATCGCCACTTTATCGGCTGGCATGACGCTTGAAGCTGGTGACATTATCGCCACTGGTACACCGAGCGGCGTTGGCTTTTCACGCACGCCACCTGAATTTCTCAAAGCAGGAGATATGGTCGAAGCTGAAGTCGAAGGGATCGGAATACTCAGAACCCCTATCCAATAATTTCTGATAAATGGATGCTGGCTGCATGCAGCCAGCATCCATTTATCAGAAATTATACTCTTACTTCTTCACGCATCCATACTGGCAGGTTGCCCCAGAGGTTGTGTGCCATCACGCGCGTATGCCAGAGACGCGGCGGTGTTGTAACATCGGAATCGTAGTATTGTTGCAGTTCGGCTGACAGTTCCACATGAATACCTTCGGCATCAGAGAAACGTACAAACAAATCGTTGCCAGCACCATGCCGCCCCGGTCCCCACAGGATAGAGGTCTGGTTACGGCTGAGATAATCAGACCAACGCAACAATTCCGGCCCATCAGCTACTGTGAAGGCAATGTGGTCGATGCCCTGTTGCCCCTGTGTAAACATCAGTGTATGATGGTTGTTCGCACAGCGCAACCAGGCGGTCTCACGTAGCAACCAATCAGAAATATCGAAACCAAGAGCCTCGGTGTAAAAATCAACCATCTCTTCAAGACGCATGGTCTGCAAACCGACATGTTGCAGAGCGTAGGGACGTAGGAGAGGGCGACGGCTACGTGTAAGAGAAGAATGAACCGTTGCATCTTCGGACGCTACTGAGATTTCTATGCGATTGCCATCGGGATCGCTGAACCAGAGCGTATCATCCATTCCGGGGTCGCCGTCGCGCGTCTCTAAACGCAGATCGACACCCGACATTTTCAGACGTGCCGCGAGTGCTGCGAGTTCGGCATCGGTATCGACCTCGAAGGAGAGGTGATGCAGTTTTGATCGTTGGGCTGGTCTACGCCCATTGGTCGCAGTAGGCCGTACATCGTTAAACAGAGCCAGACAATGATGCTCGTCGCCGAGGGCAAGAAAGGTCGCAGCGTCATCGCTCTCTATACTATGCATGGTCTCCGTTGGAATGCGCTGGTCGAGACCGATAACCTGACGGTAGAACCGCGTTTGCGCCACAATATCATTGACCCATAACCCGACATGTGCCAATTTGTTGACTTTCACCTTTTGAAGTTGCTGATCGCTCACGCAGTACTCCTTGCGTCTCCGCGCTTATTCAGACGATACTCATTATGATTACAAGTCATCATACACATGTTATGAGAAAGGGTCAATAAAATAACCAGAAGGTAATAGTACAGGGTCAAATTTCGCTTGCACACTTGCTGCCTTCGGCAGCAAGTGTGCAAGCGAAATTTGACCCTGTAGTACTGTGCAAGTCTACATATCTACGAGACATGCTCACGCATAGTGCCAGCAACAGAGTTTGGAATACATGCTTTCAGGTTTGTTTTGGAGTCAATAAAATGCTCTATGTTGCTTGAAGAAAGATCGAATGTCTCTAAGACTCGAATAAGCGGAGCTTCTGGCATTGGCGTTTCAGGTGCTGGTCGCTCCTGCCACATATGAAACACCTGTGGCTGTTGCAGCATTTGCTTTTTTTGTCTTGTCCATACCGTATGATATAGCGCATTTATAAATAAATGAAAAGCACGACGTAGTTGAGCTGCTCGGCTTACCCCCACACAACACTCGGTCCTTGCAGGATACCAGGCACGACTCACCACATGTCTAAATATAGCCACCTCACAATTCCTCCTCTACACGATAGTATACACCCACCTCTCATAACAACAAGTATGAATAGTATTTATTTCCCTGAAGCGACACTGAAGTGCCGGTACTAAACCGGCTATCCTCCAGTGCTGAACGCGGAACACATTATGGACATTCTCATCCCCACACTTCCTCCACACGCGTCCTCCCTAAAGCTACATATGTTGACTCCACAACCACCTTGCGACACTACAACGCCACCTCGCACAACTCCCACCGTAAATACCGAAACAGGGTGTTTCCTTTCCCACACACCAGTATAGCATTCCCACCATTCCACATCACTCCACACACAACCATACTGAACACATCACCCATTACACCCAAAAAGGAAACAGTATTCCGCCATTTTTGTTGCCTTGTCGCCCAATCCCCTTGCAACACACTGCAGCTACCTACCACCACCACCGCATCCCTACGATCACAACCACCACAACCTTCGCGCACCCATTCTGTCCACAATCCACTTCCACTTACACATCCACAAGGCGCACCACCCATACAAGGTATACATGATGCATCTCACCAATGTTCGCACGTCGGCACTTCACTATCGCTCCAAGGGACTTTATTTGCTCTGGCTAGAAGAGATTTCTTTGTATTGTACATACCTCCGTAAGTAATCCTCCGCCACATATCCTCCACACCGTTGATTCTGACCCTTTTGTATTGAGTCATGTCTGCATTTTACACCTGTCTCATCCGCTTTCGGTTACGAAGCAATGGAGAAGGTGTTGAGAAGGCATTAAAATATTATGAGTTTCTTAACTTTTTTATCTATTTATTTGTATTTTTCTATAGAAAAGCATTACACAAACAATACAGCCGTAACGATTAACCGTTACGGCTGTATTGTTTGTGCAGTATAGTATATATATTGTTTTTATTACTCGTTGTCTTCGATGTGAACTTTGCCACGCATCACGTTTGCATCTGCAGCCGTGTGTGCTGGCGGATCCCACTCGAACGAAACTTTCTGACGCTTGATGGGCACATTGGCTTGAATAGTGTCCCAGCCGCTCTCACGTGCGAGGCTAATTTGCATGTTCTGCTCATCTACTTCAAGGCGGCGTGAAATGACCGAGAGTAGTTCGTTCTTAATCATTTCTAGCACCTCTGGATTTACTTTGAGGCGGTCATGCACCAGCACAACCTTTAAGCGTTCTTTTGCCAGTTCCCCTGGTGTCTGCTTTTTGCGTCCAACGAAAAACTCGAAAACACCCATACCTGCCCCCTTATGATGACTGCGAACGTAGCCGTTTCTCGTCGGTCAAGGCAGGGCCAAACCCGAATATACGGCGGAAGCGTTCTAAAAACGACGGAGAGTCTATCACGTCATCGAGCGGAACCTTTTCGCCCATAATGCGTTGGGCGGCACTGAGGTAGGCGCGTCCTGCGCGTGAATGCTTGTCGTAGACAGCAGGTTCTCCTCTGTTTGTCGCAACGATAATCATCTCATCTTCTGGCACAATTCCTAGCAGGTCGATGCCAAGCACCTCTAGCACATCCGCGACATCCATCATATCGCCGCGTTTCACCATTTCGGGTCGCAGTCGATTGAGAATCAAGCGCGGTTCATGCTTACCTGCTGCTTCGACAAGTCCAATAATGCGGTCGGCGTCACGTACTGAGGCCATTTCGGGGTTCGCCACAATTACGATTTCGTCGGCACCAACAATGGCGTTACGAAATCCTTGCTCGATACCTGCTGGCGAGTCAATAAGAACGAAATCGAACTCCTGGCGTAACTGCTGGCAAAGCTGTTCCATTTGCACACTATTGACGGCGTTCTTATCGCGTGTTTGTGCCGCCGGAAGTAGAAATAGATCAGGGACGCGTCTATCTTTGATGAGTGCCTGCCGTAAACGACATTGACCCTCGACAACATCCACAAGGTCATAGACGATACGATTTTCCAGACCCAACACGGCGTCCAGGTTACGCAAACCAATATCTGAGTCCACCACAGCGACCTTTTTTCCCTGCATCGCGAGGGCGGTGCCGAGGTTTGCGGTTGTTGTTGTCTTGCCGACACCACCCTTTCCAGATGTGACGGTAATTATCCGGCTATCCATACAATGCTCCAGTACCAAACTGTTCGGACTGCGGTAGAAGAACATGCGCTGTTCTTAATATAGGCTATCCTATATAGGATACGTTGTTAGAGAGTATACCACGAACTCTATAAAAAAAGTAGACACTTTCTCTTTCAATTATTTTCGTGGTGTACGTCCGTTGGTCCAGGTTTCGACGACAATCTGTCCATTCTTAATGGAGGCGATTTCTGGACGCGGTTGCGCCTCGAAGCCCTCCGGTGGTCGCGACAACAGGTGCGCGATGCGAAGTTGTACGGGCGATAAGAGTAGCGAGCAGACAAGAGCGTTGGCATTATCGGGGTAGCCCGCGTGTACCATGCCGCGCAACACTCCCCATACAATAATATCGCCACCTGCAACGATCTCTGCACCGGGGTTCACATCGCCTAGTACGACAACATTGCTAGCATGGTGAATGGCCTGTCCTGAACGCACGGTGCGATGTAAAAAAAGAGTATCGCTCGACTCGCGTGGATCGTGTGCCTCTAGTGTCTCTTGTGTAGAGAGAATTTCTATGGGAGGGGTCTCTTCAGATGGCAATGGAATCGTCCTTGGTATCTCTTTGTGCTTTGTTTTGCTTTGCTCGATTGGCGCAACCGACATATAGTAGTGCGCGAGCAGGTCTTCAAGTTGTAGACGTTCGCTCACCAGGAGCTTGCGTCGGGTGGTATCGACGGAAAGAGAGGCACCTTGAAAGAAGGCAGGTGCCTCCTCGAGCCGACTGGCTAATGCACCGATCAGGTCGCTAAAAGGCGTCCCTGGCTCCATCGTCAAAAGCAAGCCGTTACGTGTTCCTTTAATAGCAATATTTCCTTGCACAGACTGCTGCTCCTCTCTGTCCAGCCTGCCCGATGGCGTTTGTGAAGTCAACGATATATGTGGCATATCACTTGCCGGGTTGTCCTCCATGCGCGTAACATCCCCGTATCTGTGTGAAATAGGCTCGTCATTCGTGTTATCAGGTCTGTTCGCATATACAAATGCAGAAACATAGTGACACATTACAGTATAAGCATACGGCCCTCAAAACGCAATAGGAATAGCAAGGATGGGAGAGATGTTCCTCAATCCTTGTTTGCTTGGTTCGTTGCTCACAGGGCGTAATAAATTATGGCCCCTACATAATGTCCTACTTACACTAAGGTTAGTGTAAGTAGGACATTAAGGTCCTGCTCGATCCGCTCCTGGCCTTGCCTCACCATCCAATAATAGGTACTTCTACCCCCGAAAGTGCCCTCTTTTTACGTGAAAGTCCGTATGGTGATTACGCTTTTTTGCGCGTGTAGTATCCCACGCCTGTATTACAGTCATATTAAATAGGGTGCAAAGTGCGGATTAAATCCCGATGTGCTAACAGAGAGATAATGGCATACTATCAATGACACAAAAATATAACACATAAGCATGGCAGGACACATGCGATGAAATGTCCTTTAAGGAGTGCATTCAATGAGTGCAGAAACGTTAGCTCGTCTACAATTTGGCACCACTATTATCTATCACTACCTCTTTGTGCCGTTGACACTGGGGCTGGTACTGCTGGTGGCAATCATGGAAACCCTCTACGTTCGTAGTGGTAATCCAGTATATAAACGTATGACCCAGTTCTGGGGCAAACTCTTTGTTATCAATTTCGCGCTCGGCGTGGTGACTGGTATTGTGCAAGAATTTCAATTCGGCATGAACTGGTCTAGCTACTCGCGCTTTATCGGCGATGTTATTGGTGCATCGCTCGCGCTAGAGACGTTGCTGGCGTTCTTCCTGGAATCGACCTTCCTGGGTATCTGGCTCTTCGGCTGGGACCGTCTCTCGAAGAAACTGCACCTTGCAGCTATCTGGCTGGTTGTGCTTGGCTCGTACCTCTCGACCTTCTGGATACTGGTTGCGAACTCGTTTATGCAGCATCCGGTCGGCTACGCCTTGAACAATGGGCATGCTGAGATGACCAATTTCTGGGCACTTATCACGAACCCGACGCTGGCCTATCAGACGCCACATGTTGTCGCAGGTGCCATCACAACGGGCGCGTTCTTCGTCATTGGTATCAGTGCCTATCATCTGCTCAAGCGGACAAAGGATCAAGAGTTTTATCAGCGTTCGATGCGGATGTCGCTCGTCGTTGCTCTGCTCTCTAGTATCGTTTCAGTGATTGTCGGACACATCTACGGACAGTACGATATCTTGGCACAGCCAATGAAGATGGCGGCTGCCGAGGCTATCTGGAATACGCAGCAACCTGCATCGCTGGCACTGATCGCTATTCCAGACCAGATGTTGCACACCAACATCTTCTCGATCAGCGTGCCATACGCATTGAGCTTCCTATCGGATTGGAGCTTTACCAGTCGCATCGATGGCATCAACCAGATACAGGCGGCATACGTCCATCTCTATGGCCCTGGTAACTACATTCCAGATGTGACGGTAGCGTTCTACAGTTTCCGCGTTATGCTGAGTGTTGGTGCCTTGATGGTGTTGATCGCAGGGGCTGCACTGTTCCTTTTTCTCAAGAGAAGAGACCTGTTCAACAATCGATGGGTGTTGCGTGGGCTGGTCGCGTCGATTGTGTTGCCGTACATCGCGAATACCTGTGGCTGGTTGCTTGGTGAGATGGGTCGTCAGCCGTGGGCGGTGTTCGGTTTATTGAAGACAGTGAATGCTGTATCGCCATCGGTCACGTTTACTGAGGTGATCGCGACTTTGACAGCATTCTTCGTGACCTATGGTATTCTCGCCGTCATTGATGGCTACCTGCTCTGTAAGGTTGCGGCAAAGGGTTCCTCGGTCGAGGAAGAGACGATAGAGACGCAAGAAGAGCGCCAGCTGGTAGCTGCATTCTAGGAAAGGATGGCGAAATCATGGACTTACACATACTCTGGTTTATAGTGATTGGCGTGTTGCTTACAGGCTTTTTCTTTCTGGAAGGCTTTGACTATGGTGTCGGGATGCTGCTGCCGTTCTTGGGCAAGAATGACAGCGAGCGGCGTATGATTATGAACTCGATTGGCCCCTTCTGGGACGCCAACGAGGTCTGGCTCATCGCCGCTGGCGGTTGTCTGTTCGCGGCCTTCCCTGTCTGGTATGCCACGATGTTGAGCGGCTTCTACCCTGAGATGTTCTTGATACTCTTCGCACTCATCATACGTGGTGCGGCGTTCGAGTTTCGCAGCCAGCATGAAAGTTCGCACTGGCGCGGCTTCTGGGATTGGATGATTTTCGTGGGTAGCGTTCTCCCTGGCTTCTTCTGGGGTGTTGTCATCGGAAACCTGATGCATGGCGTACCCATCAACGCGCAAGGAGACTACGCTGGTACGTTCCTGACGCCGTTCAATCCGTTCGCGCTACTGGTAGGGCTGGCCTTTGATGTCTTCTTTGTGCTACACGGAGCAATTTTCCTGAGCTTGCGTGAGACAGGTGTGCTTGTGAAGCGTTCGCAGCGCGTGGTACCATTTTTATGGGTGGTCAATCTTGGTGTAATCGCGCTTCTTGTTATCACTGGTTTTAGTGCGACCAACGTGTTTAGACAAGCACTCTTGAATCCGAGAATAGTACCCCTGGATTACGTAGTTCTGGCGTCATTGGTTATGTTGCTCTGGTGCAATGCACGTGGACGTAGCGGCTGGGCATTCGCGCTCTCGTTCGTGGTAATTGTGGGTTCAGCCTTGATTGCGGTGCTGTGCCTCTTCCCGAACGTGATGATTTCGAGCCTTCATCCGGCGTGGAATCTGACCATTTGGAATGCCGCCACAAATCCGTATTCGCTGGTCGTGATAAGCTGGATTGGCCTGACTATTATTCCTTTTATTATGCTCTATCAGGCATGGAATTATTGGGTCTTTAGGAAGAGAATCGAGCCACACACCATCGGGCATTATTAGAGATTATCGGAAATGATGCAAGGGACAATACTATTAAAATAAGATGCGTGATGAGATGCGATGAGAAACGGGCGTCCGCCCGGCCCCAAAACCTTCAACGTTCATCTTGGTTGAATTATATTGCCCCTCGCATCATTTACACGTCGGAATTAACGCGTTTGGTACGTTCAGGATAAGATACAATGAATATCAATAAACGACTCATACAATATGTAAAAACGATGTATCTTTATGTGGCGGCGGTGGGGATATTGGGTCTGCTGACGGCAATTTGTATTATCACACAGGCGAGTTTTACCGCGCAGATCGTCAACAATGTGTTTCTGCTCAAACAAGCGTTGCCACAGTTGCAAACGGCCTTATTCATCCTGCTGGCTATTCTTGCGCTACGTGCGGTATTGGTGTGGGGTGGGGAAGTGACCACAAACGCGGTCTCCTGTATTGTGAAAAGCGACCTGCGCCACCGTCTCTTCTCACATCTCTTCAAGCTGGGACCTCTCTATACGAAAGGTGAGCGGAGCGGTGAGATTGTCAATACAACTGCTGACGGTATAGAGTCGCTTGATGCTTACTTTATCCAGTTCTTTCCACAGGCGGCGGCAACGCTGCTTATTCCAACCGTTGTGCTGATTACGGTCTTTAGAATCGACCTGATTTCGGGGATTGTGTTGCTGGTGACGTGGCCGATTCTGCCCTTCTTTATGATTCTAATTGGCATACAGGCCAACGTCATGACGAAGAAACGCTTTCAAGTGTTGAGCCTGTTAAGTGCCCATTTTCTGGATGTGTTGCAGGGCTTGACGACGCTCAAGCTGTTTGGTCGCGCAAAGATACAGGAAGAGACGATACAGCGCGTGAGTGAACGCTATGGCGATGTGACGATGAAGGTGTTACGCGTGGCCTTCCTTTCGTCTTTCGTGATGGAGATGGGTTCCACGCTGAGTACGGGCGTTGTCGCCGTAGAGATTGGTCTACGCCTACTCTATGGCGGTATTCCCTTCGAGCCAGCCTTCTTTGTGTTGCTACTCGCACCGGAGTTTTATCTGCCACTTCGTTCGCTTGGCACACAGTTTCACGCGAGTATGGAGAGCGCGGCAAGTGCGGAGCGCATCTTCGACATTTTAGAGACACCGACAGTACCAGAAAATAGTACAGCAACGGCGGTAGATATAACACCTCATCGTGTACTGGCCTTTGAAGAGGTGCATTATAGTTATCCCTCTTCTAACGATACTGATACTAATAGCGAAGCATTGAAGGGTGTCACGTTCGAGGTATTGCCCGGGCAAAAGGTGGCGTTTGTTGGAGCGAGCGGTGCGGGCAAGACAACGATTGCGAGCCTGCTCTTGCGCTTCATGGAGCCGACACAGGGAAAAATTACGGTTGATGGACGCCCTATTCAGGATGTCACGGCACAGACATGGCGTACACAGGTCGCATGGCAGCCACAAAATCCCTATGTGTTCAATACAACGGTGGCGGAAAATATCCGTATGGGACGTGCTGATGCAGCAATGGAAGAGATCATCCAGGCAGCAAAGGCGGCGGATATTCACGATTTTATTCGGACGCTACCACAGGGCTACGAGACAATCATCGGTGAACGTGGAGCACGGCTGAGCGGTGGACAGGTACAGCGTCTGAGCCTTGCACGCGCATTTTTGAAGGATGCACCTATTCTGCTACTGGATGAAGCAACCTCGACGCTGGATGTCGAGAGCGAAGAGCAGGTGTTTCGCACGATTGATGCTGTGATGAAAGACCGTGTTGTACTTGTGATTGCTCACCGCCTGAATACAATTAGAAATGCGGATCAGATTGTCGTGATACAGGACGGATATGTAGCAGCTCACGGTACACATACGAACTTATTGCAAAGCTCACCAGCATACCGAAACCTTGTACAAGCCTATGAAGGGAAAGAGGTGGTATTATGAAAAGCACGTTGAGTCGCCTTCTTTCGCTAGCATGGCCTGTACGTAAGTGGATGGCACTCTCAGCATTGATTGGTACGGCGACGGTGTTGAGTGGCATCGGTCTAGCCGCAACCTCCGCCTATCTCATCTCACAGGCGGCACTTCATCCATCGGAGGCCGCACTGTCGATTGCGATTGTAGGTGTGCGCTTCTTCGGTATTGCACGGGGTGCCTTCCGCTATCTGGAACGGCTGGTTTCACATCGTGCCGCGTTCCGCTTGCTCGCAGATATGCGCGTGTGGTTCTACAAGGCACTGGTGCCACTTGTACCTGCACGTTTACTGACGCTCAAAAATGGCTCGCAACAGGAGTTACGCAGTGGCGATATATTGCGCCGTGCGGTAGCGGATATCGACATACTGCAAAATTTTTATATCCGCGTGCTTGCCCCCCCCGTTGTTGCTGCCCTTGTCGCGCTCCTGATGTGGCTCTTCCTTGGGGCGTTCGGTGGTCTCTTCGGGTTGGTTTATCTAGGTCTCTTCTTGCTATCCAGCGTTGTGATACCCTTGCTGTCCTATCTGGCGAGCAAAAGACTGGGACAACATATTGTCACAACACGTTCAGATTTGCAGGTGCAGCTTGTCGATAGTGTGCAGGGAATCGCGGACCTTGTGGCATTCGGACAGGAGCAGCGGCAGGCGGCACGTATCCAGGCTTTGACAAAGAAGCTCAATGGAATGCAGATGGCGATGGCATATATCGGCGGTACACAGAACGCTCTCATCAATTTCTTGATGAATATGACGGCGTGGGTAATGCTTGTTATTGCTATTCCCCTTGTCCACAACGGGCAGTTGAACGGCCTTTTCCTGGCACTGCTTGTTCTCTCGGCTCTTGCAAGCTTTGAGATTGTAATACCACTGCCTACAGCGTTTCAGCAGCTTGGGGGTATTTTGAAGGCAGCAAGCAGGCTTTTCGAGATTGTCGATGCACTACCCGCAGTCGCGGAACCAGTACAACCTGCACCGTTGCCGCAGGATACGACAATTAAGGTTGAACACTTGAATTTCCGTTATGAAACCGATGAGGCATATGTATTACAGGATATTCACTTCACGTTGAAACCGGATCAATGCCTGATGCTGGTTGGGCCGAGCGGCTCAGGAAAATCTACGTTGGCACATCTGTTATTGCGCTTCTTCGAGTATTCCGAAGGGAATATTACGTTGGGTGGACATGACTTGCGCGACTATCGACAGGACGATCTCTACACATTGATGAGCGTGGTAGAACAGGATACGCATCTCTTTAACACGACGATCCGCGCCAATTTGCTGCTTGCACGACCGGAGGCAAGCGAGGAAGAGATGATCGCGGCGGCAAAGCAGGCACAATTGCATGCTTTCGTGCAGACGCTTCCACATGGTTACGATACAGAGGTCGGCGAACAGGGGCTGCGTCTCAGTGGGGGTGAACGGCAACGGGTCGCTATTGCACGCGCCTTCCTCAAAGATACACCCATTGTCATTCTCGATGAGCCAACTGTCAATTTGGACGCCATCGCAGAACAAAGTGTGCTACAAGCGATACGCTCGCTACGACAGGGACGAGCAACGCTAATGATAACGCATCGCTTGACAGCGATGGACATGGCCGACGAAATTCTTGTCTTTCAGCAAGGGAAGGTTAGCGAGCGCGGCACACACCAGCACCTGCTACAAAATGAAGCGGCTTACTGGCGTATGTGGCAACAACAACAATATGAGACAGTGTTAGGAAATCCTCTATTACCTTGACACCTATATTCCGTACTGCTAGTATAAACAAAATATCTTGTTGACAGGCGATTCTTAACAACAGAGAACACGCGTATTCATCGTAACGGAGCGAGGAGTTGCGGCATAGACACACCTTGTCTGTGAGCTAGTCCATTTACAAAAGAGGAACTAGTTCACAGACAAGTTGCGTAAAATATTTTATTCTTAACGTAGCGATGCTTTGAAAGCACTCACACTACATAGTGTACGCTATAGAGAGGAAGAACAAGTTAGTATGGAAGCCTTACTGAACGGGCCTTTTGGTGCAACTCAACTCGGCCCAAACACTACTATGCTTGGACGCACACCTGATAATCAAGTCGTGGTCAATGACAACAAAGCGTCATCGCGCCATGCTGAGATTCGGTCTCAGGGACAGGAGTATAGCATTACTGACCTCGGCAGTACGAATGGCACGTTCGTTAATGAGCAACAGCTAAGCTCAAATATGCCACACCCACTCCGGTCCGGTGATAGGGTGCGTATTGGTGACACCACCTACACATTTGAAACACGCAACACTCAACCGCCAGTGCCGGATATGTATGGCAATCAGGGACCGAGCAGTAACCCTAATTTTGCGCCAACACAGATGGCACAACCACCATACCCAGGTCCAGGTACCGCTTATGGTGGTAGTCCTTCAGCACCAAACTATCCGCCGATGCAACCAGGCACAAACTATCAGCAATATCCTGGACAGCAACCCGGTGGCTTTCCCGCCCCACCTCAAGGTGGCTCTTCGTTCAATCAATACAATCAACCAACACAGGAGGCGTCATACACACCGCCGCCACCGCCGTACAATGCTGGACAACCATACAATCCAACACCTATGCCGGGTCCGGGCGCGTATGCGGCTCCAGGAGGCGGCATGCCACCTTATCCAACGCCTGTACCAGGAGCGTATGCGGCTCCGGGGGGCGGCCTGCCACCTTATGTGCCACAGGCAACACCTCCCAGAAGAGGCGGCGGTCTACGCACAATTATTCTCGCGGCTCTTGCACTCATCGTCATTATAGGTGCAGCCACTACCTTCTTTGTGGTTCATAACAATCAGGTCGCCACCGATAACATACACTTAACCGCAACGGCACAAACAGCAAGGGCACACTCGACCGCGACTGGTGTGGCGATTACGCGGGCTACGGGAACGGCGGTAGTAAACGCGACAGCAACCGCAAACTCACAAAGCGGAGATGGGCCATACGCGACTGGCAACGTTGTACTGCAAGACGCTTTAAAAGACAATTCGGGCAGTAACAAGTGGCAAGAGAACAGCAATTGTAGTTTCGCAGAGGGCGTCTACGAGTTAAAAGAAACGAGTCAAAACACGTTTTTTACATGCTTCGCCACCAACACAAACTTCAGTAATTTCTCTTATCGTGTGGCATTAAGAATTCTTAGTGGCGATTGTGCTGGTGCTGCCTTTCGTGGTGATTCCACTAGCAACAAGCAATACTACTTTGAGATATGCCAGACCGGAACGTATGCCCTTGTGGTCTTTGATGGTAGTAGTAATAATGGCAAGTATCTCATCAAGCCTACAGATAGTTCCGCGATTAAAACTGGCACAAGTTCTGATGCCATCAACGTTATCGCGGTTACAGCAAACAACGATACCATGACGTTATATGCGAACACAACCATGCTCGATTCAGTGCAAGACACCGCGCTGACAAGCGGAAGTATTGGTGTTGTTGGCATCAATGATAAAAGCAGTGGCACAGATGTCGGGTTCGCCGACGCGAAGGTGTGGGCAATCTAAATCTAATAGCACAAACAAAGGCATAGTGCAGACACAATGTGTCTGCACTATGCCTTTGTTTGTGCTATTCTTAGTGTATAAGGAGGAATATTGCATGGCACAGTTTATGAAGTTTCCAACTGAGCGCGAACTTGTTATTAGCAGTGGGAATACGACTATTGGTGTTATCCCTGAGTTAAGTCTCGTTACACAATTTCAGGTGGGTTCATGGGAGGTACTCTATCGACCAGCCGAGACAGGGAACGTCAAACGCTGGGGACTACCCCTGATGATCCCAAATTTCTCGCGTTTGAAGGATGGTATTTTCGAGGAAAAAGGCACCACGCTCCCCATTCATGGCTTCGGGCGCAATCTCCCTTGGACGCTGGTAACACACGACGAAACAAGTATCGTTATCCAGCTTCTGAGTAGCGATGCCACACGCCATGACTACCCTTACGAATTTACTTTTACGGCAACAATTACCGTGGGCAAAGGTGAGTTATCTTACGTGCTACAAATGGAAAATCGGAGCGATGAAACGATGCCGATTGCGCCAGGATTTCATCCTTACTTCACGGTGGCACAGGCAGAGAAGTCCAACATGATCGTCGATACCATTCCAGGTTTTGCGGTACATGACTTCCAGTGGGATGTGAAGCCACCCGACAATCCCTATACCTTCCTCCACCACGTTACAGTTCAGATACCACAGCATGGTACATTGACTATCGAAGAGCCGTTCGACGAAAGCGGCTATAAACTGAAAAACATGCAGGTCTGGTCGGAACCTGCCGAGAAGCCCGATCACAATTTTGTGTGTTTCGAGCCGATTGTCACTCCCGAAGATGGCCTGAATCGAGCAGCAGACCGCCTGAATATTGCGCCACACCCAACGCAAAGCATCACGCTACGATTAATCGCAAAGCCGTTGTAGGCGTCCAATTATACTTGTTTAAGAAGATAGTTTGGTAATTGAAAGGTAATTGAAAGAACCCAAGGGTCGCACCCTACTATACAATGTGCCGTATAGTAGGGTGCGACCCTTGTGGTCGCCCGTTCCTAGATGAAAAAATTAAAGAGCATAATTTGGTCCCTACGAAACGTGGTCACATGAAAGTTAACAGCATCGTATTTTACAATTTCGCGAGCTTGTAGCCTACATCGGGAATGGTCAGGATGTATTTAGGGTGGCGTGAATCGGTCTCGATCTTACGGCGTAAGCGGCTGATATAGACCCAGATGAAGTCAATGTCGCGGTTGTATTCGGGTCCCCACACCTTTTCTAACAACAGTTCATGCGTCACGACGATGCCAATATTTTGCGCTAGTGTACTAAGTAACTTGTATTCGGTACGACTAAGTTGCACAGCCTGCCCTTGCACGGTGACAATGTGCTGTGCATAGTCGATCATGAGATCGCCAGTGGTAAAAATGGCCTGTGTCTGTGCCTGCTCTGGTAGGGCAGCCTGACGCCGTAAGAGGGCGCGTACCCGTGCCAGAAATTCTTTCATACCGAAAGGCTTTATTACCAGATCATCGCTCCCAAAGTCGAAGAGTTGTACCCGCTCATCCTCATCACAGTTATCACACAGCATAATAACGGGACGTTGCGAGAACTCACGAAGCCGTTGCAGTAGTTCGATGCCACTCATATCCGCTAAGCGTGTCGCCAGCAGAATAACATCTGGCTCCTCAAGGTCGAGTTGGCGCAAGAATTGTACACCATGACTCACCGTGTGTACACGATATTGCTGCTCTTCAAGATTGTTACGCAGGTAGCGCGTCATACGAGCATCACTTTCGGCAAGCAAGACACGTACTCGCTTGTCCTGCTTAAATGCCAGTTGTTTCTGAGTTGTCGTTGCGCTTTGCGATACTACGTTACCTTGTATTGCTGTTTGAGTTTGTGCAGTCGCAGGCATATGGGCTGCTAATGGAAGCGTAAAGTAAAACGTTGCTCCCTGTCCAATTCCTGGCGAATCGGCCCAAATTTTGCCGCTATGCGCTTCTATGGTAGCCCGTGCTGCCGCAAGACCAAGACCACTACCATCCGAACGCTGCTGCTTGTCTTGTACGCGATAGAAGCGGTCAAAGATGTGGTCAAGGTGTTCTGACGCAATACCCGTTCCCTCATCGGTAATGCCGACACGAAGTTCAACCTCATTCACCTCGATACGAAGAGTGATTGTCGAACTCTTTTGAGAATAGGTGACGGCGTTATTCAAAAGATGATTAAGAGTTTGTTCGATGCGCGGCGCGTCACAAACAATCGGAGGCACGTCTTGTGCGATACGCAAAAGAAAGCGACGCTCTGTTGTGCGTTTTTGCCAGCGTTCGACAAGTTGCCGTAGCAATTCCGGTATCTGCACCTGTGCAAGGTGTAGATTTTGTGTGCCTGCATCAAGGCGCCATACATCCAGCAACGTGTTGAGAACATCATAGAGGCGGTCCGACTGTGTGTCGATCATCTGCAACATCTCGTGCTGCATAGCTGGGTCCCAGCGAGCGGAGCTTCCTAGCAGCGTTGTTGCACAACCCTTAATGATTGCAAGGGGCGTTTTCAGTTCGTGTGCGGCAAGGGCGAGTGTCTCACTACGTCCCTCAAGTGCAGAGTGTTCCAGGGTCACATCGTCGAACAATAAGCCATGTCCGAGCAAAGCACCCGTATTACTACGTACAGGAAAACTATGAATACGCAACCAGCGCACGGCAGCGTTCGAGAGTGCGGCAAAAGCGGAAATTTCGGTAGAATACTCTTCATCCAGATGATGCCATATACGATTCAGCTCGATACGAGTAAGGGCAGGTTCAGACGCAATCGCGAGTAGATGTTTACGCACGTCAAAGTTCTCCGACGTTGCTAGCTCGCTTTTCGCAATATTAAGCAAGCGCAAAGCACTTGCATTAGAATAACTGATGTGTTCGCGCTGATTGAGTAAGAGTAAGCCACTACTCATATTGGCAGCGACTTCAGATAAGACGTGATATTCCTCGGTGAAACCCACTGGCACATTGTTATAAGCCGTAGTATTGTTTAAAGTAGGTGTATGCTCCATACCATCCCCATCGCCTGAGTTCATTAAAAATAGCCCTTTCCAGTCTCTGCTCTGAGCGTGTAGAATCTGGCTCTTTCATATTCTAACGCAAGGGTCAAGGTTTGATAATAACAGGAGACGGCAAGGTCTCTGACTGACCCAATTGGGTCAGTCAGAGACCTTGCCGTCTCCTGTTATTGATTTCTAATGCAGACCTGCAATAGCGACGATGAGGGCAAGGTGGAAGAGCATAGTTATAATGAAACAAACTGCAATCAAGACCAACAAGCGGCGATCTGCGAGATAGGTACGTAACCGTGTCGAGTATGCTTGAGGCCAGCGTTCGGAAGCGACAATGCCGACGGCGACACGCAAGCGTAGAGGTGAGCGTACTGGTGAAACACGCATCTCGTTAATGAGAGCATGATAACAAGGTTTGCAGAGCGTCCAGGTAAGGCGCGGCTCCAACACCCCTTCCGGCTCGGTGACACGCAAAGAACGGAACCAGATGCGTCCATTGCAGATAGAGCAGTGTGTAATCACCCGCCTTCCCTGACGATGTGAACCTTCATGACGAAGCGCAACTACGGGGCCACTGCCATGTGTCGTCTCTTCTGTCTCCGTAGTTCTCTCGTTTTCATCCATCTTGTAGCTCATCCTCTATGACTATATTACTCGCTTCTCAAGATTGTATCACAAATAACACGAAAATGCGCCCAGGTTTCTTTACATTCTTAGTAAGCATGACAGGGGCAAGCCCTGTCACTACTATAGACGCACAAAGTATGTAAATGGTGTATAGTAGTGACAGGACTTGCCCCTGTCATGCTCACAAAATCTTCATCAAACTGCTACAAAACGACAATACTCATTCTAACCATGTAGGAGAGGCAAGAGGTAAACGGTGCTGAACACAACGACCCATACGAGGTCAACGAAGTGCCAGTACATTTCGCCAGCTTCTACGGCAAAGTGTTTTTTGTCGGTGAAGTCACCGCGAATGGCTCGAATGAGACAGACGAGCAGGAACAGCACGCCAATAGAGACGTGAAGGCCGTGAAAACCTGTCAGCGTGAAGAAAGCCGAGCCAAAGGTACTGTAACCAATGGTGAACTTCTCTCCGAAGAGGCCAATGTATTCATATACCTGACCACCCAGGAAAGCGAGACCCAAAATGATGGTTGCAGATAGACCAAGTACAAGATTGCGCTTATTGCCCTTGGCAATACTTGAACGTGCCCAGATCACCGGAACACTACTTAGCAGTAGAATAGCAGTGTTAAAAAGCGGATATCTCCAATCGAGATGCTCGCCGCTTGGTAACACCCAGAAGTTTTTCAAATTCGCGCCGCGAATTTCCAGGTAGAGGTACGCAGCGATGAGGTTGGCGAAGATCAACGCTTCCGAGGAGATGAAGAACATCATACCCCACCAGTTGATACCTCGACCTACCTCACCAACATGTTCCTCAAGTATTCTTACTTGTTCACCGTGAGCGGTACTCATAACAGACTCCTCTATCTTAATGATACATGTGCGTCTCTAACGACTCCACATATCAAGCCTTTTGACGTTCCAAAACCCAACCCATGATACAGACGATGACGAGAATAACGCCAGCGACTAAAAAGTATACATTATAGATTAAGCCGAAGAGCAACAATGCAACAGAAAAAGCGAGGACAACAGGCCAAACACTAGGATGAGGGCTAATTTCGGATTCGTAGACTAGTCTCTCACGAAACTTCCTCTTTTTGCGCTTCTTGCCAGACGCAGTGGGAACATCTACATACACTTCGGTTTCTTTGGCACCCAACTCAGTGTCGGTAGTTACTTCGCCATTATCTTGCATACGCTCTTTTTCATCTGTCTCGTCTATCACCACCTCCTGCTGCGGTATTACATTTTTTTGCTCTTGGGACACATTAGACCTCTTCTTTACTAGTGCTCACCACAGCTCTGTGCTTCTTATATAGTGGTGGTACATGGCGAGGGCAAGCCTCGCCACTACATATTTATTAGTGTGTGACAGTCTTCCAGTCGGCAATTTCTGGCTTCTTCTTGTCGTAGAAAGGACGACGGCTACGCACAATAGGAATTTCCAGGAAGTTGTACTTCTTAGGTGGCGATGTAGTATCCCATTCAAGAGTAAAGGCATCCCACGGATCGGTACCAGCCTTCTCGCCGCTCTTCAAGCTAACAACAACGTTATACAGGAAAAACAGTATTGACACAGCGATGATGAAAGCACCAATTGTCGCGAGCAAGTTCAGCTCGTTCCAGCCCATACCATCAGGATAGGTATAGTAACGACGTGGCATGCCGAGCAGACCCAGGATGTGCATTGGGAAGAAGGTCAGGTTGATACCGATCATAATTAGCCAGAAATGTATTTGCGCCAGACGCTCATTGAAGAATCTGCCTGTTATCTTGGGGAACCAGTAGTAGATACCTGCAAAGACGCCGAGTGCCGTACCTCCAAAGAGTACATAGTGAATGTGAGAGACCACAAAGTAGCTGTCCGTCATCTGATAGTCAAAAGGCACAACCGCAAGAGCAGCACCGTTCAAGCCACCAATCAAGAACATGGCGATGAAGCCAAGTGCAAAGTACATCGGAGCTTTGAACACAAGCTTACCACCCCAGATCGTACCAATCCAGTTGAAGATTTTTACTGCAGTTGGGATAGCAATCAGGGTTGTGCTAGTCGCAAAGAATGCCTGCGCGATAGGAGGTAGACCGACCGCGAACATATGGTGCGCCCACACGGTGAAGCTCAAGAAGCCGATAGCCACGCCCGACCATGCAATAAAGGTGTACCCAAAGATTGGCTTACGTGAGAAGACTGGCAACACCTCCGATATGATACCGAAGGCGGGCAAAATCAGAATGTACACCTCTGGGTGTCCGAAAGACCAGAACAGGTGTTGCCACAATAATGGATCGCCACCCGCCTGCGCCACATAGAAGTGTGTACCAGCATGGCGGTCAAGCAACAGCAGTGTGCTGGCAGCGGTCAAGCTTGGTAGTGCGAAGAGCAGCAAGAATGCCTGCACCAGACTCATCCAGGTGAACAGCGGCATACGGTTGATGCTCATACCAGGGGCACGCAGTTTGAGGACGGTGACAACAATATTCACCGACCCTGCAATCGACGAAATACCTAGAAGCAATGTACCGAGCAACCAGAAGTCAGAGTTCATGCCAGGAGTACATACAACAGCATGTACACCACCACAACCAGACTGTAGCTCACTCAGTGGCGCATACATAAACCAGCCACCGTTAGGAGCAGCGTTGAACAAGAAGCTCGACTGCAGGAAGATACCGCCGAAGAACAGCACCCAGTAGCCGAACGCATTCAAGCGCGGAAAGGCCATATCACGGGCACCGATCATAAGCGGCACAAGATAGTTACCGAAGCCAGCCAGCACCGGAATAACGAACAAGAAAATCATGGTGGTACCGTGCATGGTGAACACCTGGTTATACTCTTCAGGCGTTAGCACGCGTCCATTCGGCACCGCCAACTGTGTGCGGATCAGGAGAGCCTCCATGCCGCCCACCAGGAAGAAGAAAAAGCCTGTGACGAGGTACATGATGCCGAGTTGTTTATGGTCGGTCGATGTAATCCACTCGCCAACATAGGTTTCGCTGAAACTTCTTCGGCGAACACCTGTCGATTGACTCTCAATGATTGTCTGGGTTGCCATTGGCAATTCCTCCAAGGTCTAGTCCGCCCCAGTCTTTGGGGCGGAGACGGGGCACTTAGTTAAGCGACTCCAGATACGCTACTAACGCTTTAATATCCGACGGTGATAGGTTCACATTCATATCATTTCCTGGCTTAATGCCCTGTGGGTTCGCGAGCCATTTCGCAAGGTTACAATCCGATAGATTATCAGGATTCAAGCACTTGTCGCGATTATGAATCAGTACGCCGCCAGCAATGAGATTACGCTGCGCGAAGTGCGTCAAGTTTGGACCAACGAGACATGCTTTATTAGGATCGGCACAGGCAACACTTGGGTCATCGTAACCTTTAATATACTTAGTATCGCTACCAGGAACACCATGACCGACGATACCATGGCAGATAGTACACGCGTTGCCGAAGATTTTCGCACCTTGTGCTTCCAGGCTACCCGGAGCAGGGACTACAGCCGCCTGTTGTTGTGTTGTGACCCATGTATTGAAGTTGTCTTGCGTGTCTATGACCGCGTTGAAGGCCATATGTGCGTGTTGCGCCCCACAGAACTCGGCACACTCACCGTAGTAGACGCCGGTCTGGTTGGCCTCGAACCACTTCGTGTTGTTGTGGCCGGGAATATCATCGGTCTTACCAGTTAGTGCAGGTATCCAGAAACTGTGAATGACGTTATTCGAGTAGAGCTTGACGTTGACGACCGTATTGACGGGAGCGTGTAGCGAGTCAGCCGTTGTGATGTTATATTCAGGGTAGTAAAACTCCCACCACCACTGATGTCCAACCGCCTCAACGGTGATAGATTTGCCCGCCGGAACCGTCGATACCTGGAACAGCCCTTGAATGGTGACACCAAGTATGACAAACAGAATGAGCGCGGGGATAACGGTCCAGAGAACCTCTACGCGCAGATTGCCGTGATTTTGACGTGGGTTGGGCATTCCTGGCTTACTACGGAAGCGAATGATCGAGACAATCAAGACGGTTTCGACAATCACAAAGATTACTGTCGCTATGATCAGAATGATGTAATACAGAAATCGTTCACTATCTGCCACAGGTCCCGAAGTAGTCAATGTGGTATGTGCGCCATACGCGGCAGGTGAATCTTCGCCACAGCCAACTAAGAAGAACGCAAACAAAACGCCCGTGAACAGCATAAGCCAGGGTTTTGGGTTGCGAAATAAAGAATTCCTCACATCCGATCTCCTAACGAGTACAGTAAGTACGTTATTTTGACGATGAACAAAGAAAATAGCTTTAGTTATGTGGTTTGATTATGCAACCTGCAATCAATAGCATTACAAGAAGCGATAATTTTCCATATTGCTAGATAATGTAGCAAGAGAGCCTGAAAAAAAACTTGCAAATTCTTGATATGACCTTACAGTGACCTGAATGAGAGAAGCGTTCTACAGAGCGACAGCATCTTCCAAGATACGCTTTCCAAAACTCCCCTTTAATCCCCCTTCTGATACAACATCGACTTTACGTTGTAGCAACTCTTCCAAATCCATCCACAGCCCTATTAAATCCAATAAACTACGTCCATCCTCTAATGTTACCAGCAGGTCAATATCACTTTCGCTATCAGCTTCACCACATGCAACCGAGCCAAAGATACGTACATTAGATGCACCATGCTCTTTCGCTAGCCGTAGAATGTCTTCGCGTTTCTCATGTAACAGATCGTTGAGATACATGGCTCTGATGCTCCTTTCAGTGTGTTACCATCGAGCCTATTGTAACATATCCATGTCTCTACAAAGCCCGAGCGTGTCCTGTTTCCCGCTCGATCTCGATCTCTTCGTCATCGTAGAGTATGGCATCGTCCTCACGCTGTTTGGCGTCCTGGTCTTGCATCCATTGCAGGAAGAGAATGCTCACAACAACAATGAAGAAGATACTACCAGGGATCCACATCAGGAGGCCAGCTAGCTGTTGATCTGTCGCTGCTGTAAGGCCCCAGATATGGGGTGCATATATGTAACGTGCGTAGAGCGGTGGTACAAAGGTGAGACCTGCTCCCAGTAGTACCATTGGCATATCGCTAAAGAACAGATAAGCCATCTTTGGGCCAATCGAAAGCGGTGGTAAACCTTCCTTCATAGGGCTGAGGATAGGCCACCAGAATAATACGCCAGTTATGATAAAGAGCAGATGCGAGACAATGTGCAAGGGCAGATTGACGATCATGGCGTTATAAATGGGCGGCGCATGCCAGAACCACAGATTGGCGTTGAACAAGACAGCGGTAAGAATAGGCATGGTGACGAATTGACCGATGCGTAGTATAACTCGGTTACGTAAGAGTGGCGTGATGAGCCATGCTGGAATGCCAAGCACCATCAATGGTGCCCCTGCGAAGGATAGCAGCAGGTGCAGCACCATATGGGCACTGAACAGATAGTCGTCGGCGAGTTTGTCCAGAGGCGTGAAGAGCGTCCAAAAGATAATGTTGACACCGAGCAGAAACGAGAAGACCTGGGTGCCCTTTACCTCGTCGGCAAGGGAATATTTCACACGTAGCGGTCCTACGGCGTAGAGATACAAAGCGATAATTGCAATTGTGCCGAGAATAATCGACGGTTGCCAGTTCCAGGCGGTCAGCCAGAAATTCAGCCCTGGGTTTCCATTGTTCATGATGCATTCGTTGCCTTTCCGCTATCTTCCTCAGATAATACTATAACAGGAGAAGGGAAGAGGTACAAGTTGACATGACAGGGGCGAGTTGGAAACATGATAGGGGCAAGCCCTGTCACTACTATAGGCGCACGAGCGGCAGAAACAGCGTATAGTAGTGACAGGGCTTGCCCCTGTCATGCTCTCTTTGACATCTGGCCCAACTTTCGCTATCATCCACAGAGATATAATTTTCGCAATTACAACAGATATATTCTGAGTAGCTTAGAGAGAAGCAAGGGAACAAAGCAATGAATATTCGTCGTCTTATGAGGATACTTGGCGTCATCACCACGACCAGCTCATATATTATTCTTTTGATGGGGTCGCTTGTAACGAATACAAATTCAGGGCAAGGTTGTGGCAACTCCTGGCCTTTCTGTCATGGTCAAATTATTCCTGGCACCATCACCGTTGCAGGAATCATCGAATACAGCCATCGCGTTATGTCGAGCGTCGATGGTGTGTTGGTTATCGTTTTGACCGTTGGTACATGGCTCTTATATCGGCGCGACTTTCGTGTAAAGCTCTTTGGGGCAATGAGCCTCTTTTTTGTCGTATTACAGGGGGGGTTGGGTGCCCTGACTGTGATATACGAGGGCACATACGTCAAGACGTGGCTACTCTCCGTCCATTTCGGACTCTCTCTCATTGCCCTTGCCAGTGTTGTCTTACTAACGGCTCGACTTTTCCAACTACACGAAGCAACGCAACATCCTGATGTAGAAACAGATACGACCGTTGTGCGGCTACAATATCCTCTGTGGGGCTTAGCAGCCTTTACCTATGTCGTCGTTTACACGGGTGCGCTGGTCGAGCATGCAGGGGCGATGCTGGGTTGTGGCTATCAAATTCCTGCTTGTGGTGCTACGTATTTTCCCAACCTCACAACATTAGCGGGTATTCAAATGTTGCATCGCTACTTCGCTTCTTCGCTCTGGTTGCTGGTACTCATTGCATTGATCGTGATCGTTCGCAACTATCGAAATCGTCGTGATCTTGTGCGTGGCGCGTGGTGGGCGTTCATCTTGATTTCCTTACAAGCGGCAAGCGGCATGGCAACGATACTCACCACAGGTCAGATGATAGCCGCGCTCCTCCACGTCACACTCATCTCACTTTTCTTCTCCGTCCTCTGCTACCTCTGTGTCCAGGTTGGTTGGCCCGGACGTAGAAACAGACAGAGGCAAACGGTGGACAACCAACAGATGGAGTTACATCCAGTATCATAACACTGGTCGTGCAATGGCGGTGTGTCGTAGGAGGGCATGCCCTCCTACGACACACCGCCATTGCACGACTCGATACATTTTTTGTTCAGGGGATTGTAAGGTGACTCTTAACCCTTGCAAGGAGGGCATCAGGTGAGGCGACGACAATAGGAAGCGTCGAAATATTTACCGAAGGGGCTAATATGAAGGTTATGCAAGGCACCGAGGGTGTCAGTGAGACGATAGTAGTAGCAAAAAAACAAAAAGAGGTCGGGCCAATCCGACAGACGATATCAAGTTATGTTAACCTTATCAAACCACACGTGACTGTATTACTTCTAGGCACGACGGCAGCGGCAATGACTATTGCAAAGGGAGCCTTTCCTGCGCTTGGTCTACTACTGGCAACATTGCTTGGGGGTGCGATGGCGGCGGGCAGCGCGAACTGCATTAACTGCTATATCGACCGCGATATCGACCAGCTTATGGGACGAACACAGCGTCGCTCACTACCTTCTGGCCGAGTACAACCAGCGCAAGCGTTGATTTTTGGCATTGTGCTGGGCCTCGGCTCTTTTGTTGTACTCTATTTCCTGGTGAACTTGCTCAGTGCGGTCCTCGCATTCGCCGCTATTCTGTTCTATGTATTTGTCTACACACTTGGCTTGAAACGTACAACGGCACAGAATATTGTGATTGGTGGCGCAGCCGGTGCGGTACCGGTATTGGTTGGCTGGACTGCCGTGACAAATTCGCTCTCGATGCCCGCACTGTGGCTATTCGCGATTGTCTTCTACTGGACCCCACCTCACTTCTGGGCATTGTCACTGCTTATTCAGAAAGACTATGAAAAAGCCAATGTGCCGATGTTGCCTGTAATGATGGGCGAGCGTGAGACACGTAAGCAAATACTGCTCTACTCATTCATGTTGTTGGCGGTCACACTGGTTTTGTTTGCAACACACACAATGGGCTATATCTATCTTGTGTCAGCGATTATACTCGGTGGCATCTTGCTTTACATGGCGATAAAGCTGGTCATTGATAGAACGAAAGACTGGGCACGTACCATCTTCTGGTATTCTAACTGCTATCTTGCGGCAATCTTCGCAATTATGGTTATTGATAGGGTCATACATTTTTAGGGATGGATACACCCAGGCACTATTAGGAAGTCAGGCACATTATGAATTGGCGTCTTGCCTCGCGGCTCTCAGTGATTACATTAGGACTACTCGTTATTGTCATCGTCACGGTGGCACAGAATAATAAAGGGCTATTTTCTGGCACTCCTGCAGCAAGTTCATCGAGTTTGCAGGGAAGTGACCTTGGCGGTACGACAGCACCGAATTTTACACTGGCTGATCAGAATGGCAAGCTAGTTTCACTGTCACAATTCAAGGGACGCCCCGTTGTACTGACATTCGTATACACACACTGCCCTGATCAATGTCCACTCACAGCCGAACGCCTGCATACATCAATGGTCACGCTTGGTAGCGATGCTTCTAAGGTAGGCGTTATCGCGGTCAGCACCGACCCCAAAGGCGACACGAAGCAGGCGGCACAGAAGTTCACTTTGCAGCACAACATGCAGGATTACTGGCACTATCTCATAGGGACACAAGAGACATTAACTCCCGTATGGGACGCATATAATGTATACGCTCAGGGGCAACAGCAGTCAGTTGACCATAGCCTCGCCATTTATATTATCGACAAGCAGGGACGCGAACGCTCCTTCTTCGGCGGCAACAATTTTCAGCCAGACCAGATCACAACCGACCTCAAAATTCTTTTGAAAGAATAAAGATGAATAGGACAATAAAAAGAACTCGCTGGTAGCGAGTTCTTTTTATTGTCCTTTTGAGAATACTACAACGCGCGACGGTAGCCGCCTCTGCGATAGGTTAGAGCACGCCAGATCAGAACGAGTATGATGGCACCGATCAGGGCACGTATAAGCGGTACTCCGAGCAGGTAAATGTCACCAAGACCACCAATCTGGATCACATTCGTCATCAACCAGATGCCGATCAGGGCCGCTATAATTGCCCCAACAACGCCGAATGGCAGGCTTGATTTGACAATACGTTCCGCGATAATACCTACGATTGCTGCAATAACGAGGTAGAGGATAAAATTGAGGCCGATATTAAAAACGTTATTGCCAATTCTAATACTAATAGGGTCCGCCAGTAGATGCGATAATACTAACATTGCGTATCTCCTTTACTGAGCTACTCATTATATCTCTATGAATATGAGTAGCGTTGATGCCTCCCTGTTAAAAAAGTTTGCATCTTACCTGTTATACGTACCAACCCTACAGTACAGTTTCGTTTTTTGTTATAAGCTGAAATGGGGACCAATGGGCGACCACAAGGGATCGCCCGTCCATATGCCAAATGGACTTTTGAATAACCTATGAATGACAGAGCGTTCTAGCGCAGTTATGGTAAATACGTGGTATCCTGGACTTTGCCCATTTTACAGGTGAGATGACACTGGACCTCTGCAACTATACTAGAGAAGGCATAGTTTTTTGAAATGAAGGAGGTTCTGTGTGTTCTTATCGCATCCATTGCTCAAGGTC
>JAABUX010000637.1_pt1 | contig 58016 bp, 52 predicted proteins | sample 5561851 | NCBI WGS metagenome assembly JAABUX01 (sample SAMN10711883, study PRJNA513361) | rock metagenome | isolation source: Antarctica rocks | place: Antarctica: Victoria Land, Richard Nunatak red sandstone | collected 2016-01-03
GAAGGAAGGTGAGTGGTTACGCCGTGGGCGTTTGGGCATTTCTTGCTCCGATCGCAGGGCATATTCGCTCTGCCGGTGGGCAAGGACTCCACTCAACGCTCAGTCCAGTTTTCCGGGGCCGGCTCTCACTGTCGTGCGTGCCATCGGTCGATGTGAACCGTCGATCGTGAAGGAGCGTTTCGGCGTGCTTAACATGTCTTTAATCTCGTTCGGCTATGCTTGCGACGTAGGCCCGGAACTCGTGGCTACCTCTGCCGCTCACTGGATTCTGCCGTGCAGCTGCATACATCGTTCCGGTGAGACTCGCCCTAAGGAAGTTCAGATTGTCCGCTGTTTTGACTTTGGAATGCAAAGATATTCTGACACATCGCGAGCGGCGCTTGTGTGTGCTGATGCTTTTGGCGAACGGCTACTCTTCCAAAGAGATCGCCGGCATTCTCGACAGCACGAAGCGGGGCGTCGACAACGATGTCGGGTGGTGGCAGGACCGCCTGGACGCGCGCTCGCGATCCCAAGTGGCCGCGATTGCGGTCGCGCGCCGTATCTTGCTGCCGGAAGACCTCTTGTTCGATGGTACTCAAAGCGCGCTGCGAGAATTCCGCCGCCGGCACGAATGCGACTGCGACGACGGGCAGCAAGGTCACCCGTGGAGATCATTCTATCGATTCACGAGCTGAGCATTTCTCGCGACGATCTAACGTTGGTCCCCTTGCCTCCGGAAGACATCGTCGACGAGCGCGAGATGCTAGCCTAGTTGTCGCCCCGCTTCTCAAGCGGGGCGACAACTGCGAAGGGTCGCGCCGTGGCTCTGCGCGAAGCGTTTCACACCATGCACATGAGGTCGACCACTTGAATCATGTCCTGCCGTTGCGCATTCGGGAAGCGTGCGCGTTCGTTATGCTGACGCTTATCGCGGCCGTCGCGCCGGTCGCGGCGCAAACTGCCCCGGCGTCTCCGGCGCCCGAAACGTCTTCGGCGCCGTCAGCTGCGGCATCCGCCGCACCCGCGCCGTCGACGCAGCGGGCGCCCGAACGGAGCGGCGCTCCGGCGCCGGCGGCCACTCCTGCAAGTGCACTTACGATACCGGGCCTTCCCGGTCTCGGCTTCAGCGGCCTCATTCGAGCGTACGACTTCAATCGGCAGAACATACCGCAGTTCCACGGGAACAATCCCAATCGCATAGCGTTCAATCTCGGCGGTGACGTGCGCGCCGAGTATAAGCTTCCGGACTTGCCGCTGACGCTGGGCGCGGCTTATTGGGCGGCCGATCCGCTCGGACTCAACGGCAACAACACGCTGCTGAAAAACACGACGCGCAACGGCGGCATCGACAATACGCTGCCGGGCTTCCCGCTCTCGACCTTCGAGTACTATGTGCGCTACAGCGGCAAGTCGATCAGCGCGACGATCGGCAATCAACTGATCAATAGGCTCTGGGCGCCATCCTCAGATTCCCGTATCAAACCGGCACTCTATCAAGGTATCGACGCTACCGGAAAGATCAGCTCGCAGTTTTCGGTCGGCGTTACCCGCGCGATCCGCTTCGAGAGCCGGACGGATTCCCTCTTCGATCGCAATACGCTGCTGACGAGCACGCCCGCGGGCGCGAGCGGGCTCAAAACCGTCCAAACGTCGGGGCTGCTTCGGCTCGCGGTAACCTATGCGGCGCCCGATAAGCGCCTTACCGGAACCGCCGAAGCCAATGCGTTCTACGACATCGGTAATCTCTATTACGCCGAAGCAAAATACAACGTGCAGCCGGCGAATGCGTTCAAGCCCTACATCGCAGCGCAGTATGCGCGCGAAACACAGACCGGTAGACGCCTACTCGGAACGATCAGTAACGAGACGTTCGGCGTCCAACTCGGCATCACGCCGGTGAAAGGCTTCCTCGTCACGGCCGGTGCCGATGAAGCTCCCTGGAATTACGCGACGTACTCTGCGAGTTCGTTAAAAGCTGCGACCTCGTACGCCGCAGCCAACTATTTCCTACCCTCCGGCGGCACCAACACGTATTTGCAGGCGAACCCACTCGTTCCGACGGCGACCGTCCAGTCGCTCGGCGCCGGTATGTATCGTGTCGGATACGGCGGCATCGCCTCGCCGTACACGGACTCGTACGCGACCGACCCTTTCTATACGACGAGCCTCACGCAAGGCACGGTCGACCGTCGCAGTCCGGGCGTCTCCTTCAAGCTGGCGCTCGCATATACGACCGCGGATAAGCGCATCGTCCTCGGCACGAGCGAAGCGCTCTACAATTACGACTCGGCTTACGCGCGCAACCGCACCTCGGAATTCGACGCGGATCTTACCTACAATTTCAACCCGGTCGGCGCGGGAACGTATAAGGGCTTATCGTATCGCGAGCGCTACGGCCAACGCTCGCAGCCGGTGTTCCCGACCTTCCCGCAGACCTTCAAATACCTGCGGCACCAACTCCTCTACAGCTTTTAGCGGACATCAGCTCCCTCGCGACTCGCGCATTTTGCGTATCGCATTTGCTCCGCGGATCATTCGGGCAGCTCGTACTTCTCCATAACCCTCCGCTTCGTTACTCAGCCTCACGCACCGTTCTTCGGGCGCAACTCGCCTAAGCGCCGGATGCGCGATTAGATGATGTGTTGGAACACCAAACTGCCGGCCGCTATCAGAAGAATGACCGCCAGAGCGCGTACCAGCGCGGGCGTCGAAAGCCGGCGGGCGGTTTCAGCGCCGAACTGAGCCCCGATTAGACCGCCGAGCGCAAGTGGCACGGCGAAGAGCCAGTCGATATCGCCGTTCAAGGCGTGCGTGATGACACCGAACGGCGACGATAGGAAGATGATGAATTGCGAGGTCGCGCCGACGATGTGCGCGGGTAACGCGAAACCGCGCAACAGCAGCGGCACGATGAGGATCCCGCCGCCGATACCGAAGAAGCTGGCGACGAAACCGGTGGCGATTCCGGCCAGCGCGATCAGCGGCGGGCTATCGTCGAATTCCAGCGTTTCCCCGGATAACTTATCGTAGAAAGTACGATGTTTCGACCATGGTAGCGCCGGGCGCTTCTCGGGGGCGGCCTGCAAGATTCCCCTGCGGAGCAGATCGAATCCGAAAAACGTCAGAATCGCGGCATACGCGAAATCGAACCCTTTGACGTTCGAATGTTTGAGCAGCAGCGCACCGAGTATGCTGCCGGGGATGCCGAGCAACCCCATCGTGAAGCCGAGGCGTTTCTCGATGCGGCCTTGCCGCCAAAAGGCGATCGACGCGCTGCCGACGTTCGCCGTTACGAGAAAGAGCGACGTGCCCACCGCGAGCGTCGGCGGAAGATGATACACGAGCCGCAACACCGGAATCGTGATGAAACCGCCGCCGAGTCCGACGACGGAGCCGAGAAAGCTGGCGAGTACGCCCAGCGCCAGCATCTCGAGCGCGAGCAGCGCGCCGTGCGGCAGGATCACGGCGAGCACGCTAAGACGCTGGGTTAGGCGCTTATTGTACGCGGCCGATGTAGCGCCGGTCGCGCGTGTCGATGCGGATGATATCGCCCGGATTGACGAATAGCGGTACTTGTACGGTCGCACCGGTTTCGAGCCGCGCAGGCTTCGTCGTACCGGTCGCGGTGTCGCCTTTGAACCCCGGATCCGTCTCTTCAACTTTTAGTTCGACATGCGCGGGCAAGCTGACGCCGATCGGTACGCCATCGTGTACTTGAACGTCGATCTTCATGCCGTCTTTCAAGAAGTCGGCCGGGTCGCCGATGATATCGCGCTGTAACGTGACGTTCTCGAACGACTCGGCATCCATGAAGTAGAAGCCGTCGCCGTCGTTATAGAGCATCTGCATTTCGCGGTTATCGACCGTCGCCCGCTCGAGCTTCTCACCGGCGCGAAACGTACGCTCGACGGTCGCTCCGGTCTTCACGTTCTTGAGCCGGGTCCGCACGAACGCCGAACCCTTGCCCGGTTTAACGTGCAAAAATTCGATCACGGTCCAGAGCTGACCCTCGATCACGACGGTGACGCCGTTGCGAAAATCGTTCGAAGATATCATGTCGGCGCCAACCGTTAGCCGCTCCGTCCGGACGGCCCTGTTGCAGGGGCAACCCGCGCCCGCCCGAAGCGCAGCTTCGGTTCTCTCCCCGTTTTGAGACGCTCGATATTTGCGCGATGCTTCACGACGATGACGATCGTTGCAAGGGCCGCCGCAAGCTCGATTGCGACGATATGCCGGTACACGAGCACGAGTACGACGGCCGAGACGACGCTCGCGACGAGCGAGCCGAGCGACGCTACGCGGCGCCACGCAACGACGCCTAGCCACACGAGGGCGAACGTCAGTCCCGCGAGACCCGATAGCGCGCACAGCGCGCCGAACCACGTCGCCACGCCCTTGCCGCCGCGAAAATGCAACCAAGGCGAATAACAGTGGCCGAGAACCGTGAACAACGCAGCCGTTGCGGCGGCGCCGTCACCTGCGATGTGCAACTCGACGAGCGTCGGAAACGCGCCCTTGAGTGCGTCGAGCGCCAGCACCGCCGCACCGGCAGCGCGCCCGTAGGTGCGCAGCACGTTCGCGGCGCCGATGTTGCCGCTGCCGGCGCCGCGGATGTCGGAGCTGTAGAACCAGCGTCCGATGAGCAGTCCGAAGGGAATCGAACCGATGAGAAATGCGCCGAGCCCGACGAGGATCAGTACCCAGCCGAGGTGATGCGTCACGCCTTGCTTGCGTCTTCGTCGCGACGCGCTCGGAATTCGAGCCGCAGCGGCACGCCTTCGAATTCGAAATTCGCACGCAGCGTATTCTCTAAAAAGCGCGTGTAGCTCGTCGAGACGAGATCGGGATCGTTGCAATGGAAGATGAAGAGCGGCGGATGCGTCGCCACCTGCGCCGCATAATAAATGCGCAGCGGCTTTCCGCCGCGCCCGGGTGCCGGATGCGCGTACAGCGCGTCGCGGATGACCGCATTGAGCCTCGGGGTCGGTACGCGCCGGTCGAGATTCTCCGCAACTTTCAGCACGAGCGGCATCAGGCTGTTGAGCCGTCGCTTCGTCAGGGCCGAGAGAAACGTGGCGGGCGCAAACGACGCGAACGGTATCGCTTCGTGAATGACGCCGGTCAGCTCGCTCTGCGAGAAGTCGCCGTCCTGCTGCAGCGCGAGATCCCACTTGTTCGCAACGATAATGAGCCCTTTGCGCTCTTCGAGGACCATGCCCGCGAGCCGCAGATCTTGCGCGAGGATGCCTTGCATTGAATCCATGACGAGCAGCGCGATGTCGCAGCGCGCGATCGCGCCGAGCGAGCGTAGCGAGGCGTAATACTCGATCGAACCGTGATGCTTGGTCTTGCGCCAAACGCCGGCCGTGTCGATGAGACGAATGCGATGTTCTTCGAATGCGAACAGCGTGTCGATTGCGTCGCGCGTCGTGCCGGGCACGTCGGATACGATCGAGCGTTCCTCGCCGAGCAGAGCGTTCAATAGCGACGATTTCCCGACGTTGGGACGTCCGACGATCGCGAGTGCGAGTTCGGTATCCGCTTCCGGCAGGTCGGCTTCGCCGGGTAACCGTTCGACGATCGCGTCGAGCAGGTCGCCCGTGCCTTCGCCATGCAGCGCGGAGACGACGATCGGCTCTCCGAAGCCGAGGCGCGCGAATTCTCCCGGTATCTGCGCTCTGACGCGCTCCGATTCGGCTTTGTTCGCAACGAGGACGACCGGGCGGCGCGTGCGGCGCATGATGTGCACCACGTCGTCGTCGAGCGGAGACAATCCGGCCGCGGCGTCCACCACGAATACGATGACGTCGGCGTCGTTGGCTGCGATCTCGGCTTGCGCCCGGGTGCGCTTCGCCATGTCGTCGCCCGATTCGGCATCCGTGTCGATGCCGGCCGTATCGATCAGACTGAACGTTCGGCCGCGCCACTCCGCAAGCGCGTAGAGGCGGTCGCGCGTGACGCCTGGGGTATCGTCGACGATCGCGAGCCGTTTACCGACGAGCCGGTTGAAGAGCGCGCTCTTACCGACGTTCGGCCGGCCGACGATCGCAACCGTCGCCGGGCGCACCTTCGCCGTGAGTTCCAAGGCCATGGCAGGGACGCTTCGCCGTGCGGGGCCTATGGACCGTGCGGCGAATTCTACGCGAGTGATATTCGGCCGGTTTGCCGCGCGTTTCGCCGTAAGCGTCGCTTTTCTCGCGCTACGGCCGACGGCTTTGCAAGCGGCCCAAACTCCGGCGGGAGCGGTCTACGTGACGACCCTTCCCAGTAGCGCCGAAGTGTGGCTCGACGGCACGTATATCGGCCGCTCGCCCGCGCTCGTCGGCGGTTTGACGCCGGGACGTCATGCCGTCACGGTGACGAAAAGCGGCTGGGCCTTGCGCGAGCTGGACGTGAACGTGGCCGCGGATGCGACCGCATTCGCGAGCACGCGCTTGTTGGCCGGTCCGCGCACGCCCGGGTCCGGCGCGCTCGGAAGCGTGGTTTTGCGCGCCGTACCCAGCGGCGCGAAGTTGGCGCTCGACGACGCTCCGCTGCCCTTCGTCGCAGGTCAACCGCAGCCCGTTGCCGCCGGGGCCCACCACTTGAGCGTCACCACGCCGCAGGGCAAAACGACGCTCGCTCTCGACGTCCTCCCGGACACGACGACCAACGTCGTCGTCCACTCGCCGCATGCGGGGACTCGCTCCGCCGTCCTCGCGCCGGCCGAGGATTACTTGCCCACGGACGCCTTTACGCTCGCCGCCACGAAAATCGTCATTCACTACGCGGGACACGTCGTCATCGCGCGCCTCGGTGATGTGACGGTTCGTTACGACGGCGTCTCCGAAACCTACGATTCGGCAGCCGAGCAGATCGGTACGAAACTCTATTTGCCGCTCGGACTGTTGCAAAAGCTCGCCGGCGATACGTCGAACTGATGTCTTCGCGCGGCGTCGGGATCGGAATGGACTATGCCTAGCATCTATATCGAAACGTTCGGTTGCCAGATGAACGAAGCGGATTCGCAGTACATCGCCGACCGTGCGGCCGCCTCCGGTTATGGCGTTACGTCGCAAGCCGCCGAAGCGAATGTCGTCGTGCTCAATACCTGTACGGTGCGCGACAACGCGGAACGCCGAGCGTACGGGCGCATGTCGCATTTTCGCGCGCTCAAGCTCGCCGACCCGAACGTCAAGCTCATCGTGTGCGGCTGTCTCGCCGAACAAGATCGCGATCGCATGCAGGAGCGGGCTCCCTATCTCGACGGCGTGTTCGGGACGAGCGATCTCGCGCGGCTCGGCGACGCGCTCGAGGGCTGGCGCATGGATTTCGGCGACGACGCCGACCTCACGCAGGAGCGGTTGTTGATACGGCCGATGGGTGGCGAAGCGGATTGTGTCGGCGACGCGTACGCTCATTTGCGCGCGTTCGTCAACGTGCAACGCGGATGCTCGTATTACTGCACGTACTGCATCGTCCCGTACGTACGCGGGCGTTTCGACAACCGTCCGCTGGCAGATATCTTGGCCGAAGTCGAACGCGCGGTCGCACACGGCGCGCGCGAAATTACGCTCGTCGGGCAGACGGTCAACGCCTACAAGGAACCGGCGACGAACGCCGACTTTGCTGATCTGCTCCGCGTCGTCGCCGCGCTACCGGGACTCGATCGTCTCACGTTCCTCACTTCGCATCCGAAGGATTCGACGGACAAACTCGCGTGCACGCTCGGCGCTTTGCCGCAGCTCAATCCGCGCTACCACTTGCCCGTGCAGTGCGGTTCCGATCCGATCCTGCGCCGTATGAATCGCAAATACACGCTAGCGCAGTATCGCGACAAGATCGCAGCGTTTCGCGACTCCTGCCCGGATTGGGCGCTGACGACCGATCTCATCGTCGCGTTTCCCGGCGAAACCGACGCCGATTTCGAGCGCACGCTCGCGCTTTGCGACGAGTTGCAATTCGCGCAGGCGTTCATGTTCGTCTATTCGCCGCGGCGCGGAACGCCCGCCGCACACTGGGAGCAGATTGCGCCTGCGATCGGCAACGCGCGTCTGCGCCGCTTGGCCGAGACGGTCGACCGGAGCGTGCGCGCCTGGCATGCAGCCAAACGCGGGCGCGTCGTTCGGGCGCTGCTCCAGGGCCCGTCGCGTAAAGACCCGGCCAAGCTCGCCGCGAAGACGACCGACAACGTGACCGTCGTCGCACCGGCGGGAGATCTCGATACGCCGGCGCTACTCGCGCGGCCGTGGCTGGACGTGCGTATCGATACGCCGTACACGTGGGGTTGCACGGGTGAGATCGTAGCGACCGCTGCCCGCTACGACGCCTCCGCCGTGCCGCTCGCGCGCCGGCCGCTCATCGACCTCATTGCCGTTTCCTAATCCGGACGGCGCGTGAGCGAGGTCCGCTATTCGCCGCTGCTGGAGCAGTACTTCGAGATGAAGGAGCGCTACGTAGAAGCGATCCTGTTGATGCGCGTCGGTGATTTCTATGAAGCATACGGCGACGACGCGAAGACGATCGCCGCCGCGTTACAAATAGCGCTTACTTCGAAAGAAGCCGGCAGCGGTCAACGGGTCGCGATGGCGGGGGTCCCGCATCACGCGCTGGACGGCTATCTCGCCAAGCTCGTCGCGCAGCAACGTATCGTCGCGCTCGCCGAGCAGCTCGAAGCTCCGGTACCGAACAAACTCGTGCGACGCGACGTCATGCGCGTCGTAACACCCGGTACGTTGATCGAGGAACATCTTCTCGCGCGCGAGCATGACAATTACCTGATCGCGCTAAGCGCGAGCGGCGACGCTATTGCGCTCGCACATGCGGATATCTCGACCGGCCGCGCCGCCGCGACGGCTTCCGCCGGCGATAACGGACTCGATGACGCTCTGGCCGAACTCGTGCGCTTGTCGCCGGCCGAAATCGTAGCGGATCTGCCGGCCGAGATCCGAGCCGCCATTGCCGCTCAACTGCCGGCCGTCCGCATCTCGACGACGCCCCTCGCGGCCGTCGCTGCGAGCGAGATGCGGCTCATCGACGGATTTTCGCTCGACGAATCGGCGGCCATGCAGCGGGCTCTCGGCGCCCTCGCTACGTTCGTGCGGCGCGTCGGTTTTCACGCCCCGGGCGGCGCTTTGCGCGAGCCGCACTTCTATCGCGCGCGCACCTTCGTCGCACTCGATGCGAATTCGCGCCGGCATCTCGATCTTACGAAATCTCAAGGCCAAAACCAGAAGGCGACGCTCCTGGGGACGATCGACCGCTGTAAGACCGCGATGGGCTCGCGCATGCTCGCCCGCTGGCTGCTCGCGCCGCTGCTGGATGTGACGGCGATCGCGACGCGTGCGGATCGCGTCGAGGCGCTACTCAACGATTTTCCCGCGCGCTCGGCACTGCAAGAGTCACTCGGCGGCACGTTCGATCTCGAACGCATCGCCCAAAAAGTACGCTTTCGACGCGTGTTACCACGCGATCTCGGATCGCTGCGCAGAACGCTCGCCCTACTGGAGCCGCTACGCGCGGCGCTGCCTGCGGCGCTTGCCGCCCATGCACGGCGCATCGGCGATCACGCCGCGCTGCTCGCAACGCTCGAGCGCACGCTGTGCGACGAGTTGCCCGCGACGCTCAGCGACGGCGGCGTGATTCGAGCGGACGCTTCCGCGGAGGTCGCGGACTGCCTCGCGCTGCGTAGCGATGCCCGCGAGCGGATCGCGGCGCTCGAAGATCGCGAGCGCACGCGCACGGGCATCAAAGGTCTCAAGGTAAAATACGCAAGCGCCTTCGGCTACGCAATCGAAGTAACGAAGTCGAATCTCGCGAGCGTACCGGCTGATTACGTTCGCAAGCAGACGTTGACGAACGGCGAGCGCTTCATCATTCCGGAACTCAAAGAACTCGAAGTCGCCATTGCGAGCGCGCAGACGCGGCAACTCCGGCTCGAAGAGACGCTCTATGCGAATCTCGTCGAAACGGTTGCCGGTGACGTCGGCGCGCTGCTCGAGACGGCGGACGCGCTCGCCGAACTCGACGTAGCGTGTGCGCTCGCGCAGACGGCCGGCGAGCGCGGTTACGTGCGCCCGGTCTTCGTCGAGACCAGTACGCTCGACGTCGTCGACGGACGCCACCCCGTCATGGAGGCGGTCGCGCGCGATGCCTTCGTGCCGAACGATTTGCATCTCGCGCAAGCGCGCGAGCGCTTCGTCTTGCTCACCGGGCCGAACATGGGCGGCAAATCGACGTTCCTGAGGCAAGCGGCGCTGCTCGTCATCTTGGCGCAAATCGGCTCGTTCGTACCTGCCCGAGCGATGCAGCTCGGTATCGTCGACCGCATCTTTACGCGCATCGGCGCGGGCGACGATTTGGCTTCGGGGCAATCGACGTTCTACGTCGAGATGGCTGAAGCGTCGAACATCTTGCGCGGCTGTACGCGCCGCAGCCTCGTTCTCGTAGACGAAGTCGGCCGCGGAACGGGTACGATCGACGGGCTCGCGATCGCGCAGGCGATTTGCGAATATCTCCTGGGACTCGACGCTCAAGCGCCGCTGACGCTGTTCGCAACGCATTACCACGAACTCGTCGCGCTTGCGGAGCGCTGGCCGCTCGTGTCCAACTTTCACGTCACCGCGGTCGAAAACACCGCCCGTTCCGGCGCGCCCGTCTTTTCGCATCGGGTATTACCGGGCAGCACCTCACGCTCGTTCGGAATCGAAGTGGCAAAGATGGCCGGCCTGCCGGCCGGCGTCATCGCGCGCGCGAGAGAGATCGCGGCCGTTCTCGACGAGCGTCCGACGCTCGAGGGACAGGCGCCCCTGCGCACCCGGCTCGCTGCCGCGAGCGGTCGCGAGGAAACGCAACTCGGCCTCGGTTTTTAGGGCGTGCGAGCGTCTCGTCGTTCCGTATTAAAGAGATTGCTTGCCTTACGAACGGGTGAACGATTATCTCGCGTCATGTGACAGCGACCGACGATTCCGGGGCGGGGCGTCAGAACGACAATTGCCGCGACGACGATGTCCCCCTGCTGATGACCGGTTCGCCTTGTCGGTACAACGCTGCCTCGTCGTTAGATCTAAGCACGCCGCGAAGCGACGACAAAATTGGGGTGATCTTGCGTGTAAGGGCTTTCATGAAGAGATCGGCCGCGTGATCTCCATGGTAGGGGGTAATCATATCGTGTATAACGACCTCGAAAGCACTCTCGACTCGGTTATGCCGGCGCTTCTGCCGATCACACCGATGGACCAGCTCGATCTGCGTGATGCCACGCCACTCTCGACAACCAGCGGCGCGTCTCCAATACCCTCCTGCGACCATAACACGCCGACCGCGCCTCACGAGAAGGCCGATCCGATGCGCGATTTTGCTGGGAGCGCGCAAACGACCGCGGGCGCGGTAACCCTTGGATCGAGCGCGAAACCGGTGCCACTCATCGACGATAAGGGGCGGCCGGTACTGGACGCGAACGGAAAGCAAATTTTGCGCCCTGAGGGTTTCGACCCGCACTTTTTCGTCGATCGCGGTCGCGCGGCAGCGTCGATTGTCGAGCAGCCCAATCCGTTCAATACGGAGGGCAGCGGGCCCGCATATTTTGGAACGGTATTTGGCGATCTGTCGAACTTCCGGCAAGGCGGCGCGTGGGATGCGCAGCGCGCAGGCGGTCAGAATCATCCCGATTTCATCAACGACGCGACGATCAACATCGGCCTATACGGGGCCGCGGCGGGAATTCCGCAAGACTTGATGCTGCGGGTCGAGAACGAATACGCCGCCGAGCACAGTCATTTTCCGACCGTAACGAAGATGGATCCGGAGTATACGCATCTGCCCAAGACCAACGTCCAAAATACGCAGTTGGGTTATCAATTGTATGAGAGCGGCCGCATCGGTCCATGAATGCCCGAGGCGGACAAGTAAAAAGCGCACTCTCGGTGGCAATGACGTTGACGATCTTCCCGGCGTTCGCCGCTACGACGACCTATGCCGCGAGCGAAACGGGTGGATGCCATAAGCCGGAGCTGATTGGAAAATCGATATCGCCCGGTCGTCGTTGGACGGCACGCATCGAGCGTCAATACTGCAGCGACGGATGGCTCGTTTCCAACCTGGTCGATATCGTGTCTGTCGCGCCGATATCGGCGCCCGCGCAGACCGCAGCCGTGCTCGGCATCGACGATGACGGTCATGATGATGATCGACCGTCACTGTCGTGGCCTGGCCCAAACACGTTGCGAATCGAGGTCGTAGGATTCGCGGGTGTCGGATCGCACCGGGACCGTCTCGGAGCGCTGAGCATCATCCTCCGTAAGCGTTCTGAAGCATCCGCCGCCTCGTTGCCGCCGATTTCTCAGAAATCTGCGAAACCTTTGGAGTCGTTGTCGTCGGCACAGGTCGCTCCAGCGACGCTGGCTAGCGGCAACGTGGCACCGGATGCGGATCATGCCCAAATCCACGCGCTCATGCAGCAGGCGAACCGGCAACTGCAGCAACTCCATCAGCAGACTCGTACGCAGATGCTGACAGCGTTGACTCCGGCGCACCGCACGCTCGTGGCGAACGTCATCGGGCAACTCGCGATCGCTCCGAACGCAAATCCGCAAGCCGCAACGCAGCAACTGGACACCGTCCTCTCAGGCGGCGAGAAGCAGGCGATCGTCAACCTCGACGCTGGGTGGAAGGCGAGCGTCCACCATGTGATCCAGGCAGAGCGCGCCCGCTTCCAGTCGACGCTGACGGCCGAGCAGCGCACATTCATGTCGATCCTCGAATCGCACGTGCACGTGGCTGAGCCAACGCAGCCTCCGTCTTTCGATCCCGGCGCAATCCTGTTTCAGACGCTCACCGCCGGGTGGCACGGGATACATGATCCACGATACGGATGACCCAACGCATCGTACAAAGCGACCGATTCACCGCGCGCTTAAGCGCTGCTGATACGATCGAGGACACCCTGTTCGCGGGCGAAGGCGCGCGACTAGTCGTTAGCTTCGGCGAGCAATCACAGCGTCGATGCTAGGACCTAATACTAACGGGTGAACGATGCTATCGACGGGCTCCTCGGGCCGCTCGAACGGGCGATTCATTCAGCGGCCCGCGGCCGATGGCCGGTTCACCTTGTCTGTAGAACGCTGCCTCGTCGTTGAACCACGCCAAATGGTTACCGTATTATGTCGGCCGGCGACGGCGCATCGGAAACGTCGTCGCACGAGCTTGCGCGGTGTCGGGCAGAGATCGGCACGTCCGGCTCGACTCCCTGAAAGGTACGGAGAGGACGCGTGCCCTCGACATGCTTGCGGCCGGCCACGGCGGCGGCTACCCCAGCCCACGGCGAGTGCCGTTCGAGCTGGAACTGGTCAACGAGGTCGTGGAGACGCTCGGGCGGATCGATCGCGTCGCGAGGTCCTGGATTACGTGAGCGCACAGCTCGACGTATTCGAGAACCCCGAAGAGGTCACCGCCTATGGTGAGCGGCTTCGTGAGGAGATCTCAGGTGCTGCTGCGCTGCGCGCTCGCTTGCGAAGAATAGTAAATGATCCCAAGCAGGCCGGTGACGTGCGCTCCTCAACCCAAGCCGCTTTAAACCTTCTTAGCAAACGCTTTAGACTAGCGCTGCACGAAGACGCGAGCCCACAACGTCCGTCCACGACTATCGAGCCGCCATCGAAAGCGTCGGCGCGGCAACCTGGGGAGTCGCGCAACATGCTGAAGCCGCACTTCCCGGCGCTTTGGAGCTCGATCCGGTTACAGCGCTGGGAACCGTCGGTGCCGGCGCCATTTTCGCTGCAAACGGGAGCCAGCCGGTATCGCGCGAGCAGGCGACTGCGATCGGCGCTCATGAGCAAAAGCTGTTCGGCAGCAAGACGACGGACCACGTCCGGAGTCCCTACAGCAATCCCGATTTCGTGAGGGACGTTGCCAATGCAGGCCCAGCTGAATACGCACCCGGCGCCAAACCCTGTCGCAGGCCGGTCGCCTTCGAACACTGTCGCCGACGGAACGCCGCAGCTGACGCACACAACGTATCCGGTCAGCGCGTCGACGTCGGCCCGGGTCACACCGCGCACCCAGTCTCTCTACCGCACAGCGTCAAAGACAGCGTCCACACGCCGCCGGCGGAAACGTCGACGAAGCCGCTGCATACGGGACACGCGACGCCGGACCTCAGTGGGCTCTCGAAGCCGACCGGCACGGCCATCCATCAGCCGAATGCAGCTGACTTGATGACCGAGAAGACGCGTGCGGTGCATGCGGGAATCCCCGCCAACCCCAACCCGCACACCGCTTATCGTCCGCAAACGTCGTACGCGGAGTTCGACAGCTTCGAGGCGTTGAAGGACTACCTGGGGTCGGCGGGAGAGGGTCGCGACTGGCATCATATCGTCGGGCAGCACGACGCGAACGTCGCGAAATTCGGACCCCGAGCGATCCACAATATGGACAACATCGTCAGCGTCGACCGCGCTGCCGTACACCGGCCACTAAACGGGCAGTACTCTACGAAGCCTGAGGAATTCGGCGGAAAGACGGTACGCGACCGAATGGCAGGGAAATCCTACGAGGAACAGCGCGCATTCGATCTTTTCCAGCTTGACAAACTTGGAGTCACGGTAAAATGAGCACGTCTCAGTCGATCGAAAGTATGACTGAAATCCGAAACTTCGTTAAGAAAGTTAACGAGCGCACGGACGCGTTCGAGATAGGCGATTCGGATACGGCAAACGTCCTGGAAAAGGAAATTGGCAATATCTACCGGCGGCTTCGCCTTCGCGGAAAAGCGGCCCAAGAATCGCTTCTTTCTCTTCTTGAAGATCCCAATCCTAACGTGCGCGGGGCGGCGGCAACGTACGTTCTCGACTTCGAACCGAATCGTGCCTTGCCGGTACTCGAAGAGATCGCAGCGTTTCCGCAGGGACGCTTCGCATCTATACGCGCTGAGCTAACACTCGACGTGTGGCGGACCGGAGATTATAAGATCGCGTAACTGTATGGGGAAGAAGATGGCAGCGATGCGCCCATCAAGCGTCAGAGGCTTGCGCTGAGCAGGTTGGTCGGCTTGCGGTCCGCGCTCGACGTGCGGCGGCTGTGAAGTGTTTACTTGCTGCGACCCCTGGTCACGTTGCCGCTGATCCGACCGTACCCGCTCAAGTTGGTCCTCGGCTCGCGATTTCAGGTCGACCGCGCTTACCGTGGTGCAGGTGCGCTATCGCCAGTCGCGGGCGCCCTTAAGTGATCGCCTCTCCCGAGATCTGACCCTTTCCATGCAACGTCCAATAACTTCGGTTGCATCAAATCTTCAAGCAGGGCGACTTCTAAGCGTCATTCCGATTTGGCCTGGGCGGGAAAAGACGTCTCCGTGTCTTGTTGAGTGCTCCACGCGTCAGGTGTCCCAGTCGATCGGGACGGATTTTCCAATAAGTTTTAACGCCTCTGAATCGAGTGCCCCAAGAAATAAGACGACATTCAATCCACTCCAAAGTGCGCTTGAAACTATCAACGCGTCGCATGCAAGAAACGCTACGGCATCGCCGATTTCTTCAGTTCGCTCATAAAGAGGCTCCCGATAGCGCGTTCGCTCAACACCAAGCGCTATAAGGTCATCAATCGTTTTCAACGTAATGACGGTCGAAGCGCGAGCACGAATAGTATGCAACGATCTTCGAGTGCGTGACGGGAATACCGGCTGCTGACTGAGGTGATACTCGACCTCTGCGATCGCCCCGTCGGGGTCCATTGTAGTATATAGAACATCGTAACCGTCGCGGGCGTCACCTAAATCCCAGCGGCCTCCGATGCGCGAGGGTTCTAAGGGATTCCGCCCGTCACGCCGAAAGGCGCTCAACCACATATCGTAAATTGGCGATAATTGTTTGCGTGAGCCGCTTCGCTGTCGCCGATGCCACTAGTCGGGGCGGCGTTTACGACGGCGTCGGATCCGTTGCCCGTATAGCGCGGCCGGCGTGGATATCGCGCCCGACTACGACGACGTCGTCGCCGCCGTGGCCGGCTGCGATCAGGGCATCCATCCTGGCCGCAATCGAGGGCAAGACGTGCAGCGCCGTCTCGGCTTGCTCGGCGGTTTCGAGCATCAGCTGCAGGTCTTTGCGCGCCGTTGCCAGCGTCACGCTCAGGCTCGTGTCCCCACGCGCGAGTTTTCCGCCGATGCTGCGGGTGGCATCGCCGAATGCCAACTCCGACATGAACTCGAACGCCTCGCCCGGAGCGACGCCCGCGCTTTGGCCGAGCATGAAGACGTCGGAGAGTCCGGTCACGATAAACGACAGTACGGCATTGCCCACTAATTTCAACGCCGCCGCTTTGCCGGGTTCCTCGCCTACGTAGAGCACGCGACCGGTCATCCGTTCGAGTTCGCTGCGCACGGCAGCATACGTCGCTCGCGGCCCGCCGACGAGCATCGAACCCGCGCCCCGGCTCGCGTGGACGGGCGACATGAACACGGGCGCGTGCAGGAACGCATAACCGCGCGCAGACATCCGCTCGCTGCGTGCCGCCGTGGCTGCGGGAGCGACGGTACTATGATCGATTACGATTGCGCCCGGTTCGAGTGCGCCTTTCAGCGCTGCGAGTAATGCGTCGACGGCGGTGTCGTCGCACAGAGTCAGGTGCACGCGAATCGCGCCCCGCGCGGCCGCACGCGCATCGGCGTGCGCGCGCTCCGAAGCGTTCGAGTGCGCGTGCTTTCTCGAACGTCCGGTTATATACGGCGACCTCTTCGCCACGCGCGCACATTGCACGCACGAAGCCCGAGCCCATGAGCCCTGCGCCGAACCATGCGATCTTCGCCATGCCTCCGGCTACGCGAGTCAGCGCGGCGCTGCCTGGAAACTCATCCGATTCCCAGCACTTTCCATGTCGGCTATGCGAGAATGACGGACGAATGAACCGGCCGCTCCGTATGCTGCGATTGGCGCTGCTTCTGTGCGCTTGTCTCTGTTTGCATGCCGCTCCCGCGGGCGCCCAGAGTGATAGCGGCGAGATTCTAATCATGGTGCTCGACGCCGCTACGGGCAAGCCGCTCGCCGATGCGCGGACGATCCTCATCGGCCCGCAAACGGCAAGCTCGCTGACGACGAAGGCGGGCGCGATCCACTACACGGACGTTCCGACGGGCATCTATCGCGTGCGGGTCGTGAAGCGTGGCTTCGATTCGGGCGTCTCGAAAGAGTTCGACGTGTTGGAAGGCCGTGCGGTCAGCGTGCGCGTCGAACTGACGGCGTCGACGGGCGGCCTAAAAATCATCGGATCTGTAACCGCCAAATCGAACGTGTCGCTCAGCACGAGCGACGTCTCCGAAAATAGCCCGATTCGGCGCATATCCAATTCGCTTACGGACGCGCTCGATACGCTGGCGGGCGTTACGGTAACGCAAGACGCGACCGATCCGACGAGTCCCGTTACGGTTTCCCTTACGAATCACGACGAATCGCAGACCGCCATTACCCTCGACGGTATCCCGCTCTCGGCTCCCGGAACGTCGGCCAACCTGCGTGGAATCGGAACGGATCTTTTCAGCGGCTCGAGCGTAAGCTCGTCGCCGAGTGCGGGCGCGCTCGGCGGAGGCGTCAATTTCCGTACGTTACAGCCGACGCAGGCCCTCCAAGGTCACGACAGCGGCACGACCGGCACGTTCGATCGTTCGAATTACGCGCTGGCCGCTACGGGCAGCGTCGAGCGCTTGGGCTTCGCCGTGCAGCATACGTGGCGTGGCAGCAATAGCCCGCTCACGTTTCGCGCTTATCAAGACCAAAGCGGGCTCACGTATCCTCACGAGGGCGAAGCGACGAGTCTGGGCGACTATGTAAAATTTCGCTACCGTCTCGGCGACGATCGTACCTCGATCAGCGGCACCGCGCTCTCGAACAACTTGCGTGCGACCGCCGTCTGTGCGCGCGACGTAACGCTGTTACCCTGCGGTATCGGCCCGGGCAACGGGAATTACGGCCGCTTCGGATTCGCCTACACGACGGTGCAGTCGCTGATCGGGACGGTCGCGACGACGTTGACCGCCTATACGAGTTCGAACCGTCAAACGACCGATGATGCGAACCGCTACGTGCTCGAGCCACCTTGCGACCTAGCACCGATCGGTGGCGCGAATTGCGCTCCGGGCGGTTATGCCGAAGAGTTGTTTCCCTCGCTTTCGACGAGCGACACGCTGACGCGCGGGTTTGCATACAGCTCGTCGATTTCGCAAGGCCGTCACACGTTGACGCTCGGCGGCAACACCTATGCCTCGCTCAATACCTCCCTGCCGATCGCGGGCTCGCGTTTCGAAGTCCCCTATACGAACGCGATCTCGTCGACGAGTTATACGTTCAGCGACGCCATAAAATCGAGCGATAAGCTTACCTTGCAACCGCGGCTTTCGATCGTCAACACGACGACGCTCGGAACGAGCGCGCTAGCGGGTTTCGGGGCGACGTGGCAGCCGCAAACGGCCGATTCCTTCTCGAGTTCGGTCAACGTCGGCAGTTCGCAGCCGAACATCAATATCAATCGCTCGTTCAGCGACCCCGCCGCCGCGCGTTTCGATTGTCGCGCGAGGACGGCGCTCGTCAGCGGCCCGGGCGACACGAATGGGGGCAGTCAGTCGGCCGTCAGTTTCGACGCGGCCTGGACGCACCGTTTTGGTTCGGGCAACTCCTTTACGACCGACCTGTTCTCCCAAGTGCAAACGGGTCAGCTCATAAATGCGCTCGTTGCCGAACCGGCATCGTACTTTGCAAACGAAGCCGGGTATCTCGCGGATCTCGCTGCTGCGTACGCGTCGCCCAACGTCTGCGGCGCCGGCGCCGGAACGCCCACGGCGTACGTGCAAGAAGCCGTCGGCGGTACGCGCCGCCTCTATCAAGGTCTCAATCTGAGCGCCCGGATCGGCCTCGGGCGGTACGTCATCGCGCTTCCGACGTATGCGCTCAATAAAGCCGAATTAACGGCCGCCGGCCCGCGCTTGCAAGACGGCCCGTCGACGACGGTCGTCGGTGCTCAATTGCCGAACCGGCCGCTGCATCGCGCCGGGCTCACGCTCGACGGTTACGTGCCGCGTAGCGGTATCGAGCTGCTCGGCAGCGCGCAATACACGGGCGCGAACAACCAACAAAATCTCGGCCCCTACGTAACGGTCTCAGCGGGCATTTCTCACGTGTTCGGGCCGGGTCAAGTCACGCTTTTCGAGAACAACGTCTTCAATACGTACGGCGGCGTGTTCGCGACGGATGCCTTTGCTGCACCGCTACCGCTCTCGAACGGTGCCGCTTTTGCTACGGCGGCGACGCCGCTGCTACCGCGCACGCTGAACCTTTCTTATATCGTCAACCTCGGTGGCCCGCGGCCGGGCCCCGCACTTGCAGCGGTAAAAAACATCGCGCAAGCTCCCGCGCCCGTACCGAGCTCGAGCGCGGCACCGGGTGGCAACCGCTTCCAAGCCGTCCCTCCGCCGCCCGGAACGGACCCGCTATCGCTCGCGCGTACCCGGACGTCGTGCGACGACGCGGCGCAGGCGGCTGCGAAGCCGCTCTTCGATAGCTTACGCGCGTACGTCGCGGCCTACGAAGCGAAGACGAAGCTGCCCGACGTCACGGCGTTTCAACTCGTCGCGCACGTCGCAACGCTCGATCCTACGGTACCGTACTATCTGGAGGTGCGCCCGCGCTTGCCGCCGCGTCCGGGCGCAACGGGATCTGGGGCAGCGACGGGCAGCGGGCGCGGCGCCGGCGGTTTCGGTGCGAGCGGCCGGCCGGGCGCGGGCGGTACGGGCCCGGGTCCGACGGAAGCCGAGCGCGCGGCCTACCGTAATAGTCCACAAGTCGTTGCCTATCGCGCGTTTACCGGCTGCGCATACATCAGCGTGCTGTCCGCAAACGAGGCCAAGGCAAAGGGCATCGCGCAGATGGCGGGCCGGCCCGGGTTATTCTACGTGCCGAAGACCGGTCTCGTATTCGTACGACCGCCGGAATTACCGCAAGGCGGCGGCAGCCTCAAGCAGAGATCGTAACGACGGCTACGGCTCGTTCTTGAACTACTCGGGTTCCGGATCGACGAGCGCCAACATCTTCCGATACACGGAAGCCGCGCGTTCGGAGAGTTGATCTACGCTCGACTCTTGCGGTCGCGCGGCATGCAAGACGGCGATCGTCAATTGCGTCGCGAGTTCGCGTTCCTTCGGGCCTGGCCGATGATGTTTTTTCTTATCGGGTGCGTGCGGTTTTTCCGGCATCCCGCACGTATTTTAGGCGGACGGTGCCACGCCTCCGGCGCGCGGACGCTTTGCCGTTTCATGGTGGGCGAACATGTAGTGGCGCACTCGGTCACGCGGCATCGTTGTCGCTGCCGAACGGATGAAGTGAGCGCCGGCAAACGCGGCCCGCATCTTGCGGTTTCCGGGTTCGAGCGCGATCTCCAAGCCCTTCGAGCGAGCCGAAGTCAGCGCGGCGCTAAGTCCGGCGATGCCGGCGCTCGAGGCAGTGCTCACGTATTTCGTCGTTAGTAAGACCGCTCGCGTTCCGTTGCCCGTCAGCTTGACGAGCGTATCTGCGAGCACGCCGCAGAGTGTCGTATCGAGATCTCCGATGAGATCGACGACGACGGAAGCGGCGAAAGCAGGAGCGCTCGCTGCAGATGAAAGCATGCCGCAAGTATCGCCCGGTGGGCTGAGCTTCACCTGAGACTCGCATGAGAATGTTGCTTCTCAGCATCGTCTCAGGCATCGTCCGTAGCATCCATAGACGATGGACGCACGAGCGCGTATTCTCGTCATCGATGACGAACGTCACATTCGCGAACTGCTCGAGATCGGGCTCGCCGACGACGGCTACGATGTCGCATCCGCCGCAGACGGGCAAGTCGGACTGCAACTGACGCGCGAGTGGTCTCCCGATGCGATCGTCTTGGACGTCATGATGCCGAAGATCGACGGAGTCACTTTGCTGCCGATGTTGCGCAAGCTGACCGAAGCTCCGATCGTCATGTTGTCCGCTAAAGGCGAGACCGGTGACAAGCTTGCCGGGCTTCACGCCGGTGCGGACGATTACGTAACCAAGCCCTTCGAACTCGATGAACTCACCGCACGCCTCGAAGTTGCGCTGCGGCGTCCGCGCCTCGCACAACCGCAGGTGTTGCGCTTCGCAGACCTCGAGATCAATTTGGAAACCCGCTTGGCAACGCGCGGTGAAAAACGCATTTCGCTCTCGGCTCGCGAATACGACTTACTCGTCGTTCTGTTGCGCAATCCCAATCGCGTTTTCACCCGCGATCAACTCTTGGATTCGGTCTGGGGGTCGGAGCGCTTCGTCGGCCCGGGCGCGGTCGAGACGTATATCTCGTATCTACGAGCGAAGATCGATCACGGTTTCGGCAGCCGGCTGATTCACACGCATCGAGGCGTAGGCTACTCACTGCGCGAAGCGTAACGCGTGTTTCGCAAGCTTGCGACGCGTTTAACGGCGACGTACGTCTTCGCCGCCATCGTCCTCGTTGTGATCGTCATTGCGGCCGTGACCGCGTTCGTGCTTTCGGCCTTCGGCGTCTTGACGCGCGAAGCGAGCGCCTCGGTCGCGCGTCAGGCACCGGAAGAAGTGCGGCAGCAGATCGCGCGTGACGGCTCCTTCATTGCTGCCGCACCCGACATCGCACGGCACCTCACGCGCCCCGGACTGCGCGTCGTCGCCGTGGGGGTCGGCCGCCAGGGAGTCAGTCTGGCCGAGAGCGCCCTCGACGAGCACGGACGCACCACGGTCGTCTTACGGCATTTTTCCGCCGTTTCCGAGGCGCCGCCCGGCTTCGCTGCGTCGCACGGTTTCGTATCGCCGCCCGTCGCGGGGGTGCCGCCCTTGTCGCTTCCGCCCCAAGCCGGGCCGACGTCTCCGGCACCCTCGCGTCAGTACGAACGGATGCCGGCCTTTCCGTTCGGGTTGAACGCGCTGCTGCACTTCGAGCCCGTGACCGTAACCGTTGGGGGCGGCCACGTGACGATCGTGCCGGATCCTCGCCCGCTCGCTCGCGCCATCCGTCAATTCTGGATCGCGATGCTGCCGGTCGGGGGCTTCGTCGTCATCGCGGCGTGGCTGCTCGGCCGATATATCGCAGGCCAAGCTCTGCGGCCGCTCGTGCAAACGACGGCCTCGCTCAAACGTTTTGGTGAGGGCGATTTTACGCCGCGTCCGATTCAAAGTCTGCAACGCAACGAAATCGGCGAACTCGTCGCTGCGTATAACGCCGCGGCCGCTCAAGTTAGCGCCGCGTTCGAGGAACGCCGCACGGCCGAACAGCAGATGCGCTATTTCGTCGCGGACGCCGGACACGAGTTGCGCACGCCGTTAACCGTCATCATGGGCTATATCGACGTGCTGCGCCGCCGCGCGCAGGGCGAACCGGCGAACGCGAGGATCTTCGAAACGATGCTCGTTGAGAGCCGTCGTATGCGCGCCTTAATCGAGAAATTAATTCTGTTGGCTCGGCTCGAGAATCCGCAAGCGCAGGCGCGCGAGCGCGAAACGGTCGATTTGGCGGAAGTCGCCGAAGCGGCCGCGCTCGCGGCGCATTCGATTCACGCCCGGCGCGACGTGCGCGTCGAGTGCGCGCGGGAAGCGCTCGTGCGCGGCGACGAAGCGGAGCTGTCCGACGCCGTCGGAAATCTGATCGAGAACGCACTGAAGTATGCGCCGGAGTCGGCCGTGCACGTGCGCGTGCGGCCGGAGGGCGAACAGGTTCTCGTCGAGGTGTCGGACCAGGGCCCGGGTATTGCGCTCGACGAGCAGCCGCGCGTTTTCGACCGTTTCTATCGCGGCCGTCATCGCGACGGCGAGGCGGAAGGCTTCGGCCTCGGCCTCGCGATTGCCAAACGCGCCGTCGAACGTGCGGGCGGAAATCTGACGGTTGCCAGCGCCCCGGGTGCCGGCTGTCGCTTCACGATCGCTATCCCCCGCGCGTCGCACGGAGAGGCGCTCATTCTCGCCGTATAACCTGCGGATGATCCGGCTACTCGACACGACGACCGTCGGCGCGATCGCGGCGGGCGAAGTTGTCGAGCGTCCGCTTTCGGTCGTTAAAGAGCTCGTCGAAAATGCGCTCGATGCAGGCGCCTCCCGGATTTCGGTCGCCGTGCAGCGGGGCGGCCTCGAGGCGATCGACGTTTCCGATGACGGTTGCGGTATCGCGCCGGACGAGTTGCCGCTCGCGTTCGCGCGCCATGCGACGAGCAAATTGCGTCGTGCCGAAGATCTCGAGCGCATCGGTACGCTCGGTTTCCGCGGTGAAGGTCTGGCGAGTATCGCCGCCGTCGCGCGCGTACGGCTCGTCTCCCGGCTGCCGGCGAGCGAGATCGGCTACGCGGTCGATGCGCACGGTGCGGACGTCTCGCCCCCCGTGCCGCTGGCCGCCGCGCCGGGCACGCGCGTCGTCGTCGCAGGGCTCTTCGCGAACGTGCCGGTGCGGCGCGAATACGTGCGTTCGCCGGCGGCCGAGTTCACGCGGATCGCATCGTTCCTCGCAACGCTCGCCCTCGCATATCCGTCGGTCGCCTTTACGCTCGCGCACGACGGCCGCCCCAGTTTTGCCTTTCGAGCGACGCCCTCGCTCGACGAACGGCTGGCGCACGTGTTCGGCAGCGCCGCGCTCGCGCTCATCGAACTCGAACCGCACGCGGTCGGCGCGGCGCGCGTGCGCGGTTTCGTCAGCCGGCCGGGCAACGATCGCGGCGACCGGCGCATGCAACTGCTATTCGTAAACGACCGGCTGCTGCGTTCGACGCTGCTCGCGGGGGCCTGGAGCGCCGCGTACGCGACCTATGCGCTCGCCGGGCGCCAGCCCTTCGGCGTGCTGTTTCTCAACCTGCCACCCGAGCATGTCGATCCGAACGTTCATCCGACCAAGAGCGACGTACGGCTGCGCCATCCGGACGTGGCCCACGACGCGACGCGAGCGGCCATCGCGCAGTCCCTCGCCCGCGATGCATCGCTGCGGGTCCGGGACGTACTCTCGCTCGCACCGCCCGCGCATTCCGAAGTTTTGCCGGCTCCCTTCGATTGGAGCGAGCGCACGAGCGGTTCTGCTGCGCTGGCCGGCCCCGGCGTAGTAGCGCCGGAGCCGGCGGAGCCGGCGGAGCTGCGGATTTTGGCGCAACTCGACGATACGTACGTGCTTGCGACCGGCGGCAGCGCCCTCGTCCTCGTCGATCAGCACGCCGCTCACGAGCGCGTCGCCTTCGAAGCGATCGGCGCGCGGGCCCGAGCGGGCAACGCTCCGAGCGAACAGCTGTTGGTGCCCTACACGATCGAACTCGAAGCCGAGGCGTGCGAACGTTTCGAACGTTCGCGGCCCGCACTCGCGGCCGCCGGGCTCGATGCCGAGCCGTTCGGCGAACGCTCCTATCGCATCGTCGCCACGCCCGCCGGGTACGGCGCGCGAGCCTTCGATCTGGCCGGCTATCTGTGCGATCTGGGGCGCGAGATCCCGGGCCTCGACGCCCGCGAACGCGTATGGGCTTCGCTCGCCTGCCACTCCGTGGTGCGCGCGGGCGACGCGCTGGAGCATGCCGAGATGACGGCGCTGCTCGCGCGCCTCGTGCGCTGCGAGAACCCGATGCATTGCCCGCACGGCCGGCCGACGATCGTGCGCATCGAGCCCGCGGCCATCGCGCGCATGTTCAAACGCGCCTAGTGGTGCTGCTGCTGGCGGGGCCGACGTGCGCGGGAAAGACGGCGCTTGCGATCGCGCTCGCCGAGCGCTTCGACGCGGAAATCGTCGGTGCCGACTCACGGCAAATCTATCGCGACATGCCGATCGGGACTGCCGCACCGACGGCGCAGGAACGGGCTCGCGTGCGGCATCACCTGATCGGCTTTCTCGACCCGCACGAACGTTACAGTGCTGCGCGCTACGTTCGCGACGCGCTCGCAGCCGTCGCGGACATTCACGCGCGCGGAAAACGAGCGATCGTGGCCGGCGGAACGGGCTTCTATCTGCGCGCACTCGCCGGCGACGTCACGCTTTCGGCCGCCTACGATCCGCGGCTGCGCGAGCGATTGGCGCGCGAAGCGCGCGTTCATCCGCCGGAGGTGCTGCATGCGTGGCTCGCTGCGCGCGCGCCGGAGCGGGCCTGCGCCATCTCAGCGCGCGATCCGTACCGCATCGCGCGGGCGCTCGAGATCGTCCTGGCCGCGCCATGCGGAGACGGACTCGCAAGGACGAGCGTGGCGGAGGCGCGCTCGCTGCGAGATGCGCGTATTGCGTACCTGAAAGTCGCACTCGACGTACCGCTCGAGGTGCTTTCGCGGCGCATCGAGGCGCGGGTCGACGCGATGCTCGCGGCGGGTTTCTTGGCGGAAGCCGAACGCGTCGGTTACGGCGCCGTGGCCGCCGACGCCGTTGGCTATCCCGAAGCATTCGCTTACCTTGCCGGTTGCGCGAGCGCGCGTGAGTTGCGCGATTTGCTGGTGCGTTCGACGCGGCGTTACGCCAAACGTCAGCGTACCTGGTTTCGCAGCGAACCCGGTGTAAGGCAAGTTGCTCCGGAGGCGGTCGCCGCGCTCGTCGGCGCAGAACTCGGATGGCAGTCGTAGCGCGAGCGGGTGCGCGGGCTGCGCGCAGGATTCGTCCGCGGTGACCTGAAGGCGCGCACGATGGGCAGTAATGGCGGCGGGGTTTCGGCCGCAAACAGGGGTCAGCTTCAAGATACGTACCTCGCCGAAGCCAAGCGGCAAGAAATAGCGGTCACCGTCTATCTCGTGAACGGCTTTCAATTGCGCGGTCTCGTGAAGGGCTACGATGCCTTTACGATCGTGCTCGAGTACGAACACCGGATTCATTTAATCTACAAGCACGCCGTCTCGACGATCTCGCCGCAGGCGCAGCTAACGCTGCCGGAGTGACCGCTTCCGCGCGCGCGGTCATCGCGCGCAAGGTGCACGGCGCGGAGAACACCTTCGTTTTGCTCGATGAACGGCCGCCGCGCTTCACGCGCTACGACGAACTCGCTCGGACGCTTTGCCTTCCGGCCGGTCCGATGGACGGTGCCGACGGCCTGCTCGTCATTGCGGCCGCGGCGGGCGGTAGCGATGCGATTGCGGAGATGCGCGTTTACAACGCCGACGGAAGCGAAGCGGAGATGTGCGGCAACGGCGTGCGTTGCGTGGCGCGCTACCTCGCCGAAGGCGGTGCCGGTTCCGCTTTTGGTATTGCGACGCTCGCCGGCCGCATCGACGTTCGGATTCTCGCGCAGGAGCCGTTTTCGGCGCGCGTCGATATCGGGCTCGTGCGCTTTCCGCGGGCCGGAGCAGAAGAAGCGTTCGATGCGCTCGGCGCGACATGGCGTTTCTACGACGTCTCCCTCGGTAATCCGCACGCCGTCATCTTCGTGCCCGATGTCGAAGCAGTCGATCTCGCAGCGCTCGGCGTGGCAGCGCAGAATTTGGCGCGCTTTCCCGAAGGTACGAACGTGCACGTCGCGCAGGTGCAAGATGCAACGACCCTGCGCGTGCGGCATTTCGAACGCGGCGTGGGACTGACGCAAGCGTGCGGAACGGGGGCCGTCGCGTGCGCCGCCGCTGCCGTCGAAGCGCGCGGCGTTCGTTCGCCCGTCGCGGTGCGCGTGCCGGGCGGGACGCTCGGCGTCCTGTGGCGGCGCGGTGAAACGGCGCGTTTGAGCGGCGGCGCGGAAACGCTGTTCGAACGAACCCTGACGCTGTGATGCGAAGACGGGCGGCAGCGCGAGCGGGACTCGCTTACGCGGACGCGGGCGGTCGCATCTTCTACGATTCCGCTGCGTACCCGCTCGCCGACGGCGGGGATCTGCGCGAGCCGCAGCCGGACGAACTCATTGCTGCGCCGCCCGGCACCGTACCTACGATGTTGCCCGGACGCGTGCCGCTGCTTGCGGACGGTCGCGTTGCGTCGCGGCGCGTCGCCCTCGGTGCTCTCTTACCGGCCGGCTACACCCGCACGTTATTACCGGCCTACCGAACGCTGCCGGGCGCGCCGCCATTGCCGCTCTTCGGATACACCTACGCCTGCGTCGTCGATGACGAACTGTATGTCGCCGCCATGCAGACCGATGCGAGCGACGATTGGACGCCGCGGCACTTCGCGGAAAACGAGTTGGAAACGCTCGTCGCGCTGCGCCGCGTGCAAGACCCGGCTAACGGCGTGCTGGCCCAACTTTCGATTTGTGCGACGTCGTACGGGTGCTTCACGGCGCAAAACGTTTTTTTGGAACGCGGCGAAGCGGCGCTGCCGGTCTCGCCCGCGTGCAACGCGCGTTGCATCGGTTGCATCTCCGAGCAAGCACCGGAGGCGGGCATCCCGTCCCCGCAGGTTCGCGTGCGTGAAGAAAGCACCGCGGACGAACTCGCGCGGATCGCCTGCGCGCACTTCGCGCGCGTTCCGGACGGCATCGTCTCGTTCGGACAAGGCTGCGAGGGCGAACCGCTCTTACGCGCGACGACGATCGCGCGCGGGATCGCGGCGATTCGTGCGACCTCGAGCGCGGGTACGATAAACATCAATACGAACGGCAGCCTGCCGGGAGCGCTTCGGATGCTGATCGACGCCGGATTACAAGCGGTGAGAATCAGCCTCAATTCGTTTCGGCACGCGACGTACGCCGCGTATTATCGTCCGCTCGGCTACGCTTTGGACGACGTGTTCGAAAGCGTCCGGCTGGCGCGCAGCGCCGGGCTGCGCGTCGCGCTAAATCTGCTGACCCACCCCGGCGTGACCGACGATGTGCGCGAAATCGAAGCCAGCGATGCGTTCCTCGCGCAGACGCGCGTCGCAATGGTGCAGACGCGCACCCTCAATATCGACCCGGAGCGCTACTTTGCAGCCGTGGGCCGTCCGGCCGCCGCACCACTGGGCATGCGGGAAGCGCTGCGCCGCATCGCGGCCGCGGGCGTGCGCGTCGGCAACTTCACGCACGCGCACTGAAAGAATTCAGTACGCCGACATCGTCCCGTCGACGTTCGCGACGAGTACTTGCACGGCGAGGTCGACGAAGAGTCCCGTCGCGACGACGCCATGCAGGTCGCGTAATGTGCGATCGAGTTGGCGCGGATCGAGGATCGTACCGAAGGCGCAATCCAAGAGCGCGTTGCCGTTATCGGTAACGAACGGTACTCCGTCGCGCACGCGCGGCGTCGGCGTAACGCCGAGCGCCGCGATCTGCTGCGCAACCAGACGAAGCGAGAACGGCACGACTTCGACGGGCAGCGGGAAGGCACCGAGCTGCGGGACGACTTTGCGATCGGTAACGATCGCGACGAAGGCACGCGCTGCCAGCGCCACCGCTTTCTCTCGAAAGAGCGCTCCGCCGCCGCCTTTGATCAACGAGCGGTCCGGGGCGGCTTCATCGGCACCGTCGATCGCGACGTCGATCGGCGCGTCGCCAAGCGCGCTAAGTTCGATGTTACGTTCGCGGCAGAGGTGTTCGGTCTCGAAGGACGTCGCAATCGCGCGCAGGTTCCAGCCGGCGGCGACGAGCTGGCCGACGCGCTCGATCGCATAATACGCGGTCGTACCGGTTCCGAGGCCGATGCAGGTGCCGTCGCGCACGTAGTCGTCGACCGCGCGAAAACCAACATCGCGCTTAGCGCGATCTTCGAGAGCAAGTTCCATGGGCCGACCTCCGAAATGGCGTAGCGTGGCCCCTTCCCCGATCGTGTATGCGGCCCTCGCTTTTTGTCTGCTCTTTGCGGCGTGGCTCTTGGCACGTGTCGCGAATTGGATCGGCTTCCCGCCCGCGGTCGCGCTCGTCGTGCTGGGCATCGTCGCCGCGAGCTTCACGCCCGGGACGACGGCCGTGGTGCTCACGCCCGCGACGCTCGGCATCTTCCTACCTGCGCTCATCTTTGAAGCGGCCTGGGACATCGATCCGGGAGCCTTACGCCGCGTCGCCGCCACGATCGTGTTGCTTGCGATCCCCGGAGTCGTGTTGACGGCGGCATGCGTGGCGGCGGCGGCGGTATTCGGAGGTGGACTCGCCTGGGCGCCGGCGCTCGTCTTAGGCGCGATCGTCTCCGCGACGGATCCGGTGAGCGTGATCGCGCTCTTCCGGCAGTTGGACGTTCCGGTCGATCTCTTCACGATCGTAGCGGGCGAATCGGTCGCCAACGACGGTCTCGCAGCGGTTCTCGTGACCGTGCTCGTGCCCGTCAGCCGCGGCTTGGCCGCGCCGACATTCTGGGACGCAATCGGCACGCTGGCGCTCAATGCCGGCGGCGGTGTGGCCCTCGGCGTCGGCTTCGCGCTGGCGGTGACGCCGCTCTTACGGCGCGAACGCCGCGACTGGGAGCGTATCGCGACGACGCTCGTCGTCGCGTACGGGTCCTATGCGGCGGCTTCGCTGCTCGGCGTTTCCGGCATTTTCGCGAGTGCGGCGGCCGGCATCGCCCTGCCGACGCTCGCGCTCGCGAAACGCGATGCCGGCGTGGTCGAGCGATTTTGGGACCAGACGGCGAGCGTTGCGAACGGGCTCGTGTTCCTACTCGTCGGCCTCAACTTGCGCGTCGACCGCATCGCGCACGAGCCGGCGCTCGTCGTCGCGGTGCTCGCCGGCGCCGTCGCGTCACGGGCGGCGCTGGCGTATCTCCTCATTCCCTTGCCTCCGGCAGCCGGCCGCCGCGCGCATGCTGCAGTCGCTCTAGCCGGTGTAAGAGGCGGCTTATCCCTCGCGCTCGCGCTGGGCTTGCCGCGTGACATGAGCGGCAGGCCACTCGTCATCGACGCCGTTTTCGCCGTCGTCTTCGTGACGGTCGTCGTGCAAGGCTCGACGATCGCGCCGCTCTTGCGCCGGCTGAATCTGTCGGCTGCGTAACGGCGGAAGCTCGCATGCGCCGGAGGTAGCAAGGAAGCCTGCACGCAACACCTGCCGCGTGGCTGCGACGACGGAAAAGGCGTGGGGAGAAACCGCCAGGACCGAACCACGCTGGCCCGCTTCTTTAGCGGTCGTGGTCGCAGCATTGCTGAATTTTACGCTGCCCGGGAAGTTTACGCTCGGCCCGACGTGGATGATTCCGGCACTCGAAGCGTTGATTCTCGTGCCGCTTTCGATCGCCGCGCCCAAGCGGCGCGCGCGCGAGGGCCGTGCCGCACAGTATGCGGCCGTCGCGCTGATCGGAATCGCGAATATCGCGAACGTGACTTCCCTCATACAGCTCATCCGGTCGCTCGTCTTCCATGCTACGCGGGTGACGGGTCCGGAGCTGCTGTTCTCGTCGATCGCGATTTGGCTCACCAACGTCGTCGTTTTTTCGCTGTGGTACTACGAACTCGACCGCGGCGGCCCGGACGACCGGCTACGGCCCGACCACCGGCGGCCGGATTTTCTCTTTCCGCAAATGGCGACGCCCGGTTGCACGCACGAGCACTGGTCGCCGCAATACTTCGATTATCTCTATCTATCGTTTACGAACGCGACCGCGTTCAGTCCGACCGACACGATGCCGCTCACGCAGCCGGCGAAAGCGTTGATGCTCCTCGAGTCGCTGGCCTCGCTGCTGACGATAACGATCGTCGCCTCGCGCGCCATAAACATTCTCGGCTGACGCTTTTTGGGCGGCTAGCGGGCGGCAGTGAAGAAGTCTTCGGCCGTGTAATGGGCGACCCGCGCGAGCGGCAGTTCGCGCTGCAGGTCGCTCGGCGATACCGGCGGATGAATGAGCGCGAACGCCGAGAAGAAAACCACGAGCGCGAACGCGGCGCCCGGCAGCCAGAGGAGCTGCCGGTACGGCCGTTCCAGGCGTACGAAACCGCAAATTTCGTAGGTCCGGTAGCCGCGCGTTACGCTGCGCCGGCCGCGCTTGCGCGGCGTCGCCGCGAGCGGGCTACGGCACCGTCGCAGCGGCACCGATAAGCGCCGAGCGAACGTCGCTGCGTGAAGCGCTCTTGACCATCAGAATGACGTTGTCGCCGGCTTCGATGACCGTGTCGCCGGCGGGAATGACGACGTCTTCGTGTTTGCGGTCGACCGCTACGACGATCGAAGAGCGCGGTAAGCCGATATCGGCGAGGCGTTTGCCGTCGGCCATGCAGCCGTGCGGGATCGCGATCTTCACGAGCTCCAGATCGCCGTCTTTGAGCTTTGCGATCAGCGAGAGATCCGCCGCATTGACGTGCTCGTTGATGGCGTCGAGGATGACCTCGGTCGAGGAGATCAGCGTGATCGGCGCCTCGCGATCGATCGATTCGAAGATCAATTTATTTTTCGGGTTGTTGACCCGCGCGATACAACGGGCACGCGAATGCTTTTTCGCTATCAGACACACGACCAGATTGTCTTCGTCATCACCGGTATCGGCGACCACGACGTCGGCTCGCTTCAGACCGGCAGCGTCGAGAACCAGCGGGTCGCAGCCGTCGCCGACCATCGTTACGTCCGTCTCGAGCAGATTGGCCATGAATTGCGCTTTGCGCGCCTGCTTCTCGATCAGGACGACCTCATGATCTTGCCCCAGCAGCGCCCGGGCGAGGTACGTGCCGACTTTTCCGCCGCCGACGATGATAACAAACATGCTTAGGCCGTCAATTTGATCGGAACGTCTTGCGCCGTTGCGGCGAAACGCGCCACGAAGTCCGAGAGCGCCTCGGGCGCGACGATGGCATTGATTTCGTCGCCTGCCGTAAGCACGTCTTGTGCGGAAGCGACGAAGACATGACCGCCGCGGCGGACGGCGCCGATGCGGATCAGCCCGGGCTGCTCGAAGTCTGCCACCCGCAGCCCGGCGTCCACGCCTCGCAGCGAGACGGCGAGTGACGACACTTTTCCGAAGTCGAACGACGGCACGGACTCATACGGCATGTGCATCAGTTTGTCGCGCACGATCTTCGCGCCGAGCGTCGTCGGGCAGACCGTCTCGATCCCAAGTTCCCGATACAGCTGCCCGCGCGGCGGATCGTAAATGCGCGCTACGATTTTCTTGATGTTGAACATCCGCTGTGCGATGAGCGCGGCCATGACGTTACGGTTGTCGCCATCGGTTACGGCGACGAAGCCGTCGGCCGTGTCGGCCCCTGCGCGCAGCAAGACGTCGTAGTCGATGCCCGTTCCGACTTCGACGCGACCCGCGAAGTGGTTCCCTAGCCGGCTGAAGGCGGCAGGATTCTCGTCGACAACCACGATTTCGTGCGCTTCGGCGGTTAACAGCTTGGCGAGCGTCGCCCCGACGCGGCCGCAGCCTACGATAAGGTATTTCATGACCCGGTTTCGATAATTCGAACGCAGTTTGCATCCACCTGGAGGTCGAGCGCTGCGGCCGGGTCTCGCGTCCGGTACTGCGGCAGGAGCGCTCGTCGTCTAGCAGAACCGACGGAAGTCCTAACCGGGTTGCGGGGCGTAGCTCAGCTTGGTAGAGCGCTGCGTTCGGGACGCAGAGGTCACAGGTTCAAATCCTGCCGCCCCGACCAGTTCGACGTGCAAGGGCCGATACGGTGTTCACTCGGTTTAGTCCGGCGGCCAAGCGCGTTTTGCGTTCGGCCGAGCAAGCGTGCCGGAACCACAATCACTACTACGTCGGCGTCGGGCATCTCTTGCTGGCCTTGCTCGAAGAGCACGACCCGCGCATCGAGAGCCGGCTCAGCGCCGCCGGTTCGACGGCCGCCGACATCGTCGCCGATCTGCGGCGCGCGATCGGCACCGGCGACGACCGTTCGTGGGAAGGCATTTTGGTGACACCCCGCGTCACGCGAGTGATCCGCCGCGCAGATCGTGTCGTCCCGGCGCCCGCGCCGCTCGAGCCCGTTCATCTTTTCGAAGCGATTCTCACCGAGGGGGGTCTCGCCGCCGAACTACTGGCTCGATTCCTTGGAAACTTTCAAGCGTCGCGAGGGGTAGCCGGATAAACGTGGAGCATTTCACCCAGATTTTTCTAAACATCATCGATCAGGCTGGTTACCCGGGGCTGTTCGCCGTTATGGTGATCGGAAATCTCGGCATTCCCGTCGGAACGGAGCTCGTCGTTCCGGCGGCCGGAGCGCTGGCGGCAACGGGGCACCTGTCGAGTGTTTGGCTCGCGGCGCTGGTGGCGACGGTCGGCGAGATCGTCGGGGGGTCACTCTTGTATGCGGTCGGGTACGCGGGTGGCCGTCCGTTCGTCGCCCGCTACGGCCGGATGCTCAAGCTCAGTGAGAAGAAGCTGGACGCCTTTCACGATTTCTACGAGCGCTACGGCAACGTGGTCGTCTTCGTCTGCCGCTTCGTTCCGTTCGTGCGCGGCGTGTCCGCGCTACCCGCCGGAGTATCGCGCATGCAAAAGCGGTATTTTATCGCATACACTGCGGCCGGTTCGGCGGTCTTTTGTTTTGGACTAGCATGGATCGGAAGTCTCTTCGGACGGCATATTGATGAAATTACTCCACAAATACATCGGTTCTCGACCGCCTTCATCGGGTTCGTGGTCTTGGCGGTCGTGGCCGCGATCGTCGCGCGGGTCCTTCGCTCCCGCAGCCGCCGTAGCAGGCCGGTGTAGCGCCCTCGCCCTGCTGATGCTGGCCGCGGTCGTTCCGGCGGCGGCGCAAACTCGGCCGGTCGTCCCTCCTCCGCTCCTGCCGGCGCCCCCGCTCGCCACGTCCCCCCTCGGGCGCGGCCTTTCCGGGGCCTACGGCGCGATCGTCCGGGCCGGCACGGCCAATCCCGCTGCGGCGCAACAGGCTAATTTTGCATACGTGCAGGCATTGCAGCACGCGCGGATGGGCGACGTCTCCGGCGCCCTTGCTGCGGCGCACACCGCCGAGGCGCTGGCCGGCTCGCCCGCACGTGAGCCGCAGTTGTTGCTGCCGGCGCTGCCGCCGGCCGCGCCGATCCCGGTGGCTCCGGCTCGGCCGGGCGAGAACGCGGGTGGCGTCTTCCCCTCGACGGCCGGCGTGCCCATCGTGGAAAACGGCGTCCCGCTTGCGCCGGATCTGGTCGTCGCGCGGCAGGAGATCGAGCTCGCGGGTAGCATCTCGCGCCGTCCGCTCGACGCCGCGAAGACGCATTACCGCGCCGCGCTCGATGCGTACGTATCCGGTAATGCGGCGCGCGCGCACGCCGAAGCCCGAGCCGCATTCGACGCCGCCGCGAACGTAATTTCGACGGTAAAATGAATTCGACGCCCGCGCCGCCGCGGACGCTCGACGATACGCTCGCGCAGCTTCCCGATTCACCCGGCGTCTACCTGATGCTCGGTGAAGCGCAGCGTATTTTATATATCGGTAAAGCGGTTTCGTTGCGCAGCCGCGTGCGATCGTATTTTCAAGATTCCGCGGCGCACGTCTACCGGACCTCACGCATGGTCGAGCGCGTCGTCGACGTCCGTTGGATCGTCGTCAATAACGAAATCGAAGCGCTGATTCTAGAAGCGAATCTCATCAAGCGCCATCAACCGCCGTTCAACGTGCGCTTACGCGATGACAAACGCTATCCGTACCTCAAGGTGACGAACGAATCGTTTCCACGCGTGACCTTTACGCGTGTCGTTCGCGACGACGGCGGCCGGTATTTCGGGCCGTATACCAACGCCCACGGGCTGCGCGAGCTCATCGACCTCGTGCGCGTCGTATTTCCCCTACGCACCTGCCGCGAACCGATCGATGGGAAACGCAAGCGTCCCTGTTTGCAATACCATATCAAACGCTGCCTCGCCCCGTGTGTCGGCTATCAATCCGAACCCGAATACGATGCGCTGGTCGATGAAGTCGTGCTCTTTCTCGAAGGCCAGCAAGACCGCTTGCTGCAGCGGCTGCACGAGGAGATGAGCGACTCTGCCGAGCGCCTGAATTACGAAGCGGCGGCGCGCTTGCGCGACCGGATCGTCGCCGTACGGCGCGTGACGGAAAGCCAAAAGGTCGTGTGGCGCTCGCGCATCGACATGGACTTGATCGCGTCGGCGCGCGGCCGGGGCCAGGCGTGCATGCAAGTGTTTCTCGTGCGCGGCGGCAAGCTGATGGGGCAAGAGCATTTCATTCTCGACGGCGTGACGGATCAGAGCGATGAAGAATTGTATGCCGAATTCTTCACGCAATTCTACACGGCACGCGCCGGCGGGCCGGCCGTTTCCGGCATCGGCGACGGCTTTTCACCGCTCGCGCTACGCGAAGCGCGCGACAACGAGGTGCCCGTCGCGCTCAAATCGCGCGCGCGGCGCGCGGTCGCGCACGCCGTCATACCCAAAGAGGTGCTCGTCGAGGCGCTGCCGCGCGACCAGGGCGTCATCGAAGCGTGGCTCTCCGATCTGAAAGGGCAACGCGTCCGCGTGTTGCGCGCGCAGCGGGGTCCGCGCGCGGATTACATGCGGCTCGTTCGCGAGAATGCGGAGAATAATCTCAAAGCGTTCCTCGCCCATCAAGAAACGCAGGAAACGGCCTCCGCCCAAGCTCTTGCCGAGCTCGCCGCCGCGCTCGATTTGCCGGACGTTCCGCACCGTATCGAATGTTACGATATCTCGAACATTCAAGGCACGAATCCGGTCGCGTCGATGGTCGTTTTCGTCGAAGGCCGGGCGAAGAAGAGCGATTACCGCCGCTTTAAAATCCGCTACGATCAGGGTTCGAACGACTTCGCGATGATGCAAGAAACGCTGCGCCGCCGGCTACGGTATTTGCGCGCCGATACGAACGCTCCGGGCGAAGACGATCCGGCGAGCATCGTGGAAGCAGCCGAGACGGTGGACCGCGCCGCGAACGGTGCGGCCAAACTCGAAGCACAATTGCGGTGCAAAGAGCGTTTTCACCACCGTCCCGACCTGTTGCTGATCGACGGCGGCAAGGGTCAGCTCAGCGCCGTCGTCGAGGTTCTCGAAGAGCTCGACCTATGGGGTATTCCGGTTGCTGGTCTGGCGAAGGAACACGAGTGGCTCTTCGTTCCCGGCAACCCGGAGCCGATCGTCCTCGGTCCGGGCTCACCGGGGTTGCATTTAATTATGCGCGTGCGCGATGAAGCGCACCGCTTCGCCGTCGAGTATCACCGGCAGCGCCGCGGTAAGGCGATGACGCAATCGGCGCTCGACGCGCTCGCGGGCGTCGGACCGGTGCGCCGCAAGCGTTTGCTCGTCACCTTCGGCAGCGTGAATGCGATCAAGCGCGCGAGCGTAGACGAGATCGCAGCCGTGAAGGGCATGACGCCGGCCCTAGCCGCCGATATTAAAGCGCAGCTCGCCTCCGGCGCGTGAAAGCGTTAAACATTCTGGTCTGGCACGTGCACGGCTCGTGGCTCGGCGCTTTCGTGAGCGGGGCGCACCGCTACTTATTGCCCCTCGAAAGCGGCCGCGACGGTGGAGGACGGCGCGCCGAGTGGCCCATTGCCGCCGGTAACGTGACGCCGGCCGAGGCAGCCGCCGCAGGCGTCGACGTCGTCGTCGCGCAGCGGCCGCAAGAACTCGACGACCTGCAGCGCTGGCTCGGAACGCGGGCGGCTTTCACGGACGTTCCGGTCCTCTATCTCGAACACAATACACCGCAGGGGCGCATCAACGAGATGCGTCATCCGCTGGCGGATCGAGACGACCTGACGCTCGTCCACGTGACCCATTTCAACGCACTGTTCTGGGATTGCGGGCGCACGCGAACGCGGCTCATCGAGCACGGCATCCCGGACCCCGGCTACCGCTATACGGGCGAATTGCCGCGCCTGGCCGTCGTCATCAACGAGGCCGAGCGTCGCGCCCGGGTCACCGGAACGGACCTGCTGCCGCGTTTCGAACGTGAGGCGCCGCTCGACCGCTTCGGCATCGGCACGGCGCGCGATCTGCGGCTCGACGATCTGCATCGCGAGATCGCACGCCGGCGCGTCTATCTGCACCCCTTTCGCTGGACGTCGCTTGGGCTCGCGCTGCTCGAGGCGATGGCGTGCGGCATGCCGGTCGTCGCGCTCGGCACGACTGAAGTTCCGTATGCCGTGCCGCCCGCAGCCGGGGTCGTCTCGAACGACGTCGGCGCGCTCGCTGCCGCGATCCGCGAACTGCTGCGCGACCCGCACGCCGCCGTAGCGCTCGGGCGGCGCGCGCGGGCGCACGTGCTCGAACGCTACGGCTTGGCGCGCTTCCTCGCGGCGTGGGACGACGTGCTCGAAGAGGCACTCGCGGGTCGCGCGTAACGGCGCATTCGTGTTAGGTTTGCGGCATGGGCATCGTCATTCGCATTTTCATCAACGCGCTTGCGTTAATTGCCGTCGCCTATCTCGTGCCGGGCGTGCACGTGACCGGGCTAACGGGAGCGATCGTCGCCGCGCTCGTCCTCGGCGTCGTAAACGCGGTGCTGCGTCCGATCTTGATTCTGCTCTCGTTGCCGATCCAAATTCTCACGCTCGGTCTCTTTACGTTCATCATCAACGCGCTGCTGTTCTATCTCGTCGGCAAACTGCATATCGGTCTCGTCGTGCACGGCTTCGGAGCGGCGCTCATCGGCTCGATCGTGCTCTCGATCGTCTCTTGGCTGCTAGCGCTCGTTTTCGCGCGCGCCGCGACGGCCTAGCGGGCGCTCGCCCGCGTGCAACGCAGGCGCTGCAAAGCTCGCGGGTGGCCCGTTTATAGCATTGCGAAGGAGACTCGCGCCGCAGGCACGGAAGCTCGACGCTCTTAAGGCGTTCAGTGTGGAGGACCAGTGTTTCCAGCCTCCTTCGACTATGTGCCGGCCCGTTCGATCGATGAAGCGCTGGCAACGCTGCTCGAGCATGGAGCCGACGCGCGCATCCTCGCCGGCGGACAAAGCCTCATTCCCGCCATGCGCTTCCGCCTCGCGCGCCCGGCGCTGCTCGTCGACATCACTCCCATCCCCGGACTGGCCTACGTACGCGAAGCGGACGGCACGCTCTGCATCGGCGCCGGCACCCGCGATTATGCGCTCGAAATCTCGCCGCTCGTGAAGAGCCGTTATCCGCTCTTAGCGGACGTATCGGCCGTCGTCGCGGATCCGATCGTGCGTCAAACGGGCACGGTCGTCGGGAGCCTTTGCCATAACGATCCCGCAGGCGATTGGGGCGTTGCCGCGCTCGCCGCTCGAGCGCAGGTCGTGATTCGGGGCAAGGATGGAAGTCGAACCGTTTCGATCGACGACTTCCTGATCGACTCGTTCACGACGGCGGTCGACGAAGGCGAGATGGCGCTCGAGGTGCGCTTTCCGACGCCGGGCGCGCGCACGTCGGCGTCGTATCAAAAGATCGAACGCAAAGTCGGCGACTTCGCGACGGCGTCCGCCGCGGTCCAGCTCACGCTCGGCGAAGACGGTCGAATTCGCGCGGCCGGCATTGCGATCGGCGCTGCCGGCCCGAAGCCGGCCCGCGTTGCCGAAGCGGAGCGTCTTCTGATCGGGGCCGAACCGACAGCGCAGGTGCTCGCAGCAGCGGCGGCCGCAGCGAAAGAACTTTCTGACCCCGTCGCCGATACGCGCGGCGACGTTGCCTTCAAACGCGAGATGGCGGGCGTGCTCGTGCAGCGCGGCTTAGTCGCCACCTTGCAACGCTTACAGAACGGAGAGCAGCGTTGAACATCCGCGTCACCGTGAACGGTACACCGTACGAACGCGATGTCGAACCGCGCATGTTGCTCGCGTATTTCTTACGCGAGCAATGCGGGCTGACGGGAACGCATGTCGGGTGTGACTCTTCGAGCTGCGGAGTGTGCGTCGTCGTGCTCGACGGCGAGCGGGCCGTCAAGGCGTGCACGATGTTCGCCGTCATGGCAGACGGTCACGAGATCACGACCGTGGAGGGCCTGGCCAACGGTGCGAATCTGCATCCGCTGCAACAGGCGTTCTGGGATTGTCACGGGCTACAGTGCGGCTACTGCACGCCCGGCATGATGCTGACGTCGCTCGTGCTGCTCAAACACAACCCGCATCCGAGCGAACCCGAAATTCGGGAAGCGCTGGCAGGCAATCTGTGCCGCTGCACGGGCTACCAAAATATCGTCAAGGCCGTGCAGCAAGCTGCGGCCGCATCGCCCGAACCCGTTCGAGCTTAGCGAGGTGCGGAAAAACCCCCGGCGCCGTCTCGGATCCGCCTGTTCCGCCGAAAGCGTCGTCGCTCTTCGGTCACGAAGCTACGGCTTCGCTCCCTCATCGCTCCTCGTTTCGACGAAACATTCGGACCCGATCCGGACACCGCGAGTTTTTCCGCACCCCGCTAGGAGCACAGCACATGGCCATTACGACCGAAGCCCCGGAACGTCACGCCATCGGCGTCTCGATGAAGCGCAAAGAAGATCCGCGCTTCATCCGGGGACGCGGCCGATACGTCGACGATATCGTCCTGCCGAACATGCTCTACATGGCGCTCGTGCACAGCCCGTATCCGCACGCGAACATCACGAGCATCGATAAAACGGCGGCGCTCGCGATGCCGGGCGTCAAAGCCGTGATTACGGGTGACGATCTGGTCGCCGCCGGACTCGGTTGGATCCCGACGTTCCATGGCTACGATAAACAGATGGTGCTCGCCGTCGGCAAGGCGGTCTTTCAATATCAAGAAGTCGCGGGCGTCATCGCGACCTCGCGTGAAGCGGCCTTCGACGCAGCCGAAGTGGTCGAGGTCGAGTACGAGCAGTTGGACGTGGTCGTCGATCCGTTCGAGTCGATGCGCGACACGGTCATCATTCGCAACGACCGCGAGAATAAGACCAACCACATCTACCACTGGGAAGTCGGCAAGCGCGCGGAAACCGACGCCGCGCTGGCGGCCTCGGCCGTGAAGATCGACGAGAAGGTCGAATTTCAGCGTTGCCACCCCGCACCGCTGGAACCATGCGGTATCATCGCCGACATGAACGGCGGCTCGGGCCGCCTCACGCTGTACTTGACCTCGCAAGCGCCGCACGCGCACCGCACGGTCGTCTCGCTCGTCACCGGTATTCCCGAAGACAAGATCCGCGTGGTCTCGCCCGATATCGGCGGCGGATTCGGCAATAAAGTTCCGGTCTACCCGGGTTACGTCGTCGCGACTGCGGCCTCCGTTATTCTCGGCGTGCCCGTCAAGTGGATCGAATCGCGTACGGAAAATCTGACGACGACGGGCTTCGCGCGTGATTACCATATGAACGTGCAGATCGGTGCGACGAAGGAGGGCAAAGTCACCGCCCTCAAGGTCACGACCGTCGCCGACCACGGTGCGTTCGATGCGGCCGCGGACCCGACCAAATATCCAGCCGGTTTATTCGGCATCGTTACGGGGTCGTACGACTTCCCGATCGCGTTCACCGAACTCGATGCGTACTTTACGAATAAGGCACCGGGCGGTGTCGCCTATCGCTGCTCGTTCCGCGTTACCGAAGCCTCGTACGCGATCGAGCGGGGCATGGATATGCTCGCACAGCGGCTCGGCATGGATGCGGCCGAACTGCGCTTGCTCAACTTCGTGAAGAAAGAACAGTTTCCATATCCTTCGCCGCTCGGTTTCGTCTACGACAGCGGCGATTATCACTTTACGTTGCGCAAAGCGCTCGACAAAATCGGTTATTCGGATCTACGTCGCGAGCAGTCGGAGAAACGCGCGCGCGGCGAGTTTATGGGCATCGGCATTTCGACGTTTACCGAAGCCGTCGGCGCGGGGCCGAGCAAACTGTTCGACATCATGGGCATCAAGATGTTCGATAGCGCCGAGATCCGCATCCACCCGACGGGTTCCGGGATCGTGCGCACGGGCGCGCGCCATCAAGGCCAGGGCCACGAAACGACCTGGGCGCAGATCGTGGCCGAAGAACTCGGTCTCAATCCGCAGAATATTCTGGTCGAAGAAGGCGACACGGATACCGCACCCTACGGGCTCGGCACCTACGCCAGCCGCAGCACGCCCGTCGCGGGCGGCGCGATCGCCCTCGCCGCGCGGAGAATTCGCGAGAAGGCGAAGAAAATCGCGGCTCACGTGCTCGAAGCCTCCGAAGACGACATCGAGTGGGAAGACTACAAGTTCAACGTCAGCGGCGTGCCCGGCAAGAGCATCACGATGCAAGAGATCGCGTTCGCTGCGTATACGAATCCGCCGCCCGGTACCGAGCCCGGTCTCGAAGCGACGTTCTATTACGACCCGCCCAACTTGACGTTTCCGCACGGCGCGTACATTGCGGTCGTCGACGTGGATGCCGAGACGGGCTTCGTTAAAGTGCGCCGCTTTCTCGCAATCGACGATTGCGGCACCGTTATCAATCCGATGATCGTCGAAGGTCAGATTCACGGCGGTCTGACCGAAGGCTTCGCGATTGCCTTCATGCAGGAAATCCGCTTCGATTCCGGCGGCAATCATCTCAACACGAACTTCACCGAGTACTTGATACCGACGTCGCTCGAAACGCCGCATTGGGAGACCGACAACACCGTTACGCCGAGCCCGCACCACCCGATCGGAGCGAAAGGTGTCGGCGAAAGCCCGAACGTCGGTTCGCCTGCGGCTTTCGTGAACGCCGTCGTCGATGCGCTTTCGCCGCTGGGCATCAAGCACATCGACATGCCGTTGACGCGCGCGAAAGTCTGGAACGCAATTGCGGACGCAAAAGCGGCCGGGGTCACATGAACCTGCAGTGGAAAGGCCAGGAGCACGTGCGGGCTAGCAAAGAGACGGTTTGGGCATTCATCAACGACCCGGATAAAATTTCGCAGTGCTTACCGGATCTACTGGAGGCCAAGATCCACGATGCGCATTCGTTCGACGCGATCGTGCAAGTTGCACTCGGCCCCGTGCGCGGTAAATTTAAGTTTAAGATCGCCCTCGATCCGCAACCCGACCTGATGCACATGAATATGAAGATCAGCGGCGGCGGTCTCGGCAGCGTCGTCGATCTGCTCGCCGGAGCCGAAGTAACCGATAACGGCGATGCGACGACCACACTGGATTGGAACGGTAAGGCCTCGATGCGCGGTCCCGTTGCGACGGTCGGCGGCCGCGTGATCGATTCTCAGGCGGAGCGCGTGATCAGCTCGACCTTCGCCGAGGTGAAGACGCGACTCGCGGGGATGGGCTGAGACGGCCGCGGTGACGCAGTTCTTCGAACGCATCGCCGCTCTCGAACGCGAGCACGCGAGCTTCGCGATTGCGACCGTGGTCGCGCGCCGCTCGCCCGTCAGCTCGCACTTAGGCGATCGCGCGCTGGTCTTTCCGGACGGCCGCATGGAAGGTTTCGTGGGCGGCTCGTGTTCGCGCGATATCGTACGGCGGCAGGGAATCGGTTCGCTCCGCAGCCGCCGGCCGCTGCTGCTGCAGATACGGCCGGAAGCTGCGTCAACGGACGCCCCGCCGGACGAACCGGCGGCTCCGAATACGGAACGGGTCGTGATCCCGATGAGCTGTTCTTCCGAAGGTGCGGTCGACGTCTACATCGAGCCGCACGTGCCGCTGCGGCGGCTCGTCGTCGTCGGATTCACGCCCGTCGCGGAGGCGCTCGCGCAGCTCGCAACCGCACTCGACTACGATGTCGTGCACGTCGTCGCGGGCGACGAACGCAGCGATCTGGGCCCGCTTCCGGGTGTCCGGGTCGTCGCTCTGGCCGCGCTGCGCGATTTTCTTGCCGCGCTGGTCGACGCCGAGCGCGAAGCTCTGATCGCGATCGTCGCTTCGCAGGGCCACTATGACGAGCTCGCGCTCGAAGTGTTGCTGGCGTTTCCGCCGGCATTTACCGGGTTACTCGCCAGCCGCCGGCGTGCCGGGAGCGTGCTCGGCGTTCTGGCGCAGCACGGCGTTTCCGAGGCGCGCTTGGCCACGATCCGCAACCCCGTCGGCCTCGATATCGGTGCGCGCAGCCCGGGTGAAGTCGCCGTTTCGATTCTCGCCGAGATCATCGCGCTCGCGCCGAGCGGCGCCGTGCCGGAAATTGCGCCGCGCGCGACGGCCCTCGACCCGGTCTGCGGCATGGAAGTGGACCTCGCAGGGGCGCTCAACCGTCTCGACATCGCGGGCGAAACGTACGTTTTCTGCGGTGCCGGTTGCCGCGCTTCGTTTGCGTCGGAGCCCACAAAGTATCTCGTCGCGCTCGCCCGTCCGTGATCGCGCAGCGTATCCGCGAGCGTTTTGGCGAGCGCGGGTTCGTCGCAGGGGAAGAGCTCGCTACCGCCCTCGAGTTGGCGTTGGCGCTCGAGAAGCCGCTCTTGATCGAGGGACCGGCCGGTGTCGGCAAAACGGAAAGCGCGAAAGTACTGGCGGACGTCCTCGGTACGCGCCTGATACGGCTCCAATGCTACGAAGGCTTGGACGTCGCGAGCGCTCTGTACGAATGGAATTATCCCAAGCAGTTGCTGCGCATACGGTTAACGGAGAATAGCGGCGAATCACCCGAGTCGCGGGAAGCGCAGATTTTTAGCGCAGCCTACCTGTTGCGACGGCCGCTCCTGGAAGCTATTACACAGGACGTCGCGCCCGTGCTGCTGATCGATGAAGTCGATCGGGCCGACGAAGCATTCGAAGCGTTCTTGCTCGAGTTGCTCGGCGAATTTCAGGTCACGATTCCGGAACTCGGCACGATCGCAGCGCGCGCGCGGCCGGCCGTGATCCTCACCTCGAATCGCACGCGCGAACTCTCCGATGCTTTACGTCGCCGTTGCCTGTACCTGTGGCTCGACTATCCCTCGCGCGAACAAGAAATCGCGATCATCCGCGCACGCCTGCCGGCGATCGACGCGCGGCTTGCCGAACAGATCGCGGGCTTCATGGAATTTCTGCGCGAACAGCCGTTCCACAAGGTGCCGGGGATCGCAGAGAGTTTGGATTGGGCGCTGGCGCTCGTGCGTTTGCATCGCGATGCACTCGACGAAGCGGCGCTGGAAAAGACGCTCGGATGCATCCTCAAGGTCCAGGAAGACTGGGCTTTGCTGCGCACGCAGGCCGGGCGCTACGCGCCGCTGCTCGCGAACGGTTCGCGCGAAGCCGTCGGCACGCCGGTTCCCGAGTCGGATTACGGCTTGGGATCGGTCAGAGCTCGTCGCGGTTAAGCAAGCATCCGCGCACGATCTCACGACGAACGTTACTGCGTTCTGTGCGCTCTTGCGACGCGAACACGGCTTCGCCGTCGGACACGCGGAAGCTCGCGACGCATTGCGCGCGGCCGAAGTCGTCGGTATTGCCGATCGGACGCGGTTCCGCGTCGCGCTGCGGCTCGTGTGCTGCGCCGCGCCCGCGCACATCGACGTCTTCGATCGCGCATTCGACGCGTTCTTCGCCGAGACTCCGCGCGGCAGCGCGCAACCCGCGTACCGGCCGCGCCATTTTCGCCCCGGAGCGCAGAAACCGGAGCAGCGAAACTCAGAGAAAGGGCCACAAGCGCAGCGCGATCCGGGCGAAGACGGTACGGAAGGTGACGGCGGCAAGAACGTGGAGCGCCGCGCCGTTCCGGACCCGGCGGACGATGCAACGGTCTGGCAAACGCTGCGCGCACGGTACAGTGCCGTTGCGGCCGCGGCGCAAGCGCCGCAGGTTGCCGGCAACGACCGCGCCGGCATGCTGCGTGCGGCGAAGCGTCTGGTTGCAAGTTTGCGGCTGGGACGCTCGCGGCGTTGGCGCGCGATGGAGTACGCCGGCCGATTCGATCTGCGCCGCACGATTCGTGCGAGCTTGCAAACCGGCGGCGAGCCGATCGATCTGCGCTTCCTCGGTCACCCGCTGCGCAACCCGCGCTTCGTCGTTCTGATCGACGGCAGCCGCTCGATTTCGGAACGGACGGGCGCGGTCGTGCAGTTCGCGGCAGCGCTCTGCGAGCGGTCTTCACGCGCCGAGGTGTTTTTCTTCAGCACGGAATTGCGCAACGTCACGCGCGCTCTGTTTGCGGCCAACCGCACGGGCGCTCCGCTCCCCGATTTAGGCGAGGCATGGGGCGGCGGCACAAAAATCGGCGCGAGTCTCAACACGTTCGTGATCGACTACGGAGCGCGGCTGCTAACCCCCGAAACGCTCGTCATCGTCTTCAGCGACGGGCTCGATGTGGGTGAACTCGCGCTGTTGGAGCGAGCCATGCGCGAGATCGAACGCCGCTCGGCCGCCGTCGTTTGGCTCAATCCGCACGTCGCTTCGCCTGCCTATGCGCCGACGGCGCGCGGCATGCGAACGGCGCTGCCCTTCGTTACGATCCTTACGGCGGCGAACGACGTCGCAGGCTTCGAACGGCTCGCTCTCCGCCTCGGGCGCACACCGCGCGTTCGCGGCCGGCGCCGCTAGTGGACGTTACAGCCGACTAGCACCTGCTACGAAGCCGCGCGCACTACGGCTTGTGGCGACGGTTCGCGCGGCATTGCCGTGTGAGAGTGTTTCGAAGTAGCGCTTTACCGCAAGGCAGAAGACAGCGCTCATGAGCGAAGCAGCACGGCCGAAAATCCTCGTCACCAACGACGACGGCTATCAGAGTCCCGGCATCGTCGCGCTCGCCGAAGCGCTTGCGGCACTTGGCGACGTGACGGTCGTCGCACCCGACCAAGATAATAGCGGGATGGGACACCAGGTCTCGATCAAGTCGCCCGTCAGCGCCTCGGAAGTGCGCGGTCGCGCCGTCCCGACCTACCGCTGCTCGGGTACGCCCGCGGATTGCGTCGTCATCGGCGCGTTCGATCTGTGCGGCGGTATGCCGTCGCTCATCGTGAGCGGCATCAACCGCGGCGCCAATGTCGGCGACGACGTGAATTATTCAGGCACCGTTGCTGCCGCGTTGGAAGGCACGATCGTCGGCGTTCCGTCGATGGCCGTGTCGCTCGCATCGACGGCACCCAAAAAACGCGAGCATGCCTGGCATACGGCGGCGGGTATCGCCGTAACGCTCGGGCGCACGATTCTGAGCGAAGGGTTGCCGCGGCTCACGCTCCTCAACGTCAACGTACCGAATCTCGAGCCGAGCGAACTTCGCGGAACGCGTTGGGTGCGCCAAGGGCGCAAATCGTATCGCGACCGCGTCGAGCGCCGTTCCGATCCGCGCGGCGGTACGTATTACTGGCTCTGGGGCGCATTCGATTCCGCGGATATCGTCGACGGCACGGATCTCGCCGCGGTGCGCGACGGGTACGTGAGCATCACGCCGCTCTCGATCGATCGCACGAATCATGACGAACTCGGGCGGCGCTGGCGAGAAGAGAACGCTCCCGTCGGTTCAGTTTAAGCGCTCCTCGGCGAGATCGAGGTCGTACTGAACGCCGCGAAAGATCTCGTCGGGAATCTCGCCCGCGTCGCGCAAGCGAGCGATCTCACGGCGTTCGGATGCCAGTGCTTCCTGCTGAAGACGATGATCGGAAGCGACGTCCTGCTCGCTAACCGTTCCGTCGAGATGACCCAGCAGGTGCGCGATACGATACTCATACTCTCCGAGGATGCGCCCTTCGACCTCCCACTCTTCGGTTGAGGCAAAGGTCGGTTCTAACTCGCGCAAGCCCGCTATGCCGGCGCGGAGCGCGGCCACGCGGACTTCGATATCGCGCCCCTTCACATCGTCGCCATCGTCGATGCGCAGCCACTTGAGAAGCGGGATCAGCGAAAGCCCTTGAAAGACGAGCGTGACGAAGATAACGCAAAACGTGATAAATACGATTTCGTGCCGGCCCGGAAACGGTCGTCCGGCCCTCGTCGTAAGCGGAACGGCGAGCGCCGCCGCGAGCGAAATAATACCCCGCATGCCGCTCCAAGCGATAACGAAGGTGTAATTCCAGCTCGGCACGCCCTCCTTGCGAACGATGCTTTTGAAGACGAGCCGCGGCAGATACGTCGCGGGGTAGACCCATGCGAAGCGAACGACGATGACGAGTAGACTCATGACGAGTCCGATCCAGAGTTCACGTTTGGCGAACGTCGGATCGTGAACGATCGAGCGCAGTTCGAAGCCGATCAATAAGAAAACGAAGCCGTTGAGGAGGAAAACGAGCAGCTCCCACACCGCAAATGCGACGATACGTCCTTCGGCGTTGAAGACCTCAGCCGATTTGCGGCTTACGTAGACGCCCGCAGCGACCGTGGCGAGCACGCCCGAGACGTGCAGCGCGTCGCCACAAATATAGATCGTATACGGGACGATCAACTGAATCGCCGTACCGATCAGGTGATCCGAGAGATCGTATTTGCGCATGATGCGCAAGAGTGCGATAACGACGTAGCCCGAGCCGAGTCCGAGCGCTAGCCCTCCCACGGCAACACCGACGAAAGCCGCGCTCGCACTCGCGAGCGAGAAGGTTCCCGTTAGGACCGCCGCGATGCCGAAGCGGTAGATGACGAGCGCGGTCGCATCGTTGACGAGGCCCTCTCCGTCGAGGATTGCAATGATGCGTTGCGGCACGGGAAAGCGCTCGAAGACGGCGCCCGCGGCGACGGCATCCGGCGGTGAGATGATCGCTCCCAAGACGAATGCACTTCCCCACCCGATCTGCGGCATCAGCGCGTGCGCGACGTACCCGACGGTAGCGGTCGTGGCGATGACGAGACCGAACGCGAGCAGCCCGATCGGTCTCAAATTATATTTGAAGGTCTTCCAGTCCGTAAGCCAACCCCCCGAATACAGCAGGGGAGGCAAAAAGATCAGAAACACGAGATTGGGATCGAGCTCGAACGGCGGGATGGCGGGAACGAAAGCGAGCAACGAACCGCCGATCACGAACGCGATCGGATAGGGGATCGAAAAACGCTTCGCGATGACGGCCACCGCGACGATGGCGGCCAGCATGACGAACAGAAGATTCGAACTCTGCACGCCCGCCACTTCACCCGCCACCTGGTGTAAGCCCTCGGTAGCTCGACTCGGTGCTGTTTTAGGTGCCACCGTTTGAGCCGGGTATGGGTTGCGGTATGGTAGACGTTGCCGGCTCCGGCCGGCTCGTTCCAAGTGCCGTCGGCATTCGCGGGGCTGAGCAGCTTCGACGGGTCGGTCCGTGGGCAATGTAAGCAGGCGGAGTTGCGAGCCCTCCTAAAACGATCGCAACGCGTACACACGCGAACAACAACTACGCACTCGCTGCCTAACTTAGGTTAGCGACGGTGTGTGAGGGGTCGCCGGAACCGCCTCACCCTCCGTCAACAAGTCCGGCTAGGATGGGAAGTCCGCTCTGCGAACCGTCCGAAATTCAGGGAGCTGCTACCGTCGTAAGTTGGGTCTCGAGACGCACGACGGTCTAAGACAAAGTCGATTCTAAGCCTGAAGAAAGCATTGGTCCGGCGATTCGGACTCGGGGGGCAGTTCCCCGACAGCTCCACCAAGTTTCTGCTGAAGCACAATCACCCGGGTGATTGTGCTTTTTTAAGCGGGATCGGACATTCGGGCGCAGCTCGTGTACGGCTGCGCCCGAACGCCTTTCGCTCGAGTTAGACTAGATCGAATCGGTCGAGGTTCATCACCTTGGCCCACGCAGCCACGAAGTCACGCGTGAACTTTTCTTGCGAGTCGCTGGACGCATATACTTCTGCGAGTGCACGAAGCTGGGAGTTCGATCCGAAGACGAGGTCGACACGCGTGCCGGTCCACTTCAGCTCGCCCGTCACGCGATCGCGACCTTCGAACGAGTCCTCAGCTTCCGAGACGCTCTTCCACGTCGTGCCCATGTCGAGCAGGTTTAGGAAGAAGTCATTGGTGAGCGTCCCCGGGCGCTTCGTGAAGACGCCGTGCTGCGACGCGTCGGTGTTCGCATCGAGCACGCGCATGCCGCCGACGAGGACGGTCATCTCGGGTGCGGACAGCTTCAGGAGTTGCGCCCGATCGACGAGCATCGCCTCAGCCGACACGCTATAAACGGCCTTGAGATAGTTGCGGAACCCGTCCGCTTCCGGTTCCATCACCGCGAAGGAATCGACGTCGGTTTGGTCCTGCGACGCATCCGCGCGGCCCGGACTGAAGGGGACCCGGATGTCATGCCCGGCATTTTTCGCGGCCTCTTCGACGGCCGCGCAGCCGCCGAGAACGATCAGATCGGCGAGCGAAACCATCTTGCCGCCCGACTGAGCGCCGTTAAACTCTTTCTGGATTTCCTCGAGCTTGGCGAGCACCGTTGCAAGGTGGGCAGGCTGGTTGACGGCCCAATCTTTTTGCGGCGCCAGGCGAACGCGCGCGCCGTTCGCACCCCCGCGCTTATCGGAGCCGCGGAAGGTCGCAGCCGACGCCCACGCCGTCGAGACCAGTTCGGAAACGGAAAGCCCCGACGCGAGGATTTTAGCCTTGAGTGCGGCGATGTCCGACTCGTCGATCACCTGGTGCGTTACGGCCGGGATGGGGTCTTGCCACAGCAATTCTTCTGCCGGGACGAGCGAGCCGAGGTACAGCGAGCGAGGGCCCATGTCGCGATGCGTCAGCTTGTACCACGCCCGGGCGAACGCGTCGGCGAACTCGGCCGGGTTCTCATGGAAGCGCTTCGAGATCGGCCCATACGTCGGGTCCATTCTCAGTGCGAGATCCGTCGTCAGCATCATCGGAGCGTGCGTCTTCGACGAATCGTGCGCGTCGGGCACGGTGCCCGCTGCTGCCGCATCCTTGGGAGTCCATTGCGAAGCACCGGCCGGGCTCTTCGTCAGCTCCCACTCGTACTTGAACAGGTGATCGAAATACTCGTTGGTCCACGTCGCCGGCTTGGTCGTCCACGCGCCTTCGAGACCGCTCGTGATGGTGGAATCGCCGTTGCCGGTTCCAAATCGGTTCTCCCAGCCGAGGCCTTGCTCTTCCATGCTCGCGCTTTCGGGCTCCGGCCCGACATAGTCGGCCGGATTGGCAGCGCCATGGACCTTGCCGAAGGTGTGTCCGCCGGCGATCAGGGCGACCGTTTCCTCGTCGTTCATGGCCATGCGGCCGAACGTCTCGCGAATGTCGTGCGCCGAAGCGAGCGGATCCGGCTTGCCCTCGGGCCCTTCCGGATTGACATAGATCAAGCCCATTTGAACGGCCGCGAGCGGGTTTTCGAGTTCGCGTTCGCCGCTGTAGCGCTTATCGCCGCCGAGCCAGGTGGTCTCATTGCCCCAGTGGATGTCTTCTTCGGGCTCCCAGACGTCCACGCGCCCGCCGCCGAAGCCGAACGTCTTGAATCCCATTGATTCCAGGGCACAGGTGCCGGTCAAAACGATGAGGTCGCCCCACGAAAGTTTGTTGCCGTACTTCTGCTTGATCGGCCAAAGCAACCGCCGCGCCTTATCGAGATTTGCGTTGTCGGGCCAACTGTTGAGCGGCGCGAACCGTTGCGAGCCCGACGCTGTGCCGCCGCGGCCGTCCCCCGTGCGGTACGTGCCCGCGCTGTGCCACGCCATGCGAATGAAAAACGGCCCGTAGTGACCGTAATCGGCCGGCCACCAGTCCTGCGAGGTGGTCATCAACGCATAGATGTCGGTCCTGACGGCTTCCAAGTCGAGTTTTTTGAATTCCTCGGCGTAATCGAACGCCACGCCCATCGGATTGGACGAAGGCGGATTCTGATGGAGGACCTTCAGGTTCAACTGATTGGGCCACCAGTCCCGATTGGTCCTGAGCCCAGAGGGCATGTGGGTGCCTTTCGGCGTTCCGTGCACTACCGGGCACTCACCGGTTTTCTCAACTTCCGCTTCGAGCATAATCTCTCCAATCGTGGCGACGCTGATCTGAAATTTTTTGGGGGTTTGGAACACGTTACCACGTCGTCATCAGCAAGTGAAATCGATTTATCTAAAGGATTCATAAGGTAATACCGATTATTCTGCACTGATGCTCCCGCCCACTGTCTCTGCGCTCTCCCTGCGCGACCTCGAATACGCAGTCGCCGTCGCCCGGGAGCGTCATTTCGGGCGTGCCGCTGAATACTGCGGTGTCAGCCAGGCAGCACTGAGCGAACAAGTCCGCAAGCTCGAATCGGTTCTGGGCGTCCCGCTCTTCGAACGGACCACGCGAAAGGTCGAGCCGACGGTGCGCGGCGAGGCGATCCTGCAACAAGCCGAGGCATTGCTCGGCGACGCACGGCGCCTGCTCGAAGACGCGCGCCGAAGCTCGGAGCCCCTCTCGGGCGAGCTGCGCCTGGGCGTGATCGCCACGCTCGGGCCCTACTACATGCCGTCCGTCATCGGACTTGGCCGCGACCGCTTTCCGCGGCTCGCGCTGCGTTTGCGTGAGTCGACGACGGGCGACTTGCTCGTCGACCTGCGTCACGGCAAGCTCGACGCGATCCTCGTCGCCCTGCCGGTTCCGATGGACGGCCTCGTCGCCGAGCCGCTGTTTTTCGAACCTTTCCGGCTCGCGTGTCCGAGCGACCACGAACTCGCGCAGCGTCAACACGTGCGCGTGCGCGACCTCGAGCGCGGTCCGCTCCTGTTGATGGAAGACGGCCACTGTCTGCGCGATCAGACGCTCTCGCTGTGCGATCCGCGCCGTCTGCCGAACCAGAGCCGCTACGCGAGTTCGCTCGAGATGCTGCGGCACATGATCGCGGCGGGCGAAGGAATCTCCGTCATCCCGCTGCTCGCCGCCGCCGAGCATACGACGATGCAAGGCATGATCGCTTACCGCGAGCTTGACGAAGCCCGTGCGGGACGCACGATCGCACTCGTCTGGCGCGCGACTGAGACGCGAGCGAACGACCTTCGCGAGATCGCGGCCTTCATGCGGGAGGGGCTGCCCGCCGGCGTTCGGCGGCTCGAAACGGCTAGCGTCCCGCATGCAGCAACGGCGGCGCCGATGCGCGCATCATAAAAGCGATCAAGCTGCATGGCGCCTCGAATCACATTACATGGGCCGGCGATCAGAAGCCGTCTTCGACATTCGCGGCGGGCAGAACAGCATCACGCCAACAACAAGCAGAGTCCGGTTACCGAACCGGCGCCCCGCCTAGGCCGTGAAAGCGACGTTGTCATGGTCGCGACTCTAGTCCTTCGCGGTCTTCTTACGCGAATCTCCGCACCTGCTAGAGCAGACTCTCGATACGTACGGGCAGGTCGCGAAGCCGCCGCCCTGTAGCGTGATAGATGGCGCTGGTAATCGCCGGCGCAACTCCAGTCATTGCCACTTCGCCCAAGCTCTTCACGCCCACGCTATTCGCTTCCGGATCCGGTATGTTCACGAAGTCGACGTCTATCGTTCCGATGTCTGCGTTAACGCAGATGACGTAGTCGGCGATGTTGCTATTTAGGAACCCGCCGAAACGGGCATCGACTTCGCTGACCTCGCGAAGCGCTGCACCGATGCCCCACACGACGGCTCCTTGCACCTGACTGCGCGCGGTGCGCGGACTGACGACCCGACCGCAATCGGCGACGCTGACGACCCGCGGCACGCGCACCCGACGAGTCGTCGTTTCGACGTATACTTCGACGAAGTGGGCGACGTAGCTGTACGTTGCGAACTTCGGATACAGAGGCCCAGCCGCGGCGATGCCTCCGCTTTCGAGTTGGTCGAATATCGCGTCAGGCTGCCCAGGCCCCTTTTGCCGGATTTCGACAGCCAGGTCATCACGACCGGACGCCGCTAACACCTGTGCGGGCGTTTGTGTGTCGAAATCAGGGCTCAGCTTCTTGAGTTCGGCAACCATCGCGTCGACCGCGGCCGACGCGGCCGGTATCGCAGTCGCCGTTCCCCAGGAGCCGGCAGTGAGATGTTGAGGTGCGCCGCGCGTATCGTCGATCTCCGCGATGACCGATTGGGCCGGCACTTTCAAGCGGCTGGCGACGATGGACGCCAGTGCGGTTCGCACGCCCTGCCCCATCTCGTGAACGCCGACGCTGATGGAGACGTCGCCGGAACGCGTGACGCGTAGCCGCGCCACTGCCGGGGCCGTGAGCCCGGGATAAACGCCGATTGCAACGCCCCAGCCGACGAGGCTGCCGTCGCCTCTTTTCATCGAGCCGGGAACCTTATTTCGCTTGGGCCACCCGAAGAGATCCGCCCCCCGCCTCAAACACTCCGCCACGTGCCGGGACGACAGCGGCAATTTCGAGATCGGATCGATCGTCGTGTCGTTGATGAGACGCAACTCGACGGGATCTATATCCAGCCGATATGCCAGTTCATCGACGGCCGATTCCATTGCAAAGCACGCGACATGCTCGTGCGGCGCGCGCATATAGCCGGGCGTCTGCGTGTCCATTCTGACCAGGACTTCGTGTCCGCGGAAATTCTCGATGCCGTACAGCTGCGACGTCGTCGCCGCATACTGGCTCGGAAAGAAGTCGTGGCGCGAGGTTTGCGCCTCGGCATCGTGAATGGCGGCCAACATCTTGCCCGAGCGGTCGGCGCCAAGTCGGATACGTTGGCGGCTCGCCGGTCTAAAGGCCGCGTCCTGGAATATTTGGGTCCGCGGCACGACGATCTTGACCGGCCGCTTCAACTCGCGAGCGGCAATCGCTGCGAACACCGTTTGCATCTGCAGCGAGTTTTTCTGCCCAAAGCCGCCACCCACGAAGGGAGAGATGATGTCGATCTGGTCCGGCTTTATGTGCAGCTGCTTCGCTAGGCCCGCGCGTAATCCACCGGCATTCTGTGTTCCCTCGTGGACGATCAACCTGCCGTCATGCCATTCCGCGACGGTCGCGATGAGTTCCATGGGGTTTTGATGCTGCGCGGGACTGGTATAGGTGGCGTCGACTCGTTCCGGCGCGGAGGCATACGCCGCGTCCGCGTCGCCCGCTTGGACGTCGGAAAACATCGGTTGGGGCAACGGTGTATCGACTTGATCGATGTAGTCTTTTTCAAGCGCCGCGTCGAGTAACACGCTGAAGTCTTCGGCGTGGTACGTCGCGGAAATCTTGCTTGCAGCCTCCATCGCTATTTCGTATGATGTCGCCACGACGAGGGCGATGGGCTGGCCGAAATAAGCGATGTCTACCGAACGCATCGGCTGGAACTTCTGGAATGCGAAGCCGCCGCCCATGATAAAGCCGGCCGGCTCGATGTGCCGCAAGTCGTCATGAGTCAATATTAGCAAGACCCCGGGTATCGCGCGCGCTACGCTTGTATCAAGCTTACGAATAGAACCGCGATTAATCGTCGCCGTCGTCAAGGCTGCGTGAGCCAAGTCGGCGCGAGCGTCGTCAGCACCGTAGGCCGTTAGGCCCCGGACCTTGTCGATGGCGTCTACTCGCGGGATCTCTGGTAAATTGAAGTCTAGCACTACGAGATCCGCTCCTTTGCGATCATTAAAGCGTCGGCGACGGTTCGGGCGCCGAGCTCGATCCGGAATCCGTTGAACCGCCCTGCGCGCGCCCCGCGAAAAGCGACATCGCCGGCCGACCGCGCCAGGTCTGCCGTGAACGGCCGTCCACGAAGGCAGTCTTCGGCTGCGCGCGCACGCCAGGGACGCTTCGCGACACCGCCGAGCGCGATTCTCACGTCGCTCACCTTCTCACCGTCGAGCTCGAGAGCAACGGCGGCAGACGTCAACGCGAATGCATATGATTCGCGATCGCGAATTTTGTGATACGTGGACGCGCGCCCGATCGGGGCCACCGGAACGCGAATGCGCAATATCAGTTCGTCGTGAGCCAAATATTTTCGTGCTGTGGCGTCGGTCCAGGCTCGAGATAGAGTTGCTCCACCGAAATCGTCCGTTCTCCCCGTGGCGAAAGCGCGTCGATCTCGGCGTCGAACGCGGCAAGCGCGACCGCCCAGTCGCCCGGATACACTGCGATGCATTCCGCGCTGCCGCCGAGCAAGGCATGTCCGCGATCGATTCCTTCGATTGCAGCGCAGCCGCTGCCGGGATCACGCTTGTTGCACGGGTACGGTTCACCGCCTCGGAAATAGCCGCACCGCGTTCGCTGCAGCAGATTACCGCCGACGGTGGCCATGTTTCGAAGCTGTTGCGACGCTGCTTTCCACAGCGATTCCGACAGGGCCGGGTATTCGCGGACCACACGCTCGTTAGACGCGACGTCAGCCATCGGCGCGAGCGCTCCGAATACCAACTGTTCTCTGCCGGACGTATTTATGCCGCGCAGCTCGTCCAAGCCCATGATGTCGATCACGCTCGTCGGTCGCTCGACGTTAAGTTTCATGAGGTCGTATAAGGTTGTCGCGCCGGCGATGAAGCGTGCGCCGGGCGCGGCCGAAGAGATCAGAGAAATTGCTTCATGCGGGCTCGCCGCGCGGTGGTAAGCAAAGGGTTGCACGTTACTGCTCCTGCGTCTGCTCTGCGGCGTCTTTGATGGCTTGTACGATTCCCACATACGCCCCGCAACGGCAGAGATTGCCGCTCATGTATTCGCGAATGTCCTCGGTCGTCGTCGCATGGCCTTCGCGCACGCATGCGATCGCCGACATGATTTGCCCGGGCGTGCAGTACCCGCACTGAAGCGCGTCGTTGTCGATAAAGGCGCGCTGCATCGGATGCAACTCTTCGAAGCTCGACGAGAAGTGCTCGATCGTGGAGACCTCGCGGCCGTTCAGCGTGACGGCGGGCAAGAGACAAGACACGACTCGCTTACCATCGACGTGCACCGTACAGGCGCCGCATTGGCCGTGATCGCATCCCTTCTTCGCTCCATTCAACCCGAGCGATTCGCGAAGAAGGTCGAGAAGCGACGAGCGCGGGTCGATTGTAAGCCGATGCTGCCGGCCATTGACGTGCACGACCGCATCGACGGTTGAGACCGCGCCCGCGCCGGCGGCCCGCCCGTTATCGGAGTTTTCCTCTGAAATTTGAATTTGGTTTTCTCCCGAGATACGCGTTGCCGTGAAGCAAGTCGCGTTCCGTTGAGCAAGAAGACGATACCTTCGCACTCGCGCGAGGCCGCTTTCCGAAAAACGGTGGTTGTTTCAAAAAGAACCGAATTGTCAAATCGTTGCCGAGCAAGCGAGCGACGCTTAGCGAGCTTTAGAAGTAAGCACAGCGATGGTTTTGCGGCAATCAATGCGTATCTAGGCCGCATGTCGCTCGCAAATTCGGATGCGCTTCCCTCGATAAGTGGTCTCGAAAAAGCGCCACACCGCTTCTCGCATCGCAGTACGCGGCTGGAAGAGCCGAATAGCCGCGTGCTGTTTAGCAGCCTGTCAGCGGGGTGGACCTCGATCCTCGCCACCGTTTATGAAAGTAACGGCGTTTCGGACGTCTTTGAGAAGGCGGCCACACCGGATCAGACGTTGGTCGTGATGACACAGGGCCAATCAGAGCTTCAATGCCGTTCTGCCGGAAAATGGCGCACCGCAATACGGCGGCCCGGATCGAGCGGCCTGACGCCGGGCGATCAGTCAGACACGCTACGTTGGCGCGCGCTAGGAGCGCCATTCCTGTCGCTGCATCTCCACATCCCGCAGAGTTTTCTCCTCGACGCCGCCGACGAATATCAACGCGCGGGATCGCGTTTCCGCGTAGAACCTCTTGACGGACTCGCTTTACTCGAGCCGGTCATTGCGGAAGTATCGCAGTCCATCGTGCGCGCGGTGGCTGCCGGGGCTCCCGACTTGTACGCTGAGTCAGCGACGCAATTTATCGTTCGGCATCTGTTGGGCTTGCATAACGAGTGGACGTCCGAGGCCGGCCGCGAGCGGGTCGGTCGCATCGCGAAGCGCCGATTACTGGCCGTCATCGAATACATGCGCGTCAATTACGCTCGGCCTTTGACATTAGAGCGACTTTCCAGCGAAGCGTGCGTTAGCCGCCATCACTTCGGTTATCTCTTCAAACGCGCGATAGGCGTGACGCCCCACAGATTTCTTACGGAGCTCCGGCTGGACGCCTCAGCGTCCTTGCTTACTGAAACTGACAAAAGCGTCTCACACGTCGCGCTGTCGTGCGGCTTTTACACCGTCGCGCATTTTTCCAGCGCGTTTCGACGGCGATTTAATCAATCGCCGACTGCGTATCGGCTATCGCGGACTCCGTTGGCTTCACATTTCGACGGCTACGAAGCCGATCGGCTAGCGCTTCGTCTGTCCGCACAATGAAATCGCTAATTAGGGTCGTTCACGTCTTCATGTAGCGCCGTTTTCGCTCGTGGTAAGAGACCGTATCCCGCTGCGAACACGGTTCAGGGTGCGCGTTCGCGCGATATGTCAGCTCGAAGGCGGGAGCCCGCAACTACAATGAAGTTCGCGTGAACAATATCGTTCACAGTAATAACGTCTACCGCACCGGGCGGATCGTTCCGAGACTCTAATGGCGTCGCCGGTCCGCGCGGAGCGAGCTACGATCGAGGCGGCGCAGCGCCGGCGCAAGCTTGGCAGCCGCGTAGCTACCAAGGCGCTTCGCGTCAAGGCACCGGTCGTCAGCGTGGGGGATACGAGGGCGGCGGTCGCGATGGTGGGGCCGCCGGCGGCGGCCACGACCGCGGCGGCCACGCACACTAACGGACGATAGCGCGCTCGACCTTATTGCCGCGCCGGACGATGTGGATATCGTCCGGCGCGGCGGTTTTGGAAGCCCGAAATTCCGCCCTGGATCGGTGAGGCCGTATCGACGGAAGGGCGCCGCCGTTATGGAAGCGCACGCCTACAAGTGATTAGTCTGCGCCGCACGCGCATCGATGATTTGGCCTTCATCGCGCAGCTCGTTCCTCGTCTCGCCGGCCGGCAATTTTCGCCGCCGTACTACACGACGGAGCAGGTTGTCGACGGCACGATTTTAGCGTTGCGTTCGGCCCTCGAACGGGCGAACGATGACGACTTGTTCGTTATCGCTTGTGACGAAGGCCGCGAGGTCGGATTTCTCTGGGCAACTACGAAGCAAGATTACTTCACTGCTGAAGCGCACGGCTATATCGAAGAGGTTGCCGTTGCCGACGATGGACTTGGCATAGGCACCCTGTTGATCCAGTTCGCTGAGGTTTGGGCGCGGAATCGGGGACATCGCTACATCTCGCTGAGCGTGCGCCCGGGGAACGAGCGCGCGAGAGATCTCTACATCCGGCGGGGATACGCCTTGGACGTTGAGGTGCGGCTTAAGCTACTATAGCTTTTTGGCTCGCTTCATGGGGCCTTATCGTAGAGAGCAGGCTCCGACGATGGACATCGCTCGATGCCCGGTGCGGAATCGCGTCGTCAATCGCACCATTATCCCAAATCAGGTTGGCATGCAGCAATGGAACGAATACACACCGGCTTCTCGCCTGGACGGCGACGCTCGCGAACTTACGGCGTTGCGAGCCAGCATTTGTCAGAGCCGGCCCCGGAAAACTGGACTGAGCGTTGAGTGGAGTCCTTGCCCACCGGCAGAGCGAATATGCCCTGCGATCGGAGCAAGAAATGCCCAAACGCCCACGGCGTAACCACTCACCTTCC